>MKWU01001105.1_pt1 | contig 48484 bp, 38 predicted proteins | sample 809101 | NCBI WGS metagenome assembly MKWU01 (sample SAMN05860141, study PRJNA318959) | sponge metagenome | host: Aplysina aerophoba | place: Slovenia: Piran, Adriatic Sea, Gulf of Piran | collected 2013-05-07 | reverse complement strand
ACGACGTCGCGCTGCGACGGCACAGGGAGTGGATGGCGACCGATGAGGCCAAGCAAATGTATGTACGCCGGCTGCCGCTAGTGGAACCTCTCTTCGCGATCATCAAGAACCAGCTTGACGCGCAGCAGTTCGAACTGCGGGGCATCACCAACGTCAGGGCCGAATGGACTCTACTCGTGACGGCGTTCAACCTACGGACTCTCTGGCGGGTGTGGCGTATCAAGACTGAAGCCCGCTCGGCCTTGGTCTGAGTGCGACCAATAGGACGAACCTTGCATCTCTCATTCTGGAACGCCATTACGCGATCCTGCGTGACCCACTCCCAAAATCCTGATGGCATGACACCATTGGCGGAAATCGTCAACTCAATGCTGCATCAATCGTCGCAACTGCGGTTCGCAGCAAACTTATGAGACAGACACACTTTTACTCCGCCGTTTACACCCAACGGTCTCTGTGCGGCGTTTTTCGCGGGTTACGGGGTGCTGTCCCACGCAGGTGTTCTCGCTCGGCAAATCGTCGCGCCGGTAGGGTAATTGTCGCGTCAATTGCAAAGTCGCATACAAATGTCACGCAGAGTCAGCAGCCCGTAGAGCCACAAGAGCGGCATAATCTGTCGTCCCATCGGCAAGAAGTTCCGTGCTCGAACAAAGCTCCAACAGGCTCACGCGGGTTAGGACGTCGGGCCTCATCACAGTTGCTACTGTCGTCACTTGCGTTGCTCCCGTCAGTCCCTGTTCTCTGAGGACGCGTCCCGTAGACGCGTCCTCGTCAGCTTGCTCCCGAAAACCCGCGGAATAGGCAGCCTGATCCCCGCGCCTCCAGAAGACAACGCGCCCGCACGCCGGCGCAAACCCCGCGCGCTCCAACGACGGCGCCGCTTAGGTGCCTTGACCTCGCCACGAGGCAAGAAGTTGTACTCCCTGTCGAACTCGTATGGCATCCAGTCAGGCGTGTAATCCACAGGTATGCGCTCGGCTCTGAATCGCCGATGGTACGCCTCACTCCACGGCGGAGGCTCCGCCTGCCAGTCCCGTAACCCGCAACATTGACTTCCCAGCACCGATACACATGCCAGCCGACGAAGCAAGCGGTAACCCCAAATAGACCTGCGCGACGGACGGTCACCGGACCGCACAACGGCCACAGCACGCCTGTATGGAGAGTTGTATATGGTGTCCCACAATCCCCGGCGACGCAGCGTCCGCCTAGCCAGCGTCCGCGCGAGAGACACCGGTAAGAACAGCATCAGCCGACCCGACGCCCGCGCCGCATCGGCGATGCTCCCGAGCAGCGTGCCCGCCACACCAGGGGACAGCAGCGCTTCCAACCGCCTGATTTCCTCAACGCGCCAGTCAGTCTCGATGCCCAACCGCGTGGACGGGGGCCACATCCGATTGCCGAAGACCTGCTCCCCGAAGGTCAACTCGTAGTCCGGCCCCAGCAACGTCACTTCCACTTCAAGCAGCTCCACGGACGCCACCAGCCACAACCGACTCCCGAGACCCGCCTGTGGAAGCTCGAAAGCGGATACCATATCCTGCAGTACCCTTCGTCGCGCTACCAGCTCCGCCGCCGAAGGTTGCACCTCCCCGTGCCGGCTAAGCCCGCGCGAGCCGAAGAACCAGTCCTCATCCTCGTACCGCACCGCAGGTATCAACGCCGCCAGCCTCGTCCCGATAAGGAGAGGCCGGTCCCAGTGCTCCCGAGCCGCGTAAGGCGCCTGCCGAAGTCGGGGGTCTATGCCAAAACGCATCTCGGCCGCCGTCAATCCGCACGCGAACCGGTACGCGTTCACGGCGAAGGCCACCGCCTTCGCCCCCTCGTCATGAAAGAACACTTCCTCACGAGTATGCATGTACAACAATGCGTCCCCGTGTACTCCACTCGGAGGTGCATTGCCTTTCCACTGCCATCCGGCCGCCATTTCCTGCGCCGCAGATCTTGCCGCCGCCACGTCAAGCAACGCGAGCACGGGTACACCCGTCTCTCTTGCGATTTCCTCAGAGGTCGTAGCACGCTCCACACGGGGTAACACCGATAAGGGAATATGGGAGATGAGTTTCTGCTCCTCCGGTACGTCGCCTTCCTTCGCCCGCGAACTATCTGCAGGCTCAGACTCCCGAGCAGCAGACCCGCCAAGACGCGGCGCGTCCCCGCCTTCGCCAGACATATCCTCGTCTTCAGCGTCCTCGCTCGTGGCGTCCGTGACACCCTCCGTGTCCATATCGCCTGCCGTCGCAGCGTTCACATCATTCACAGGCGCGTTCACGCCCAAAACGATGCCGTGTTCCTCCCAGTAAGCCGTCACCTGCTCCCTGAGCCTCTCCGTCAAGGTCGTTGACCCCGAGTTGTTCCAGCGGCTTATCGTAGCTTGCCCCACCTCTAAGTCCCGCGCAAGCTGAGACCCGTTCTCGTCCGCCCTGCGCCTGACCCAAGCCACCATCGCCGTCTCAAGCTGCGCGTCCGATGCGCTCTCGTCAGCGTCTCGAGGAACGCTACGCTCTTCTGTCGCCCCCACAATGACCCTCCTTGCCGCGCTTCACCTACCTATTCACCCGCAAATCGGAGTGCATGTTTTTTGCTCCCGATTCCCCCGACCTATTCACCCCCGCCAGCCCTAACCCACGCGCTTCCCAGTCCTCTGAATAGCCCCCCAGCATATCCTTTTATTCTATGCAGGGTATTACACCCTATTCACCTATTCGCTCATACGTTCCTCGCCTGCTCGCCGGAGTCACCGTGCCTGCGTCCATATTCCACGGATCAAGCCAGCACGGTCCCATGAATCGGTCTCTCTGGATGTCCTCTACACTCGACACGAGGATGCGAAGGCGCGGATTTCTCCCGAATCTTGACCTGTCGACACTGCGTCTCGCCGTCACCGCGAACCTTGCCGCGCTACCCCTGTCCGGATAAACGACCAGCGCCACGGGCGCAACCTCGAAGTCCTGTCCGGTATCCAATGAGCCAAAATACCGTACATACCGCTGCATCTTCTCTGCCATCAGCTTTGGAGTGCTTGCCCTCTGCTCAAATTCGATCAGCCAGGCGTGTCTTATGCCGTTGCATTTGACCAACGCCGTCGCGTCTGGCATGATTCCGTAGCGACGCCGGTTGTAGTAGAACCAGCGTTCCCATCTGTGCGGAGGCAAAACTTCTACAACCTCGTGCGAAGCACTGGCGGCGCATTCACTGTGAAGGGCCTGTATGATTCCGTGAACGCTGTCGGTATGCTTCAGCTCCCTCGCCAGCATCCGCAGCTTCCTTCCTTCCAGCCTGTACCCGTTGACGCGAGGCCCGGCGTGTCCGTTCGGGTCCTCGAATATCTTCCAGCTCTTCAGCAACTCGGATAATGTCACGCGGTCCCGCCACGCCACTTGTCGCAGTCCGTCGTTCGTCAGTGCCATCCTGCGGCTCGCGGGAGTCAGTATCCCGTTACCACGTCTCAACGCCGGAAACTTCAGGCTCGCCACGATGCCGGAGCCAACGACCTCCCTTTTCATCTCCGCGAAACGCCTGTCTCCGACGTTAAGCATTTCCTGCGCCACCTGCTCTTGCATCAGCGGCCAATCGCTGATCAGGTCGAAGAGATTGGCCCCGTTATGGCTAATACGAGACATAAGGAGTTCAGCCGCGTCAACTCCTCTCACGCCATTGCTGCGAGGAGGCGCCGCCCGTACTGGTTCCCTGTGCCTTTCCGGAAAGCCACTCACCAGAAGGCTCGAAATGAAATCCCGGGTGCTTACATTGCCACTAGATGGGCGTAGAGTCATACGCCACATGTCCCTAGTACCACTCGACAACTCGCTTTCAATCCCGACTGCCACATTCGCGCCTGCTCCAGCAAGCCGTCTGACAACCCTCTCTTGCTCTATGAGTCCTGGTACGACGATCAATGACCCCAAGACCTGCCGCAAGTCGTGGAGCAGCTGAACCGAGTTCATTCTGCTTGCAATCGCTTTCGCGCTCAGAGCTTTACCCATCCGGCATATTCCGACCGTCCTGCCGTCCTCCAGCCCCATGAAGGCATCGAATACGTCAGATCTCTCCCAGCGCCAACTCAAGCTCGTTTCCTGCAGCCTTGATGTGTCGAGGGCAATCCGGTGACAGACAGCGACAGTCTGTACCCTCCTCAGAAGCGATTGCTCCCATTCGGCAGACAACGGCCACCTTCGCAAAAGCTCTCGCACTGGCTTCTTCCACCAGCCAGCGAGAGTGTTTACGCCCAATTCCGTCAGCCTCCACCTCATAGCACCATACCCTTCAAGGTTGTACCAGGTGCCCTCGATGAGCTTCTCGCCACGCAGCCCGTTCAGCGCGCGGCTGCTCCAAGCTCTATCCTTCCGACATACAGCAGCCAACTCTTCCCCCGTCAGCAGTGGCATCTTAGCCAGTGCCTCCAGGGCAATCATGCGTCCGCTTTTCGTTGGGGTGGTTCCTCTCAACTTTTGACTCCAAAAGGCAACGAGCGCGTATTGAGTGAAAACACGCTCGTTCTAGCCGTAGAATAATCTCGCTTGGTGTCGTGCTACGCCGAAGCCTTAACTCGCTTTCCGCCCCTCTTCTTACCTTCACTCTGCGCCATGTTCATCATGTGACCCATACCACCCGTGAGTTTGTCCCTGAACAACCGCACTTGTTCGTCCATGTAGTCACTCATCTCAGAATCAACGACACTCACCGGTCGCGTGTAAGATCTTGAAGCATTCATGACCGCAGGCACCGCCTCGCGAGTCCCGTCAAAAGGAGGCAGCACCTTCATTGAGAAGTAGTCGGGGTTTCTCCCTTCCATCTTCACGCGAACATAGCAGTTATAGTCCGGCAGTCCAGTGACGTCCTCGATTTCCAGGTGTTCCGAATCCAACTCCATGATGAGCCGTTGTGCGTCCAGAGCATTCCCCTGAAAGACGAACAGACAACCGATGTTCGTCAGGATCGTCTCCCGCATCGACATCGACATCTGGTCCAGACTTGCAAGGCTCTGAGTGGCGAGGCACATCATGCCGCCGAACTTCCTGTTCTCTCGCATCATGTTGTCGTAACGCACGCCGACCAGTGTCTGCATCTCGTCAATGACGATGTACGCACCGTTCCTGTCCGACTGCTCCTTCTCACCCTGTTCCATCACCGCGGCGTGAACCACCTTCACCAGCGCGGTGCCAACCAAAGCCGAGAGCTGCTCACCGCTCTCGCCGCCATAGGTGTCGAACAGCAGTACGTCTCCATCCTCGATACACTTTGCTATGTTGATTGTGCAATACCTCTGCCCGACTACCCTTCGAGCTATCTCGGAACCGGAGTAGAAGCCGATCCTGTTCAGCACCGGCGCTAGTGCATCGCTGAGCGTGTCCGCTCGGTAACCCGCAAAGTCAGTCTGCCACCAATCCAGCACGATCGAGTCCTTGACCAGTGATAAGACCTCATTCCTGAATTGCTCATCGACGAGTGTCGCCTTCAGGTCCAGGATTGTGTACTGTTTCTCCCGTGGCAAGTAGCGATTGGCCTCGTACAACGACCGCAGTCCGTATTCCATGATGCCTTGCATCCTCGAACCCCAAGTGTCCCACGGTCCCTTCGCAACCTCGACAATGGTACTTATGACACCTTCTCGGTTCTTGAATACCTCAACGTCGAGCAGGTTGATGCCACAGATGTTTTCCGTGCTTCTCAGTCGCACCACTTTCACCTTGTCACTCAACTCGTCGGGCATCTGCCTCAATATGTCGGTCACTAGGTCGGAGTGCGGGTCGACAACAATTACAGCCCCCGTTTCCTCTCCCGCAGCTTTCTGGAGAAGCCGTCCGTTTACGAGCAGAGCCATCTCAGTTGACTTGCCCTGACCACTGCTTGCGATGAGTAGTTGATGGCGTCGCAGAACCGACTCCGGCAACCTGATCAGTCTCTCTCCGCCATCGCCGTAAGTAGCCGACCCTACCAGCACCCCCTCGTCAACACCAGGTGGAACTGGTAGAAGCTTGCTGCCGGCTCTCTCCAAGCCCGCTATCTGCGCTGATGCTCCAGGCACATGCCACAGCGCCGCCGCCTCCCTCACCCCGATTATGCCGTCCGGGGAGCGGCCCAGGCGCAGCAGCCAGCCTATCCATCCTCTCATCCCCTTGAACTCCAGCAAGCTCCCATCACTCTCACTGGGATCACTCTCCTCCACCTTTGACAGGCCAAAACGGCATCCTAGTGGATTATCAAAGCTCTTAAACGCTGCGATTACAGGGTCCAGCAGCTTGTCGGCTCGGCTCCTGTTGCCACGTTCTTTGAGAACGGCCATCACTTCAATCTGCATGCTGAACGCCGCCCCTCCAACTCTCAAGGCGACCTGCTGAGGATCATAGAACTTGTTGTTGTCCTCCTTCCACAACCCGAGGCGCAACGTACGCATCAGCAGTCCTGCAACGCAGACGAGCAGAATAAGTACAGTCGCCAGACCGGCAATCATCCCGTAATCTCCCCTCGCCCAGGTCTGGCTGACAAAAGTACCGATGATGATGGCTGCCAAAGATCCTGCCAGCATGAATGACGTCTTGTCACTCAAACCCCCCGTTGCACGTTCTCCCGAAGCCGACCCAGAAGTGTGGCTGTTCGCGAATTTGGTCGTTCTCTCTTCCTGCCTTATAACCCTGTCCGTTTCCAGCGTCTGCTGATTTTCGCTTCCAGCTCCGCTAAGCGCCTTCTCGCGCCACTCCTCAGACCAGTTGTGAGGCTTCTGCTTCAGTATCATCCTTGATAGAACACGTTCACCAGGCTGCACGTCTGCGCGCATGCCGCCGATCATATCAATGAAGGGGTCGGAGCCGTGCGAGAGCAATCCAGTATCATCGTATATCTGTAACGGAAGCCAGTCGTCGCCGGAAGTCTTCAGTGTACGTGTCCAAGCTCTCTCGCCATCCGCTATCCTTGCAGGATCGTCATCCTCCTCGACGAAGGACACGTCAACATCCGGGTAATGAGCGAGCATCTGCTGAACAACTCTGTCCGGATGCTTGCTACGCACGAACATTCCCACGCCGTCCCTGTCGGCAACGAGTTCCAAGCTCATCGGGTCTTTCGATTCAAGCGACTCAAGCATATTCTCAAAGCTCAGCAGCGTATGCTCCCCGACGCGGGGTGGCTTGATCCGTATCAGTGATTCTCTCCGCGTTGCCACGTCATTCTCTCCTTTCTTAGTCGTCTGTTCTCACCCACTTGAACAACTCGATCTCCTCGGCAGTAGCCTCAAAGTCCACGATATACTGCCCATCAGGAGTGACGAGAAGTCCGCGCCCTGTCGGCAGAGAGGGAAGCATCTGTGCCGTCTCAAGATCGAGGTTGAATGTCTTCATAACTATGTCCACTGACGCCGGGTCCTGACGCAGCAGCACTTTGTAGCTTGCGTTGGTGATCACCGACTTGCCCGCGTTGCCGATCACACCTTCCGCCTTGTTCTCGGCAAGAAAGTCGTGAATATCCTGAGTGACACTGGTCAGTGAAATGTTGTACTTCCTCGCCCTCTTCGCGGAGTCCATCATGAACTGCGCTCCGGCTGGGTGCATCAGTATGAGCCAGGTTTCGTCCGACACCATCAGCCGCTCTCGGTCATCCGTCGCCATGCTCCTGACAGCCGCAGCACAGACCATCCCAGCAGCAGCCTTCTTCTCGTCATCAACGTGCTTCAGGTTGAAGACTGTAATAGGCGCCTCATTTGCGAGAAGGTCATTCTCGTCGTCAGCTAGAAGGAACCTCTCCGTTCCACTGTAGAACGGACTCAGCATCACCGCGAGGTCTTCTTCTTCCTCCTGAAGATGCTCGAAAAGGCCACTCCAGTTGGCCAGTTTGCCCGTCTCCTCCGCATTCTGATAGTACGACGATATGACCGCATCTAGCTTACCCGCGCTCTTAGCATCCAGTCTCTCGCCAATCATCACTTGCAGCAATTTTCCGAGCTCCTTCTGGCGGTCGACGGCATCGACGCCCGTTTCCGCTATCACAAAGGGGTTCAGCCCCTGTCCCGGCCTGCCTGGAGTGTAAACACGTCCGCCCGCCGCAATCCCCAAATCGACATATTCTCCCTCCGGGTCGATGATGTACGCCGCCACGCCACGCTCAACATAGCGTTTGACCAGTTGCTTCGTGAAGAAGCTCTTGCCCGCGCCACTCGTTGCGGTAATCGACAAGTTCATATTCTGGGCGTTAGGGGCGTTGAATATATCCAGCGTCACCAGTGCCCTTGCCATTATGTCGATACCGAGCAGTGGGCCGCTCCTCGTGTCCAGATCAGGCGGCGTAAAAGGAAACATCAGCCCCAGTGTCGGCGTGTCCGCCCTCACCCAGTTGTGGTTGAGCGCGTTCTCCGCCAGGGGCATCGTTGACCTGATTGCCTTCCGCTGCACGCTTTTCAGGGTGTCGGTCCTTGCCATGACGCCAGAGAACATCGAGCGCACTGTTCGGATGTTCTCCTTTAGCTTCTTCTCGGTCGAAGCATGGATCGTGATGTACCAGCTGCTCCAGAACACGTTAACCTGACCTCGCATCACCAGGTCCCTGAGAAGCTCCGCATCCTGCAGTGCGAATTTGTCCTCGCTGTTCACAATCCCCTTCTTCTCTAGCTGCGAAATGGTGTTGCCCTGCCTGCTCGTCACCTGTCTCTGCAGCTTCCGTGACGCCTCCTCGGTCGGGATCTGGTTGATGTGGAAAGAAACATCCATCGGGATGCCGATGGTCAGGATGGAGGTCAGGAAGTCAACATCGAGGTTTCGCGGATAACGGCTGACCCAGATCGTCTGCCTGAAGTTGCCGTTGTCGCTCGACAACAGCGTTGCGTCATTTCGGAACCTGAGCGAAGGCTGATCCGGCAGGTCCGCCGGCGCCTGTCCGAAAAGGCAGCTCAGCATGAATATCTCCAATGCGCGGTCGCTGAGCATTGCGATCTTCAGCTGCACCCTCTCCAGGGCCACGAGCACATCGTCAACATGTTCCTCCGGCGTTATTATGTAGAAACGCCTGTCCATCATTCCTTCTCGTCGCTCGAGGTCCACCAGGAGCTCGTCAACAGATTCCGCAGCCTCCTCCATTATCTCGCTCAGTCCAACAGTGCGTTCCTCACGCAGATTCTTCCTATACGTGTTCAGTTTCGGTGAATGCTGCCTGACAAGGAACTGCACGTGCGCCGTAATCGAGTTCAGGGCGCCGGCGTAGTTGCCTATTACCGTCTGGCTAATCTCCTTCCCTTTCACCTGGAACACGGCGATCCGCTTGCCGTCGTGCCGTACAATCCTGTTGCGGTCGGCAATGTGCGAGTAGCCCATGAACATCCGGAGGCCGTGCATATCGTCGAGTGTGCCTACCGGCCATCCACTCTCAACATCCGTGCCATCGCCCAATGGTGTAGCCACCAGCTCCGTCGAACCATTACCGTTCTTGCGCCCGCCGAACAAACGATCGAGGCCAAACCTCCGCTCTCGGCGCGCCGCTTCCCCACCCTTTGGGTTCCGAGTGTGTAATGCCATATCATTCTTCCTTCTAACTTATGGTGTCGTCCAGACGTCCGGGTTGAGATACCGGATGAAGTTGTACCTCCCGACGCCGTATATCAGCGCCGTCAAGCCGAATGCCATGAACATAATTAGAATGCCGATCGGTACATCAATCGCCGCACGCAACGCGCTTGTACCCCCACCTCCACTCGTGGAGAATGCCTCCAGGCTCCTCCTGAACGCCGTCCAACCCAACGCCATCAGTCCGATACCCGTACCGATCCATGCGAGTCCACCTACCCCTATCCCAATCCTGCAGGCCATCATCAGAAATAGCGCGTTCACCTCGTGCGCCTCCGGACCATCGGTCCCGCTGTAATAACACTGCCTCCGGCGCTCTTGCCCATACTCATAACGCTGCCCGTAATCCGCAATGTACTCCACATCAGTTCCGTCAAGTACCGATTGATTGGTGCATGTTGGGTTCGTGAAGCAGATGATCTGGTCCATTCTCATCCACGGCCCCTCAACAGGACTCTGTGCCTCGAGCTCTCCCTGTCCAGCAATGACCATAATTACAAGTACCGCCAAGATCGCGCCAGCCACTCTGCGGCCGAGTCTCATTGCCGTGCTGATACCATCGCGCCTGCCCCACAGCCGTGCTCCCTTCTGCTTCAGCCTATTCCCGGTTGATGCATTCATAGTCTTCCTCCGTCGGAGTCCCACCGGCTCCAAATGGCTCTTCAACCGCAGGTATGTCGAGCTTGCATCCGTAAGCTCTTCGGCACCCACCGAAGGGCTCACCCGCACTGTTGACTCCCGGCTCCACCCACAACCATCCCGTCCATCTACCCTCGTCATCCTGGCCCACTCCCGAGCGGCAGATAAGCGGCTCACTATCCCAAAGCCCCAACCTGTCTCCTGACGAGAAATACGGCTTCTCTCTCACTTCCCCGGGTTCAGGAGTCGGCTCTATGTATACCAATTCCTGGTATGGCTGCTCGAACGTCACCGCCAACGGCTCCAACAACAGCCGCCGGCTGGAGAAGAAAAAAAAATACCCCCAAGGAAACGTCCGGAGGAATTCTCTGTCCTTTTCGTCAACGCGGTAGTGGTCTTCCCAGTAAGTGAACCACGCAGATGTCGACCGCGAGCTGCAACTGCAACTGCAGTTACCTGACGAGTTGCAGGACCCGCTTGATTTGCTGCAACCGCAACTTCTGATGTGAGACACCCTCCGCTCCGGATAAAACGCTATGGGCTGATAAACAGGCCTTATCACTGTCACGACATGCTCAATCTCAATCTGGATCTGAATTATCGCCGTATCCAGATCTGTCGAGAATTCCTTTGGCTCATAGGCAGGGGGCGCTATGTTGAACTTGACCGTATCCGGCTTCAAAGGGTCATATTCGGCATCGCCCGCCTTCGGCACACTCTTGCTGAATATCGAGTTTCCTGCGTTGTCCAAAACCGTGAGCGTAGCGTTATTGACAATGTCGTCCGCCCTGAATGTATCGACGGCAGGTCGCACCCTAATTTCATAGTCAGAGTTGCCGGCGGCGAAAACTGTCGTCTCCGGCAGGATAACCCTTGCTGTTCTAAAAGCGGTCGAAGCCAGCGGGCACGTCCTCACCTCACCTGCAATCCATCTCCCGCCCTGCCCATCGAAGTAGTCTGGCGGCGACGACGACGGTTTCTCACTCTGCAGTCCCAGGCTAATCACATTTGTGTCGTTCATCTTGCAGAGAGCGTCGATATTAAGCAGTTCCGCCCCACCCGGGTCAATGACCTCAACACCTATCTCCTCCAGCGACGGTCCGGGAAAGGGCAGCATGCTCCGGCTGATCGAGAGCGCACCCTGGTTCTGCTTTCTGTCCTCCCAGTTGATCGAGAGCGCAGGCTTCGATAGCGCCTCATCAACACTCAGCCTCCCACTCCCCACTCCTCCTGGTGGTCGTATCCGGCAGTCCTTCGAGTGGATCCTGCGCGACCTCTGTGGAGGTGATAAGTCGGGATTGATGTAATGCCCATCAATTCCTGTCGATACATCGCAGTAGGGTCGCAAATCCAGCCTGTCGCCGACGTAGATGTCCTCGAAGCTCAACTCGTCACCCGTTTCCAACGAGGCAACGGGTTCGATCTCTGCGGCACTCCCGGCGCGTCTCCATCCAGGCGACACTCTTGTCCGGTGTGCGTCCAAATCGTAAACTGACTGCAAGGTCTCGTTAACCCGCGGACCCGCCCACTTAAGCGGTGCTGCTGCCTTCAGCTGGACACTGACCGCCTGCCCCCCAGTGCTGATGTCATTGCCCAGATTCGCCACAATTGACTGCAGGTAAACCCTTTTCCCCGCGTATTCCTCAGGCACTTGCGCCCTCGCCACATCCGATGAGCACGCAGTCGTAGTCGAAAGCGCCATCCCGAGACATCCTGCGAGCAAGGCCATCCCTATTTGCACTTTACTTCGTGCCCTCTTGAAAGGCACACGGAAGAACATATTCGTCCAGTAAGAGCGCCCCGGCAGTGGTATCCTCACCACTATCTGCACACCACCCTTACCTCGCCTTCGATCTGCGTCATCAATAGCCCTTGAGGACACGAGGCTCGTCACTCGGTCGCCGTAGTATCGCGGCCCAAGATAGAGAAACACCCAGTCCAACAGGTACATGAATAACGACCGCCCTCCAGGCCGGATTGCAATCAGTCCTGCGACAATAGACGCAACAGCCGCGCACGCCAGCAATCGAGGCATCATCGGCAATGCTCCCAATATCTGGAAGACGCCAAAACCAGAAACGAGCGCAATCACGATGCCCACGAGCTGCTTGCCGCTCAGACCGCCGATCACCGCATCTTCAACGTCCGCAAACGTAGGGACCTTGTGATACCTCCATCTGTTGCTTTCGCTGTTCTCTGTGCTCATCTGGAAACCTACTTCCGCTCGTAGCATTCAAGGCATGGTGTCGTATCCGGCAACTCCTCCTGATTCGCAAGGTTCCAGCAGAAGAAGGGCCATGTACCTCGATTACCCAGCACGAAGTACCAGCCAAGCGTCTCCGCCTCTTTCTTCGTCTCGGCCACATCCTCGTTCCACTCAATTGAGGCGAGCAACGGCCACTCAGTCTGTAACTTTGCGTATGCTTGTTCCTCCTCAATTGTCAGAGGTACGAAGCCCTCTTCATGTGTCCATATAGCCGCTGGCATCATCTCTGGGCCACAGAGTAGAGGTTGCCGCTCTTCACCCACCTCAATCATCAAGTAAGGCTCCTCCACCGTGTAGCCAGGAATGGGATCAGGAGTGTTCCCACGGAATCTTATTGCGCCACCCTCACGTGGATCGGCAGGAGGAACATCGTAGTTTCGCCACTCATGATCGACCCTGAAGACCAGCCCCTCACTCACGTGCGGGACTCGCGGCCGCACTTTGCGACTATCCCTCGGATAAACGGGCAACGGTAAAAAGTCGGTTTCAGCTCCCCAGTATGCCGCCACGCAGTAATCCCCCTCACTCTCTGGTACATCAACCCAAATCCAGCCTGACCTCTCCTCCCCATCCCAAGTCCAGTTCGCCTCCGTCAAGTCACTTCCCACACTTGGGCCGCACTCATCCTGGGCGAAGCTGATAGGAAAGTCGCCACTACCTAGGAGTCTCTCCGCAACCTTCACGATCCGAACAACCCCCACGCTCTGCATATGCGCCCAATCGATTTCCCAAAGACCGAGGCGCTGCCCCTCCAACTCAGGCGGCTTTGGTGGCTCCTGCGCGTCAGGTGTGGCGGTTGGCCTAATGGTGCCCGCAGGCCCAGGTCCGTCAGAGTCCGAGAAGGCCCACCTCCGTCCATCCGCTCCCGCGTCCGTGTCGGCATTGCACGCAATTCCATCCCTGTTTGTATCCAGTGAAAAATCATCATCGAGAGGGCCGCCTACCGAGAGAAAGGCGGCTTGAGCCGCTTGCGCGCTGTCGAAGACGCTGCAATCCAGGTCTTCAACAAGTATCTTCCCCGTATCTACAATCACGGGTGTCGAGGTCACAATCCTCGGGCTTGGAACCGTCAGGGCATAGGCTGTTGGTGTTGCAACCACCTCTGCCGGTGCCGCTTTCGAGTCTTGCCCACCCGCTGACGGCTCAACGGTCGGCGCCACAACCACAGGCCTCTCGACTGCATCTTCTCTTGGAATACTCATCCCGGCCTCACCCCTGCATCCGAAACTTACGAAAACCAGCACACCTGCGAAAAACGCCGCGGCATACCGTTTAGCTGTCATAGCATTAACTCCTGCTTCCTCACGCTCAGATTGTGACCACCAGGGCTTTCCCACGATAGTTACCCCATTCTTGGCAACGTCGCCATTTTGTCCATTCGAACCATTGCCGCCAGTTTGTTCCTTTCAGCTCTAGCGGTTGTTATAATCCTGATGTCCACGCCCACCTTGCCAATTTCTGTCACCAAGCCTGCCACCTCCGCCATGTCAGAACAGAGCACCAGCCCTCGTGCTGCGTGGCCGCTCAAGGCAAGAAGCCTTACAGTCGTTCCACAGGTAAGGAATCACATCCTGACTTTCCCCTGTGCCACCCTGTCGCCAGCCAGCCTTCACCCCTAGGGCCGTCATCAGCTGCTTGGTCTTATACCAGCCATACACCCTTTTAGTGAATAGTTTCGCGGCACCCTATACCCACACCCTTATGATCTGACGCACTCTCCTGTCTATGTCCATCGCTTCATCCAAGCCGACCTTAAATGCCTCCGAATCAAGCACGACTAAAACCCTGCTTCTCATCAAATCTTCACCATCTCCGAGATGCACCCTGCCTGAGGAGTAGCCTTTCCGGCCCGACAAGATTACTGATGCCGCCGTTCTCTTCTCCCCATCCAACGACAACCACCTCAACCGAGTTTCTCAACAGCAGCTTCACCGTATTGCGGAAGTCGCCGCCATTCGACACCAGAACGCATACCGTATTCTCAGGCTTGGCGTCCCTTTCGCACAGGCACCAGCCCAAAGCATGCCTCCTGATCCAGTAGTCCCACTCTTCCGGCGCCCGGCGCTCCTTTTGCTTGGGAAATCGCCACTTCCTGATCTTTTTCTCCCTACGCAACCACCTCATTCTTCCATTCCATTCCTGCTTGTCTCCGCCAGAGTAGATGCGGTAGATTTCCCTGTTCCACTCCCTTCCAAACCTCTCTTCAACTATCGCCGTGACCTCGTGGTCTATTTACTCGACCTCAAATGCCCGCACCTTGATGCTCTGAGAATCTAGCGCCACGTAAAGCCTGTCTCGCGGCATTTAGTCTCTCATCTGCCGCTCCTGTGAACCCTGCGACACAATTCTTCGTCTTCGATCCATAACCAGCCCCTCTTCAAGCCAGTCTCGCCGCTCAGATGTGGGCCGCACGTCTCGCCGCTCACATGTGCCTCACCGCTTGCAACGTCAGGAATGCTCCCCCCTGACACTATTTCCACGACAGTCTGCCGGAGCCTCTCAGCCTCCGACTGTCCCTGGCGCTCATCACTGAGGAATTGCTCTCTAACATCCCCCACGGAAACCACCGCAATGAATATCGCAACGCCCATCAACACCGCGGTGGAAATCATCGCCGGCACGACAAACCTCCGTTCAAGTCCAAGGACCTGCCCAGTCTTGTCGATCAAGTCGCCTTCCAGAAAGCCTCGCTCTTCTTCCATTGTTAAGACCCTCTATTACTTACAGCACGCATCCAGGTATCCCAGTTCCTGCAATATCAGGAACATAACTCCACCCAGCGTCCACGGCTGTCGGATCCAACGCGCTCTCGCACAGAATCGTCTCAGAGTCCCCGAACAGCATCAGCACCTCTCCCTCCAGCGCCACCTCATCCTGAAGCACTTTGTCGAGGCTAAAGTCTCCAGTTTCGAAAATCATCGGGTCCCAAAAGAGCACGACGTCGGCAACGCCACTGATGAGGAACGCAAAGGTCACAGAGAAGTTGACCACCACGTAGGCGGTTACCATCAGGGCAAGAGCCTGCACTAGGGCCCAGAACGCATGTCTAACCCTCTCCAGCCTTCGCGGATCTCCGCCCGCGGTCGCAAGCATAACCATCAGGAATACCCAGTACATCGGCATCACCGCGCCAACGGTGATTACCATGAAGACCCGCATCATCGACCTTGAGAAATCAAGTCCGGCGTTCACCGACTTGTCCTCGAAGTGAAGCTGCTGCGCCCATTCTCTGGCGACAACCATTCCCACGTCCGCAACCTCACGCGCCTGGGAGCTCGTCAGCTGCAGCAACTCATGCATCAAGGGCTCGAAAATCATCGTTCGTCCTTTAACCGAACATCGCGCTAAAGAGACTGAACATCCCGTCTCCGTAGGCCCAGCCGAAAATGAACATCATCACCATCAGAGTGACCAGGGCCAATCCGACCACCATTCCTCTGAGTATCGCTCCAAGAGTCTCCAGTATGCCGATCCTACGCGTGCCGGGACGATACATCACCGCCTCGCCGGACGGATCCACCACAAGCGGCGGCTCCTCGACCGGCATTCGCTGGTTCAGCGTGAAGACATTGTTGCAGGCAGCGCAGATCAGGTTTTCCCCCGCCATCGGTCCGCCTTCCTCCAGAGGGTCCACCTCCACCAGCACACTGCAATACGGACAATTAAGCTGGATTGTCATTCTACTTCCTCAAACTCTCGCCGCACCCCGCCACTAGCAGGGCGCGGCGCACTCCATCAGATTCACGGAGATCTGGTGCATTCCTCATCACTTGCATCCCATGTCCACTGTGCTTCCCCGCTCCCGTCAACGGTTGTTGTGTCCACATGTTCGTTGCACACCACTGCCACCTCTCCATAGAAGCCCAAGAGATCGCCCGCCGGCCGTGCGTTCGCGGTTGTGTTCTCTCCAGATCCCAGCGACCCGACATCCACGCCTGCTCCACCGGTCAGCACACCACCAAGCTCGATTCCCAGCCCGATCATCACGAACGCAAGCGAGCAGCCCGCAGCAGCGATCATGCTCAGAACAATCTGAAGAATTGCTCCGTTGCGCTTGCGCGGGTCTTCGGATGCTGCGTTGAGCTTGATGAACCCCCAAACGACGAACGCGGTCGAGATGATGATCCCTCCGAAGATGATCCAGTTGATGAACCTCGATGCCGCGCTGAGCATCGTGCCGATGATCTCCTGGTTCTGCACCCTGTATTCATTGCTCTTGACAGGCTCCAGCCTAGACGCTGTTTCCTGTCCCTGCGCCATCACGTTGCCTATCGCCTCCACCAGAGGCGCCGCGCTCTGCACCTGCAAAGCCAGCTCTCCGCCAAAATCAAACACTTTCTGCTGCCTCCTCGCTCGCCTCACAAGGCAAACTGTCCATCAGTTAGACACCGCCAGCAGGTACAACCACCCCGCCAGCGAAACTACATTAAGCACCATTCCCCCGAAAACTCTACGCCGCAGCCGCTTTCCGACGTCTCTGCTCCGCGTCCTTTCCAGCGTGGTACTTCCCTCCCCCTCTGCCTCCCGGCGCCTCAACTGTGAAATGCCGGTCACTATCAGCCAAACACCGCAAAACATGCAGGCTGCGTTAACTCCCGCTATCACACCAGAGCTTATGTCCACCTCACCTTGTACCCTCCTTTCAAGCTGCCTTATTCCATGTCCGTTTTCATGCCGTAAAACTCGCCACTGGGTTCCCGCCTGCGCCGCTCCGACCGACTGGCTCTTTGAGCGTCGTATGCCTGCGGCCGCTCCTCACCCCTCATTTCTTCCCTCACGCCCCGTCCAATATCTCCAAGCCCACCTGCACGGATTCCCGTGCCCTGAATCGCATCACGGGTTCTCTCTGTGACCTCGCTACCCCCCTCTCTTACCTCTCGCGCTATGCGGACCGTGTCATCCCTGGCCTGTCCCACCACCTGCTCCCGCGTCGGCATAGCATCCACCCTGTATCCCGTACCTGCCTCCTCAAAGCGCCTTCCCATTACATCGTTGAATCGCTCCTCACCCACCTGCCCAAGTAGCCTGCTTTCGTTCTGGCTGGCAAGCCGTGGGGTTCCGTTGTCTCTCACGAAGTCTCCTTCTCCCATGAACTGCGCGCGTTCTCCCATCATTCTGTTGAAGCGTCCCTCACCGAAACTCTCGTCATCAAGAAGCCTCTGCTCCGCGGAAGTCGCAGGTCGCTGCGTTCCTTCGTCCGTGACGAGCGACCTACCCTCTCCATCTCTAGTCCCCGTGCTTCGAATGCTGCGGTTCAGGCTTCTAGCGAACTCGTCGTTCCCCATCACGTTCCTTGCATAGCTCTGGTCAGAAGAAAGCGGCGTCGGCCTCCCGCCTACATTCGCCCACGCGCCCGAACCCATATACCTGATCTGACGGGATGCCTTTGCTGCATACTCATGCCCTCCGAGAGTTCCTCTGGCAGTCTTGCCGTCTTCGCTCTCAGGCACCACCCTTCCGGACTGATCCCTGATAAGAGGCACCCTCGCGCCTTCCATGTGCTCGGTATAGCCTTCCCTCATTGCTTCTCGCAACTGGCTACCCAGCGACGGCCTGATAGACGGCGTATCCTCATATCCCGCGCCCACAGCTTGGCTCACACCCGCTTGCCCAGTTGTTCCTGCTTCAGGTCGAGGGCCAAAAAGCCTGTTGAACCTGCTCTGCCCCATATCCCCAAGAAGTTTCCGCTCCTCAGGAGTCGCGAAGCGAGTCTGTCCGTTATCCGACATATACGGCCCGCCCAGCGACCGGAGCCGCGCCTCCCTCGCACGGTCATACGCATCGTCGCCAAGCGTGTCGCGAGCGTTCCTGCCATCAAGGTACGACTGCCGCTCACTCAGGCCCCTCCCTCCCTCGGTCTCATCCCTCATAACATTGTTAAAGCTATCCGTCCCGACCGTTCTGATAGCGTTCCGTTCTGCCGGATTCGCCAACCGCATGCCGTTGTCGTCACGTACATAGTTACTGTTAATCGCTCTCAGATTACCCTGTGCTGCGCTAGCAAGCCCCCCGGGACCCCCGAACCGAGCCATCACCACCGAACGGTCGTCAATCTGTGGCCCCCGCTGAGGGCGTGGTGCAGGCTGAGTGTCTTGCGTCTGAGCAGCCGGCCGCGCGACACGCGATACGCGTCCGGAAGAGTCGCCACCGAACAGCCTGTTGAAACGAGCCTGTCCGATCTGGCCCATCAGCTGTCTTTCCTGTGGACTTGCCAGCCGCGTCCGCCCCTGGTCAACCATGTAAGGCCCGCCCGCCGAACGCAGGTAGCCCGCATTCGCACGCGCATACTGCTCCGCTCCCAGCACCTGCCGCGCAGATTGGTCATCCGCCTGACGCTCCCGGCCCCGCTGCACTCCAGCCCCCTCGCGAGTGCTTTCCGCCGGAGAACCCCTCTCTCCTCTCGTCCCTCTCCCGTTGAGCGCATTGTTGAACCGATCTTGTCCCATCGACCTGATTGCTGCTCTCTCAGTACGAGTGGTTGCGCGAACTGCGCCTCCTTCGTTGATGTAGTACGGGCTGACCGCTCGTACGCCGTCTTCCTCTCCTCGATCAACGTAGCTGTCCCCAAGCTGCTGCCGCAGGTATTCCCGGTCTGTCCCAGGACTGGACGCCTCTCGCTGGCCGGGTGGTCCGGTAGTAGGTCCTGCGCTCGGAGGCGGTGGAGTACTCACACCAACGGTCGGACTTACTCCAGGAGCATTTGGGTCCCCGGTGTCCTCGGCATCGCCAGCTCCCCGCTGACTCACCGCAGGGTTGGAATACCCCTCACCACCTCGAAGAACGGAGAATCCAGCCCTAGCCGCCCGTAAGCCTCCAACCGCCACCGCCGCTGCCCTTGTGCTCACAGACGCTGTGACGCCGGTATTTACGCCTGTCACGGGATTGCTGCTCGACAGTCCCCCTGGCGTTATCCCAGGCGGCCCGCCGCTGTTGCCCGTAAGCCCCAGGAACCCCAGGGGCCCAGACCCACCTGCCCCACCTCCTGCAATCATCCCCAGTGCCCGGAATCCCAGCGCGGCCATCGAAATGGTACTTACGAAACTCTCCTGCAGTCCCCCCTGACCCAGCATCGAAGGTATCTTGAATGTAACAATCATCAAAATAGTGCCGAGGATCAGCGCGTAAGCCATTTGCGTAGGTAGCACCGCCTGCAGCTGACCGCTCACGACCCCAGTATCAGCAACAATCCCAACCGGAGTCGCCAATCGAATAAACCAGAGCGCGATCGCGAAGCAAATGAGCTGCACACCATGCTGGAACAGTGTCGTCAGGAAGAGACTTACCCAGCGCCGTCCCCAACCGGACGTTTCCGGAAGCGCCCACATCAGCATTCCCAGCGGGCTGGTGACAATTAGCACGTTCAGGATGCCAATACGCATCACGAACTGGGCGACAACCAGCAAGACCGATATTGCGAAGATCTTCATCAAAAGGACGAGGAATCCCACCGTTACGACCTTCACACCGACGAGGAACTGTCCTATGATGGGCACTGCCGCAAGCCATGTGCTCTGCAGGTTCTTGAGGAAGATCGCAATCAATGCCTGCCCTAGGGTCAACGTGATGTCAGCCGGCGTTATCCGCATCGCAGCCGCGATGTAGCGGGATACGCCGTCAGCTATGTCGATGCAGACGCTGCAGAACCAATAGGACAACAGCGCCCCAAGAACCGCCAGTAGCAACCGTGGAATAGTCTCGCGCCAGTCAGCAAGTGAACGTGTGCCACCCAGAAAAACCCTGAGAACCTGCGTGAAGCCGATCCAAGCAATGACAAATCCAATTACCACGAAAGTGATGTTGAAAAGTACGGACCAGCCAATCCTCACTATCCCGCGCTCATAGGTCAGCTCTGGCGGCGTGCCAGTAAGCAAGCCAGTGAAGGTTGTAATCCCACCCTGTATCCCCTGGAGTGGCGCAGCGGCAACGTTGTTGGCCACAAGTCTTGGAGCGAGCGTCAGATGGCTTATCTCGTATGCTACTCTCTCGCCGAAGGGCCTAGACCTGTCTCTGGGGTCCGAGCCATCAATCAGCTCAAATAGGTAAGTGTCCCTCTTTGCTGGCCTCTCCGGCAAAGGCGCCAGCCCCGCCAACGCCCTATTCTCGTTTGCCAGGCGGTAGTTCGCTGTACGCAGCTCTTCAAGCTGATCCTCCGGAGACTTGGCCGGCTTCTTGCAGTTCCCGTTGGCGTTGGGCTTGTTTGGATCAGACGCGTCCACGACGTCGTCGTCCATCGCGGTGATCTTGCCGTCGCCGTCGCTGTCAATTTTGGTGAAGGCCATCCGCTCGTCTGCAGTCATCACGTTGCCCATCGATTCGCACATGACGCCCATGACAAGCGACCCGTATCCACGGAAGATGAATGTCAGCCCCTCATCAATCCAGTTAATGGGGGACAGCACGCGGATGATCTTCTGCCACCAGTTGCCACTCAGCTTCGCGACTATCTCGAAGACCCAAGAGAAAATGTGGTTATCCGGCGCATTAGCATAGGGGTTGATCTCGAACCGGAGTTGGTAGTCCCTGCTGTTATCCAGCGGCCTCTTCGACTCACCGCTTACCGTTTCCGTTATCCCGTCGTTCGCGAACGTGTACTTGAATCTGTATGCGACCACAGGCTCAGGCTGCTCGTTCGCGGGGATCGCATTGCCGTCCCCATCAAGAACGGGATCACCGGCATAGGCTATTATGTTCCCATCAACATCCACCACGTCTGCTAGGTGCCTCCGATACACGATCGTCTGCAGGTCTATCCAGTCGACCTCATCGATCTCGTTGTATATCTCGTATGTCCCCGTGCCTCCAGGCACCACCCTGCCGAACTCGTCCAGGACCTCCCAGTGAATCTCGAAAGCTCTGCAGTTCAGAACGATGAACGTCTCAAAGCCGCCGTTACCGTTCCGCTTCGACTGGTCCTCAGGAAGAGCATTGAAAGCATCGTTCAGTACCGCGGCCTTCATTCCCTGGACGCAGTCTCCCAGGCCGGCGGCCGTCGGCGGTGTCTCCACTGGCGGGTCAACAGTCGGAGGTCCTTGTGCCAGTGCCGCTTCTGCCAACACCGCACCAAACGCAACAGGCGCCAGAAACAGGACGAAGGCAAGCCCCCGAAGGAGCCACCTCCGCTTGCCCCAAAGCCTTCCCGGAGAACCAGTCATGGTCTATCTCCAGCTACCGAATTCCCTGCCGCCGCTCCTGCGTTGCAGCTCGACAGGATGGCCGGCACCACACACCCATTCATCACCGCAGTCCTTGACACGTCGCATCGGCGCAGCAAGATTGTCCTCGCGGCAGATGGGGCAGAGTATCATCAGCTCCAGGTAAGCCGGTAGCATCTTCTCTGCACCCGGCAGAATCACGCCTACAAGGGGCTTGAACCGCGAGTACGCAACTCTCGCCCCGTCATAATTGAGGCGAATTCTCCGGCCCTCAGCTGCGGTGGTTTTTGGGCTGAGCTTCACATCGTAGAGGCGCCAGCCACAATCCAGGCACCGCAGTTTCTCTGGAGGTAGGACGTAATCCACCACCGTGCCTTCACATCTAGGGCAAACCCTGATTTCTTTATGAGTAGTGAGTTCAGCAACCATCTCACCTTCCTCAAGCCTCGCAAGTGCGTCAACGCCTATGCAGCCTCGTCTCCCCAAATGCCGAAATCATCGTCCCAAAGCATCACCCGCATCCTCCGTCCCGTAACCTCTTCCAGCGTATCCCTAAGTGCGTCGGCGCACTTCTCCCAAACCCGCTGCGCGTCTTCCGCCGTATCAACCGATAGGATGTATTCATCCTTCACTACGTCCACCGTCATAGGTGTTGCGAGGTCCATCAACCTGGCGATCTCTGCGTCCTCGCGCTCAGCGACGAGTCGCCTCGCCTCCAGCCACAGAAAAGCCGCCACCCCATCCGCGCCACCTTTCGAGTACTCCAGCCATGCCAATCCATATTCGACGGCCTTGCGCCGCTTCCCGCTAAGCGCGGAGACGTCCATGTTCTCGGATACGTGCAAGACGCCGTGGAAATAATCCACCAAGTCCCTGTACGTCTTGTCTCTGTCAGTTGAACCGCCCGACTCGGCAAACCAGTTCGACATCTCCTTCGCCACGCGCAGGAGAACGAACGACGGATCGTCTTCGATTGGAATCCCCTCTTCCATCTTCAGCACTTCTCCACCTCCTTATTCCCTATACGGCACTAGTATCTACTGACAGGCATCAGGCCCTTTCGGCGCAAATAACTCTGCACAGCGGTATCCTCGCCATCCGTCACAATCTCGCTGACGTCCGCCTCCCTAACCCGCCTCTCGATAATGCTCACGACGTAACCAGGGAACCTACGCACCTTCTTCTGGTACGCCTCGTCAACCGCGTAGCTGATGAAGGAATTAGGAACAGGAGCTCCTTCATGACTGCTTCTCCAAGCTCTTTCCGCCCGTCGAAGCCTCTTTTTCTGATGCTGTGACAGTGGCTCCTTCTGTATCTCTTCAAGGGTTTTCGACACCGCGTCCACCAGCTTCAACTGCCAGTGCTCCGCGGGTCTCGATCCCGCAAGTCCTGCCTCCAAGCTACCAACGGAGTCTTCCCCAGCTTCTTGTGCACCACCGTTCAGGATGCGCACCTCTTCTATCAGTCCGGCTATCGTCTGCCCCTGCTCAACCACTATGTCTTCGAGTTCGGTAACTCGCCTCACGTACTTCTCCTCTAGCAATCTCAGCTGGACGTTCACATCCTGAATTGGGATCATCCCGGATACAGACCTTTGAGTAGTCCGCACGCCTGGTCCGGTCGCCTTGCGCGGCGGCGCGTCGCCATCCTTGGCCCCCGCTGACTCCACCTCTCCTTCGCCATCCAGCGAGTCCGTCGCAGCGTCCAGGTTCATTGCCATTTGCGCGCTCCGGCAGAACACGTCCAGACGCATTCGCCAGATGGTTTTCGGACCGTACTGGTTAGGCCCACGCGAGAGGATCTCGAGGAGTCCCACCTTGTGGAGTTTCGAGAGGTAGTTCTTGAAGGTGCGGAATCCAGTTCGCAGGTGGGGCTCGACGCGAGACTGCAAAACGTAAAACTCTCCGTCCCTCACTTGCAGCCCGCCATAGGCTGAAACGAGAACGGAGAGAGCGTCGCGCGTAGCTGCGCTGAGACCGGTCTGCGCCATAACCCAGTCGCGTGGATGCATGGCTTCAGACGTGCGAAGAAACGAGGTAGAACCGTCAACGACGGCAGAAGGGCTTCCCACTGACAGACTCCGCGATTGGTGATAATGCTAGCTGATTAAGGTCGATCCGATACGCTAGGCGAAACATTATCACGCTTTCCGCAAGGTCGTCAACACCCATGCAGAAATATGCACAAGAGTGTTTTCAGGGCAGAATGGACGCGTTTTTTCACTCCAAGTCCTAACCTTCCCCATCAAAGGGGAGGTGCTTCCACAAATTTCTTAGCCATGAGAAAAAGGCAGGGCGCGTTATCGTTATAACGCGCCCTGCCGGCTTTTCGGGAGGGGATAGACCGACGATTGAGGTAGATTAGCGTATCGTCTCAGAGACCTATCAGCCAAGCTCAACATCGAGTCTGCCTAACTGTAGTGGTCGCCGGTCGACTCCCCATGATTATGTGACCCCGCCACGCTGGCAGGGCTGCTTGACGCACGAATTATTAGAACGTCTTTCTATCCTCTATCGGTCGTTGCTCCATAGCGACCCTTCCAATCACTTCCAAAATGTCTGCCGTCACAAGCTAGCTGGCTAGCCTTAGCCTCTTAGAGGGTTATTATTGAGTTCTCTTATAAGGAATTGCCGTCACAAGAATAAAGCCGCCACTACTCATACCTGTGCCGCCACTACTCTCGTAACGGCAAATTTGTGACGGCACTGGTCATCCAGTGACGGCGCCGTCGTACCAGAGATTATCTCGTCTCTGTACCGTCTCTTACCCATTTTCTCCTATAATCCTCTCGGACCTCGTTCACCAACCGGTCCCCAAAGGTGCAAAACCTTTGTACCTAGCTGCCCACATTTTGCCCACACCGCCTGCAAGACTGACGGGCTTTCGCACGCGGATATGGGTAATGTAAGACCCATATAGCAGTCTAATATCGCGCTGAGCGTATCTGACGGTATCGGGCGCGTATGGATGTCGGCAATTTTCGAGACCGGCGCCTTCGTCCGCTCGGCCATCTCTCCGCGCTGAAGTACCAAAAAATTATAGCATAACCACTGTACGCACCTGCATCGAGGATTGGTCGTACGCCCACCCCTTACAGGATTGCGTCCTTGCTCTATTTCCGTCACGCCGTGACGAATCCGTCCAGGACCGTTTTGCCAATCGCAGCCCCAGTCTCCTGCAGTTCTAACGCCTGGCGCAGGCTCGCGACACCCATATCCCCTAGATGCGCGTTGACAGTAGAAATGAGCGTGCCTTCGTCCAAGAGGTCGGCGACTCTATTCAATAGTCTATGCTGCGCGTCCATGTCCTCGGTCTTGAACATGGAGCGAGCAAACATGAACTCCCAGCTGAAGGTGAGGGCTTTGAACTTGATGGCGGAAATGTCCAGGCTCGGTGGATCGTCGATCAATGCAATGTGGCCCCGCGGTTTGATCAATTCGATGATTGCCGAAAAGTGCATATCGGTATGGTTAAGTGAAGCTACATAGCGCGGCTCTATGCCCAGATCACGCATCTCCTCGTCGAGAGGATTGCGATGATTGATGACGTGATCCGCGCCCATCCTCTCGACCCACTCTCGCGTGTCCGGACGCGATGCGGTGGCAATGACGGTCAGGCCGGTGAGCTTCTTCGCCAACTGAATCAGGATTGATGGGACACCGCCGGCGCCGCCTATCACGAGAAGTGATTCCCCAGCGCCTTGCCCCTCTGTGATCCCAAGGCTGTCGAACAGAATTTCCCAGGCGGTGATACTGGTAAGCGGCATTGCGGCGGCTTCGGCGAAACCGAGTGTTGACGGTTTACGACCTACGATGCGCTCATCGACCACGTGAAGCTCGGCGTTGGTGCCGGGCCGTGTGATGTCGCCGGCGTAAAATACCTCGTCACCGGGTCTGAACCGGGTAGTAGTCTCCCCTACTCCTTTCACGATTCCAGCGGCGTCGAAACCTAGGACGAGGGGCTGTCCGGCCGGCGGCTGTCTGTTTGCCCGCACTTTGACATCGACGGGATTGACAGAGATACCCCGGACTTCAACAAGCAGATCATTCGGACCTGACTGCGGTCTGTCCGCCTCGAATTCTACAACTGAAGTCTCTGCTGAAATCGTGCCCCTGTCTGTGTAACCTATTGCTCTCATATCTTATTGCTCTCATCCTGATATTGTGCTCAGTTGGTTGGTGTTCCTTGGTCGCGACGAGGTTCAGCCCTTGCTAATGGCCTGCAGATTATATCAAGACAGTCTTCTAGCTTCGGAGCAAACCATACACGCGCTTCGGCTCAACGAGAACGATAACTGCTTCCTGGTCTATCATTGCTTGGTCGTATTCTTCCCAATCGGGGTGTTCTGTGTCGCTGCATGCCATATACACTCTTCGCAGCATCACGCGCGCCTCCTCGCCATCCATGTTGCCGTAGTCGAGGAGTGTCGCAACTCCCTCCACGGATACCCATTCACGCCAGTCGTCGGTTACGCAAAGCACGGTGCAATTTGGATTGCGCCGCAAGTTTCGTATCTTCTGAGAACGTGGATAGACTGAAACGAAGGCCGCCTTGCCCTCGTATGCGCCACATACGACTATGCTGGAATGCGCCGCGCCGTCGGGCCTTTGCGTTGCTATGACTCCCCTGTGATGTGTTTCCATAAAAGGGCGCGCCCTCTCGAAATCCATATCATTTCCTCCTTATCTGACAAATGGCTCAATTCTGTTTTCCAATGCGTCTTCAATTGCCTGCAAGTCACAAAGTAGGATGTCTTCAGGGAGGCGAGCGATTGGGAAGTATCCTACATCAGTGCTCTCTTCCGAAACCTGCAATTCTCCTGACAGATACTCGCACTCGAAGATTATTATTGCGAATTGAATGAGGCTCCCATCCGGATATGCGCTGATGACATTGTACTGCGGGTTTGAATACACTCCAACGAGACGCCTTATTCTAGAGTGGATTCCTGTTTCTTCCCAAATCTCGCGTATCGCTCCTTGCTCTACGGACTCGCCCACATCCACATAGCCTGATGGCAGTCCCCACCAGCCATTGTCAGATCGCTTTTGAAGCAGTACCTCGCCCAGAGCGTTAAACACTATGCCACTGGCTGCAACTTGCAAAGCGTCCGGCATCCGGGCAACTCGGTTGCCTCTGTCATCGTACCATTTCGGTATGCTCTGCCTGGTGGACACGGAAGCCTCACTATGTCGGAGCCGCAAGAGTCTGCAGTCAAGCTTTGGCTGCGCCCACGATGTTTGGAATCGTAATCGGCAGTCCCACTGATAGGTCGAACTGCTCCACTTCCACAGTGGTGAAGCCAGCCCGCTGGATTGATCCGGTGAGGTCTCTGTCGAGATTGCAACCGGTAGTCAGACACTTCCAGATAGGGTTGAGCTTGTGCTGCCACCATTGTCCGCGGGGTCGTGGGGAAATGACATGCTCGTAAAACAGGAACGCACCACCCGGCTTCAAGACGCGCCTGACTTCCCGGACTACGGCATCGGCGTCATGGACCATGCAAAGAACCAGGGTCGTTACGACCGTATCAAAGCTGGCGTCCGCAAAAGGTAGGCTTTCGCCAACCTGTTGAACAATGGATGCCTGCCGTCGCTGATTGAGAATATGTCCTCTCAGACGCTTCGCCATATAGGGGTCAGGTTCGATGAAAGTAACTATCGTTTCAGGTGGGTAGAATGGCAGATTCGCTCCAGTGCCGCCGCCCACTTCCAGAACATCCCCTCGTGCAAGACCTGCAGTCCGCCTGCGAAACGGCACTACACGGCCCTCAACCCCGGAATTCAGCAGATCGTAACCGGCAGCAAAGAGGCGCTTGCTCAGGCTCATTTCACTGACGCCATCGCTCTAATTGTGGCAGCCGCGCGCAGTGATGTCCCAGACGGCTTCGACCTTTCCGTCTCTAATGCCGACGAACTGGTCCCAGCGGTTCACCATGATGTCTTGCTGTCCGGATATGAGCTCGAACTTGTCGCCTAGACTTAGGGGCATCTGCCCGTCTGACTTCAAGACGATATGGTTTGCGCCGAGAGAGTCAACGCGTACGCCATCCACTCCATATATTTCTGGCAGTACGCCGCTGGGTGATGCGAGACAGCGCGATCCGGTGTCACCGATGGCAACACCCGGGCGCGGCGTGCTGGTAACGGTGCCAAGAATCTTGCCCGCAAACTCGAAATCCTCCATGTATGCGTATGCGTGGGACATCAGGGCATAAGTGCCGCCCTCGACTTCCGTAACGCCTGGAATCGTCGGGCAGATGTCGTATGTCCAACTCTCCCCTGCTGAGACGACTTCCACGGCGATGCCCTCAGCCTCGATTGCGTCCTTGACATCCAGTGTTTTCTGAATGAAGCGCGGGCCTTCGATGAAACGGGTCTCACGGTCGGGCTGGCCGGGAAGGGTCTGGTGGCTCATTACTCCCTTGAAATCGACTCCGGGCAACGAATCGGCGAACTTGGCAAGGACCACACCCTGTTCCGTGGCTCGGATACCCGCGCGCTCCATCTGTGTGTCAACTTCGATTACTACTCCAACGGAGACACCCATCTCAGCTGCGACATCGGATATCGCCTGCAGGTTGTCGGTGTTGTCCGCTGCGACCATCATCTTTGCCTGCCTTGCCAGGCTGCACAGGCGCGCGATCTTATCGGGCGTTACGACCTGATTTGGAATGAGAATGTCATCGATTCCGCCGTCAACCATCGCCTCCGCCTCGGAGACTTTAGCCGCACAGACACCGCCCACCGTGCCACCCGCGCGAATCTGCATGTGTGCCAGCGGAGGAGATTTCAGGTTCTTGATGTGCGCGCGCATCTTGCACTCCGTATCGCGGTAGGTGTCGGCGATGATCTGGTAGTTGCGCTCAAGCAGGTCTATGTCAACAATTAGGCACGGCGTTTCGAGATCTGAGATGTCAGTTCCTATGAGCGGTCGGTAGTTTTCCATTGGTGCGCTCCAGTATTTCAATCGTGCGAATGAGTGACTTCTTGTGAGTGAATGGCAAGCCTAGCGATATAGGCCACGCGCTGAAATAGCGAGTACTGCTTCTAGCTTACCGCCACGGACCGCCTGTATGTAGTCGTACACATTTACGCAGGCACCAATGTCCATAGGCGTGAACCAGATTCTGTCACCAAGAGCCAGCGTAACGTCGGCTCCGTCATTCCATAGCAGCTTGCCGTGCTCCGCGCTCATCGATGCTACATCAAGGTCATCGCGGCCTTCTATGACAGGAAAGCCGTAGTCGTCGCCCATCGCCTTGCGGCCCGTGTCGAGAATAGCAGTTCCCGGTTCCGGGAGACTGGTCACTGCTGCCATCACTTTCGCCGAGGGCTGAAGGGCAGGAGAGACTGAGCCGTGACGCTGGTCCATCAGTGCGTACGCCCCAGCGATGACCTCGGTCACACCGGGCATTTGCGAAGCCAGCTTGTAGCACTGTGTTCCGCTGACAGCGACAGTTGATACGCTTATGCCAGCGCCCTCCAGCTGCCGTCGGGCGTCAAGCGTCTGTTGAATCCGGTCACGCGATTGATTTTCTAATGAGTCGGCGTCTGCAGTTGGGTCTGGGTCGTCGAGAGTCATCAGCCCTCCGAAATTGAGCGCATCGCTCTGGACGATTGCCTGAGCCAGTTCCAACACTGGGGCACCCGGCGCTACGCCGCTTCCCTCTTGTCCGGTATTGAGGTGTACGAGCACATTGAGCGCAATGCCACTCGCCTGTGCCGCTTCGGACAGGCTGCGGACATTCACAGGATTGTCAACAACGGCAGTCACGCGCACCTGCCTGGCTAGCGCGCAGAGGCGAGCAATCTTGGACGCGGTCACCACTTCATTAACGACGAGGACATCGGAGATGCCATTTTGAGCAAACAACTCCGCTTCCGCAACGCCCGCGACCGCTATGCCGCCGACCGTGCCCCCGGCAGCTATCTGCCTGTGTGCGATCGCGGGGCAACGGTGCGTCTCAACGTACGGACGGAGCCTTGCTGAAGAGTCTCTGAAGGAAGAGTGGACGTGTCTAATGTTGGCTTCGAGGACATCCAAATCCACAACCAGAGCCGGCGTGTCCAACTCCTCAACGGGAGTGCCAACCGGCTTGAGAATTGGGCGTTCCATAAAGAACTCCTATGAATTAATTCTGTTGGGCAAATCAGGTTGGAGAATAGCACAGCGAGGGTGCTTCGTCCAACAATTACGGCGACCTCCATGAGGATAGGATGCAGAAATGTTATCATCACTGGTGAGACTCCAAGGGAGAAAGCAGGAGGCAGGCATGAAGGCGATCACAGGGGCGACTTTGATTGACGGCAGCGGGAGAGCGCCGGTAAGCGATGCAGCGATTCTCATCGAAGGCACGTCAATTGTGGCAGCCGGAAGCAGGCGCAGCGTTCAGATTCCAGAGGGTGTCGAGGCGATTGACGCGAATGGAATGACCTTGATGCCGGGATTGATCGACACGCACGACCATCTAGCGTCATTCAGCTATGAGATTGCAAGTCGTTGGGGTATCACGGAGCCTCGCAGCACGCGCCATCTTCGAATTGCTTCGGTACTGAACCAGACCCTGGAGACTGGTTACACCACGGTAAGGGATGCCGGCGGGTTGGATGCGGGATTCCGTCTGGCTGTGGATGAAGGCTTGGTGCCGGGACCAAGGCTTCAGGTTGCGCTCGGATTCATCACTCCAACCGGCGGAATGGGAGACAGGATCAGTCCGCTGGGATACAGGCCGCCCGCAGGTGAAGACTCCGGACTGCCATGGGGCGTGGCGGACGGGCCCGTGGGCATGCGCGCCAAAGTGCGCGAGATGGTGGGCGTAGGTGCCGACGTGATAAAGACGGCAACGACCGGTGGGGCAAGCTCAACAGCCGGTCTGGGACCAAAGGATGTTCTCTTCGAGAGGGATGAACTTGAGGCACTGGTGGATGAGGCTCACAAGCGCGGACGACGCGTGATGTGTCACGCACTCGGTGGAGAAGGCCTGCGCATGGCTATCGAGGTCGGTGTGGATTCCATCGAGCATGGCTCCTACCTTGACGAGGATCCACAGTTGCTGGAAATGATGGCCGAGAAAGGCATCGCTTTCACGCCAACTTATGGAGTGTACACATTCCACGCCACTCACGGCACGCCCCACGGCAGGGCGCGCGCCGCTGCCCTGCGTGAGCACCATGTGAAGAGCTTGGAAATGGCAATAGAATACGGCGTTATTGTGACCGCAGGAACGGACGAGGGCGGCTGGGAGCACGGTAACAATGCCCACGAACTCAGTTGCCTCGTAGAGGCTGGAATGACGCCGATGCAGGCCATAGTAGCGGCGACAGGCGACGCAGCAAAGTGCGTTGGCTCGGAATCAGAAATCGGTACTATCGCGGCCGGCAAGAGAGCTGATCTCATACTTGTAGAGGGCAATCCCCTCGACGATGTCTCGATCCTAGAACGGGGCAAGTCTGTCAAGTATGTCATGAAGGATGGCATGGCTTACTTTGACAAGCGCGTTTCGAACGGTGCGAAGCGCAGTCCTTAGGATTGAAGTCAGAAGAAACTCCGACCAAACCCCAAATGGAGCGCAGATGTTACGAGCCAGAGCAAGACGAGACGAAGGGACGAAGGGCACAATGATGGGGGTCAAGCTTATGGCGGACGAGGTAGTCCATGAGTCGCTGGGCACAGACGAGGGCGCTGGCTCAGGCGGCAGCAACATTGTGCTACTGACCGGTAAGCGCATCATTCATGTCAGTGGCTCCGGGTCCAACCAGAAGACTGCGTACGCAGCGATCGAGGACATAAGCGCTGTCGAGGTTACGCAGCAGTCGGTGGAGGGCTACAGCGCATTCATCTGGGCGGTGCTTGCATTCTTCGTGTCCGCGATGCTCTGGCGGGTCATCGAGAATCAGACCTTGTCAATCGTGGCTGCTGCCGTTGTCGCCCTTATGGGGGTGTACCTGATCGTCGATCGACTGCTGTCTCGTGGCGAGCATGCGCTCGTATTCAAGGCAGGGGGCGCAGAAATACAGTGCGCTCTGAAGGGCGACGGCGACCAGTCTGACGCCGAGGCACTCATCGCGCGGCTCTTCGAACTAAAGGATGAGCGGCGCGACCCAAAGTACAGTCGAGCGAAGACGTTCTCGCCGCGGTAGTGCAAACTGCTGGCGGCTAAATTTCTGAGAGATAAGGACGGACTCAGCCAAGCCGCAGATTGGGGATGACATCCACATCCCACTGCGACTGTATTTCGTTCCTGAAGTGAAAGAAACCTGCCGCTCCCATCATAGCGCCGTTGTCGGTGCAAAGCCCTGGGCGCGGGACGATCACTTCGACGGGTACCCGCTTGTGCATCTCCTGTCGCAGGTGGCTATTGGCCGCCACACCGCCTCCGAGTATCACGCCTTTCACACGAAACTGCTCCACAGCCTGGATCGTGCGCTGCACCATGGAGTCCACTACTGCCTGCTGAAAGGCGTCCGCCATATTGGAGACCTGCTGTGGGTCTGGCGGTCGATCCTCAGAGGGAGGGTACATACCGTACTCTTCCGCGCGGCGTGCCACGGCCGTCTTCAGACCGCTGAAGCTGAAGTCCAGCGAGTTCCGGACGACGGGGCGCGGGAAACGCGGCTCTCCTCCGTGGCTGTGTTCCGCGACTCGTTGAATCTCGGGCCCGCCCGGAAAGCCAAGTCCCAGGGCACGCGCAGCCTTGTCGAATGCTTCGCCCGCCGCATCATCTCTGGTGCGCGCGATGAGCGTGTAGTCTCCGTGACCCTTCATCAGGATCAGGTCCGTATGTCCGCCTGAAGCGATGAGGCACATCAAGGGAAATCCGGGCAACACTTCTGGATTGACTCCTTCCTCGAGCCACGCAGCATATATGTGCCCTTCCAGATGGTTCAAGCCGATGAATGGAAGCTCCTTGGACAGGGCAAAGCCTTTTGCCGCGTTCACGCCGATGAGCAGTGAACCTGCAAGTCCCGGCCCGTGCGTGACGGCAACTCCATCGAGCTCGTGGGCATCGAGCGATGCTTCGTCGAGCGCCTGCCTGATCACCGGGATGATCGTTATCATGTGCTGACGCGATGCAATCTCAGGGACGATGCCACCGTATTGGGCGTGCAACGTTGCCTGGGAAGCTACGACGTTGGAGTGAATGTAATTGCCGTCCTCAATGACTGCGGCGGCAGTTTCATCGCACGATGTTTCTATGCCTAGGATTTTCATCTATGAATCCTCAAACTCAGGTTAGCGGTATGCTCAACTAGATTCCCCGTTCGCTGTGACCCAGAGGGATGAAAGGGTGTTCCATCGCCACTTCTTCGTTGAATGTCAGCCCTAGACCTGCCCCCTTCGGCAATTCGACATAGCCGTTCTGCTGACGTGGGAGACCGTCGAATACCTGGAAGTAGTGCGGCTCGTAGAATTCCGCGTGGTACTCCTGTATTAGGAAGTTCGGCATTGCAGCGTCCAGGTGGAAACTCGCGACCGTACCAACGGCAGCGTTAGTGTTGTGCGGCGCCATCATGATGTGCTGCGGCTCGGCGATGGCGGCGATCTTTTTCAACTCAGTAATGCCGCCAGCGTTGCACATGTCGGGCTGGAGAATGTCAACCGCTTCGTTCTTGACCAGTTCGAAGAAGGGGAACTTAGTGTAGAGTCTCTCCCCAGTAGCGATGGGAATATTCACATTGTCCCGCACCTGCTTCATTTCGGACACATTCTCCTGAGATACTGGCTCCTCAAACCAAAACGGTCGATACTGTTCGAGTCGCTTGCCCAGATGTATCGCCGTATAGACATTGAACTTGGCGTGTACTTCGATCAGGATTTCGATATTCGGTCCGACCGATTCGCGCACAGCGGCTACCCTGTCCTCTGCAAGTTGCGCTTCTTCAGGCGAGATTGTCACATAGTTATGTTGCCCGAATGGATCAAATTTCATGGCCGTGTAGCCCATTTCGACGACGCTCCTGGCTTCTTCGCCATTCTGCTCTGGCGTCCCCGGATTAGTGTACCAACCGTTGGCATAAACACGGATACGGTCAGTGTAAGGACCTCCAAGCAGTTCATACACCGGCACTCCCAGCGCCTTGCCGCGCAGGTCCCACAGCGCAATGTCGATGCCGGAGAGCGCAGTGCTGAACAGGCGTCCCCCACGTCCAAGATTGTCCTGGTACATGCGCGTCCAGTGGACCTCGTGGTGCAGCGGGTTCTTGCCCACGAGATAAGCTTCAGTCCATTCGTGCAGCAGCGTAGCCACCATCGGATCGTAGCTCAGCATTGACGCCTCGCCGATGCCTTCAATGCCTTCGTCGGTGGTCAGGCGCAGGATGAGCCAGTTTCGCTTGGCGTTGCGGTGCTGCGAGGAGAATATGTGTGTCTTGATGCCGGTAATTTTCATTCTTCCCCCATTCAGAAGAGTGCGTTCCATTCACTGGAAAGTGTACAACGCCCGCCCTCCTCAGGGCAAAGTCGCGCCCCCGACAGGCGGATGATGGTATGATATGCGCTGCATAATTTCACCAATAACGGCTGTAACATCAGTGAGGTAGGACATTGAATCGAGAACGATCCAAGCAGTTGTACGGCGCCGCAAGAGAGATTATACCCGGTGGTGTAAATAGCCCCGCGCGCTCATGGGGTGCGGTTGGCGGCAATCCACTGTTTCTGACGCGAGGCTCCGGCAGCAGAGTCTGGGATACGGATGGCAACGAGTACATCGACTATGTGTGCTCCTGGGGACCGCTCATTCTGGGACACGCAAACGACCGCGTAGTTTCCGCGATAACTCAGGCAGCGGCGGACGGTACCAGCTTCGGCGCTCCAACCGAGCGAGAAAACGAAATTGCCCGTCTCGTCGTGGACGCATACGAATCCATTGAAATGGTGCGCTTTGTGAACTCTGGAACGGAGGCGACGATGAGCGCGCTGAGGCTGGCGCGCGCGTACACAGGCAGATCGAAGATCGTAAAATTCGAGGGTGGCTACCACGGCCACTCTGACGCGCTACTGGTTGCGGCAGGATCTGGCGCACTGGCGCACGGCGTTCCGGACAGCGCGGGTGTAACAGCATCATTCGCGCAGGACACGCTGCTTGGGGTGTTCAACGACCTGTCATCGGTTGAGGCGCACTTTGACGCTTTCCCGGAAGATATTGCCTGCGTAATCGTCGAACCTATTGCGGGGAATATGGGCGTCGTGCCTCCGCAGGAAGGCTTTCTCCAGGGCCTGCGGGACCTGACTGAGAAGCACAACTCATTGCTGATCTTCGATGAGGTTATCACTGGGTTCAGAGTGGAGTACGGCGGTGCGCAACAGCGTTTCGGCATAACCGCCGACATTACCTGTCTCGGAAAGATCATCGGCGGCGGCATGCCTGTGGGTGCATACGGAGGCAGCGCGGAGATTATGGCAACCGTCGCACCCCTTGGCGGGATGTACCAGGCAGGCACGCTGTCAGGCAACCCGGTGGCGATGGCTGCCGGAATAGCAACTCTGGAACAGCTTCAGGAGCCTGATGTGTATAACGCTCTTGGGGCAAAGGCCGCGTCACTTGCGGCGGGGCTGCAGGAAGTGTTCGCTGAGGCGGAAGTTCCGCTGCGGATCAACCGGGTCGGTTCAATGATGACGCTGTTCTTCAATGCAGGCGAGGTAACCGGGTGGGAAACGGTATCAGCTTCAGACAGAGAGGGGTTCGGGCGCTTCTTCCACAGGATGCTGGGAGAGGGCGTATATCTTCCGCCTTCGCCGTTCGAGGCAATGTTCGTTTCAACGGCGCACAGCGATGCGGATATCGAAGCAACTATAAGCGCGGCACGGCGCGCATTGGCGTGAGATTAGAAGTTGTGCCTAGCCGATGCAAGTCCGAATAGCTGAGATCCCTTCTGCGACGCTCATCCGGTCGTTATAGACGGCGGAACCTGCGACGAGTACGTTCGCGCCCGCCTGAACAACGCTATTGGCAGTTGCGGCGCTAACACCTCCGTCCACCTGAAGATCGGTGGTTAAGCCACGCTCATCTATCATCGCACGGACGCGGCTGATTTTGCCGAGCATGGACTCAATGAACGCCTGCCCGCCGAAGCCGGGATTTACGGTCATCACCAGCGCCTGGTGCAGGTCGGCTATGACTTCATCGAGGGCAAACACCGGCGTTGCCGGACTGATTGCCACACTCGGCTTCTTACCTGCCTCAAGTATCTGATGCACGGTGCGGTGAAGGTGCCTGCAAGCTTCTGCGTGAACGGTAATGATGTCTGCGCCGGCGCCGGCGAAGTCGTCAATATAGCGCTCAGGAGCATCTACCATCATGTGCAGGTCGAAAGGAAGGCTCGTGGAACCGCGAATCGCCTCGACTATCATCGGGCCCATCGTGATATTGGGGACGAAATTGCCATCCATAATGTCGATATGAATTGCGTCGGCTCCACCCTGCTCTGCTTCAGCAACCTGCTCGCCTAATCTGGCGAAATCCGCTGACAAGATTGACGGCGCTATCTTGATGATACGATCAGCTGTCACTTTCGGCCCCCTGCTCACTCAGAAGTTGGGTTTTCGCCTCGACGACTGCCTGCTTGACACGAGAAAATGCGGTCCCGCCCGGTACGTCTCGCGCCCCAACGGATGACTCCACACTGATAGCAAGCACTTCTTCGTCGAACAGATCCGAGAAACTACGGTACTCATCCAGCGACAGTTCCTCGAACTGTACACCACGCCCTACGGCATATTCTGACAGCCGCGCAACGACGCCGTGCGCCTCCCGGAAGGGCATGCCTCTGTCCACCAGATAATCGGCTATGTCGGTGGCAAGGACGTAGCTGCCCTGTGCCGCCTCTCGCATTCGTTCGGGAACGATGTGCATCTTATCAATCATGTCGGCGAAAATCGTAAGTGTGGCGAGCAAGGTGTCGAAGGTGTCGAAAAAGCCCTCCTTGTCCTCCTGCATGTCGCGATTATATGTGAGCGGCAATCCCTTCATAAGAGTCAGCAGAGCCATCAAGCCGCCAAACACCCTACCCGTCTTGCCGCGCGCAAGCTCCGCGAAATCAGGGTTCCGCTTCTGCGGCATGATGCTGCTGCCGGTCGTGTATTCATCACTAAGGCGAGTGAAGGCAAACTCATCGGACGACCATAAAACAAGCTCTTCCGCCATCCGCGACAGATGCATCATGCATATCGCGGCTGCCGATTGAAAGTCCAGCAGGAAGTCCCTGTCGGCGACGGCATCCATGCTGTTGCGGGAAATTCGGCTGAACCCCAGTTCCCGCGCCACGAATTCGCGATCTATGGGATATGGCAAGCCCGCGAGCGCCCCGCTCCCTAGGGGAAGAACGTCGGCACGATCATAAGCCTGTCGGAAGCGGTCGGCGTCGCGACCCAGCATTTCGAAGTAAGCAAGCATGTGGTGAGCGAAAAGAACGGGCTGCGCGCGTTGCACATGAGTGTAGCCGGGCATCACTGCAGTGATGTTGGCCTCAGATTGTAGGACAATTGACGATCTCAAGTCGTGGACTGCGTCAAGAACCTCGTTGATGGCGTCCTTGGCGAACATCCGAATATCGAGAGCAATCTGATCGTTCCGCGAGCGTGCCGTATGCAGCCTGCCAGCAGCCTCGCCTATCTTTTCGTGTAGGCGGTTTTCCACATTCATGTGGATATCTTCAAGTTCAGGACGCCATTCAAAGCTGCCGTCCTCAATCTCCTGGAGTATCTCCTGCAATCCATTGGTGATTGCAGTGGCGTCGTCGTCATCGATTATGCCCTGCTTGGCGAGCATGCGGGCATGGGCGATCGAGCCTGCGATGTCCTGGCGGTACAGCCTGCGGTCGTAGTGGATGGAGACAGTGTAGGCCGAAGTTACCTCTCGCATCCCTCCCAGTCTAGGCATCGGATGCAGCAGCGCCAACCACTTCTTCTGCGGGACGCTTAGTTACAAGGAAGCGGCGTCTCAATGTAAGAACCTGCTCGCCGCGCTGGTTGATGCCGCGCGACTCCATATAGACGATACCGCGGTCGGGACGGCTCTTCGAGACCCGCACGTCTAGTATCTCGCTCTCAGCATAGATCGTGTCGCCCTCAAATGTGGGGCCGTCGTGAGTAGCATTTTCGTATTCCAGATTTGCAATTGCCTTGCCGGAAGTATCGCGGACGCTGATTCCCACCACTAGGCTGAAGACAAGCATGCCATTCACAAGGATCCTGCCGTGAGGGTGGTCCTTCATGTAATGCTCGTCGAAGTGGAGCGGGTTCGTATTCATCGTCAGAAGCGTGAACAGGTGATTGTCCATCGCCGTGATGGTCTTGCCGGGCCAGTGCTTGAATATGTCACCAGCCTTGAAATCATCAAGGTAACCACCGAATGAATCTCGACCGTCGTGAATCATAGTGCTTTCCTACTCTGAATCTTCTGTGGACCCTAAATCTGGTACTTCTGCAGCAGCCTGCGGGCGATTATCAGCTTCTGGATCTCGTTCGTGCCCTCGCCGATAATCATGAGAGGCGCGTCCCGGTAGTAGCGTTCGAGCGGATAGTCCTTGATATAGCCATAGCCGCCGTGGATGCGCATCGCCTCCATAGTAACTTCGCCGCACATCTCGCTGGCGAACAGCTTTGCCATGCCCGCTTCGAGGTCAACCCGCTCACCGGAGTCCTTCTTACGCGCCGCCTCGTATGTCAGCAGCCTCGCGGCTTCGATATTCGTCGCCATCTCCGCGAGTTTCAGCTGAATCGCCTGATGCTGCGCGATAGGCTGCCCAAACGATTCGCGTTGCTGCGCATACTTGATGGCGGCATCGAATGCTGCGGTCGCCACGCCAACTGCGCGCGCCGCGACGTTGATGCGCCCACCTTCCAAGCCACTCATAACTTGCCCGAAGCCCCGCCCTTCTACATCGCCGATCAAGTTCTCAGTGGGGATGCGAACATTGTCGAAGACGAGCTCAGTGGTATCAATGCCGCGATAACCTAGCTTGTCGAGTTTCTGCGCGACCGTGAATCCTGCGGCAGGCTTTTCCACGACGAAGCAACTTATGCCGCGATGGGGAGGATTCGCCGTCTTGTCCGTGCGCGCAAGGACAGCGAAGGCATTGCCGCTGGCGCCGTTCGAGATGAACATCTTGTTGCCGTTTATTACATACTCTTCGCCGTCCTTGACAGCGGAGGTCTGAAGGTTCTGCATGTCGCTTCCGCCGCCCGGCTCGGTGAGCGCCAGTCCTCCACGTATTACACCCTCCGCCATCTTGGGCAGAAATCGTTGCTTCATCTCCTCTGTCCCGTAGGTTGAGATGACATAGGCGAGGATGTGATGCGTGCCGAGGGGGCCCGTAAGGCTCATCCAGCCCTTGCTAAGCTCCTCGAATATCAGGGCAAATGTGGTGTAGTCGAGACCAAGCCCGCCATACTCCTCTGGAATCATGATGCCGAACAGTCCCATCTCGGCCATCTTGTCCACAAGCTCCTGAGGGTATATGTCCTCGTTCTCGAAGTAGTTGACGACAGGATCTACATCGCGGCGAACGAATTCACGCACGAGATTAGTCATCTGATTGCGGGTCTCGCTGGAAGTAGTCGTCATTTCCATTACCTATTCGTCGGGCCTGTGAATTCAGACGTGGCTGGGAAGCTAGGCTACCTGTTGAGGTGGGGATACTGCCGCACGCCCACATTCTTGGAGGAAATGCCCAGAACTTTTAAGAACCCCTCGGCGTCCGAGTGGTCGTAGGTTCCCATCGCCTCCATGGATGAGTCGTCTGTGTAGAGTGAATAAGGCATTGCCTCAGGCGTGTCGTCGGCCGTGTCAAAGAAGATGCTGCCCTTGTACAGCCTCACGGATATGGTTCCGGAGGCGAGGCGTGTCATCGGCTCCAGCGCTGCCAGTGCCGAGGTGGTCGCCAGGTCGAGCCAGTAACCCTGATATATCTGAAGGCTAATTACACCGGAGAGGTAGTCGAATAGTTCACGTGCGCGCCTGTCTAGGATGAACTGCAGCAGGTACTCATAGCTTCGCCCAAGCAGTTCCATTCCCGGTGATTCATATATGCCGCGAGATTTTACGCCTACGAATCGGTTCTCCACAACATGAGTGCCAATTCCCACGGCGTGCTTACCGGCAACGCGGTTCGCCTGCTGAAACATCTCTACTAGACCAAGGGGGTTGCCGTTGAGAGTTACCGGAACGCCTTCTTCCCATCGAATAGTGACAATCTCATCCGAGTCGGGCGCGTCCCAAGGCCAGACGCCCATACCCGGTTCGACAAATACGGGAGAAATCGCGACATCTTCCAAGTCGCCTGCCTCGTGTGTCAATCCAAGGAAGTTCGCATCCGTGGAGTAGCGAGACTCGCGCGACGGTCTGATGGGCAGATCGTTCTCCTCGCAGTAGTCGAGCATTTGCTGCCGTCCTGGGAACTGCTGCACGAACTCGGGGTCGCGCCAGGGCGCATATACCTGCAACGACGGCTGCAAAGTGTTTGCGGCTAACTGAAATCGCACCTGATCGTTGCCCCGCCCGGTCGCGCCATGAAAGAGCACGCCGATGTCTTGCGCGTCAATTTCCGGCAGCATCGCGCCGACGGTGATTGGACGCGCAATACCAGTTGTATTCCAGTAGCCGCCTTCGTATCGCGCCTGCGACTGTATGACCTTCAATCCAGCTTCTGCGAGGGCGTCCTGTCCCTGCACAATATGCGCGCTCTCCGCACCGCTGCCGAGCATTCGGTCCTTCACAGCGTCAAGGCTCTCTTCGTCCGGCTGACCGAGATCTACCGTGAAGCAATGCACCGAGAAGCCCTTGCTTTTCAGCCAGTGCGTAACGGTGCAGCTATCTAGACCGCCGGACACCGCGCCGGCTACTTGCGTAATGTTGCTGTCTTTGAGTTCGCGCCAGTTCATTTGTGGCAGAGGATCTCCAAGTCTAGTGTGTCAGTTTTCTTGATTCTAGCCGGCAACAACCGTGTCAATCGCCCTGTTCAACTTCTCCATGCATTCGTCAACGTCCGCCTCAGTGATTATCAAAGGAGGCATAAAGCGGATGGCATCGGGGAGCACCGGATTCAGAAGCACGCCCTCGTTGTTCGCAGCTGCCACGACCGCGGGAGCAATCGGATTCTGCAGAAGTAGTGCAATAAGCAAACCCATGCCGCGATAGCCCTTCACGACATCGGGACGCGCTGCCCGCATCTCTTCGAGCTTGGATTCGAGATACGCCCCGACTTTGCGGGCGTGACCGGGGATGTCGTTCTCGACCATGTAGCGGACTGTGGCATTACCTGCCGCCGTCGTGAGGACGTTTCCGCCGAATGTACTGCCGTGGTCTCCCGGCTCCAGCACATCGCAAGTGTCCTTGCACATGAATGCCCCGATGGGCACACCGTTCCCCAGTCCCTTGGCGGATGTCATCACATCGGGCTCGACATCGAAGCGCTCGTAACCCCACAGGCTGCCTAGGCGTCCCATGCCGGTCTGCACTTCGTCGAAGATCAGTAGGATGTTGTTCTCGTCGCACCACTCGCGCAGGCCCTTGAGATAGCCTTCGGTTGGCACATTGACGCCGCCCTCACCCTGCAGCACTTCGACCATGACGGCGCAGGTCTTGTCTGTGGTAGCTTCGCGTATTGCGTCCAGGTCTTCGTATGGCACATTCGTGTAGCCTTCTGCCAGCGGGAGCCACGCCTGCTGATACGCCGGCTGGCCGGTAGCGGCTATCATGCCCAGCGTGCGTCCGTGGAACGAGTTGAGCACGGTGATAATGTCCTGTGCCCCATCACGATGAAGACGGCCATACTTACGCGCCAGCTTGACCGCTCCCTCGTTGGCTTCAACACCGCTGTTGGCGAAGAACACCTTGTCCATGCAGCTGTTTTCAACCAGCGCCTCCGCAAGCTCAAGCTGCGGAATAGTGTAGAACAGGTTTGAGGTCTGCATCAGTGTGGCAGCCTGCTTCTGGATCGCCTCCGTGACGGCCGGATGGCAATGGCCCAAGTTGTTCACCGCCAAGCCGGCCGTGAAGTCCAGGTATTCCTTGCCTTCCGTATCCCATACCCTCACACCTTCACCACGTTCTATTACCATTGGTTGGCGGTTGAACGTGTGTATGTAATATTGGCTTTCTTTCTCTTTCCATTCTGCTGCCGATGTCATTGCATTTCCTCCATATTTGTCAGGCGCCGGATATGAAAGGTTGCTGCGGGCAAGCCCGCTAGCTCGTAGTTCCGCCGCGATGTTATTGATTACTCAGTGTTTCCGTCAATCGGTCGAGCGCATCCTCAAGTTCTGATAGGTTCTGCTTCACGTCCTGAATGGCTTCCTGAATCGTTTCAACCGTTGTCTCGACAGCGCCGCCGACAGCGGACTGCTGTGTGGTGGATTCTGAAGGTTCTTCCTCTACATCAGTCACAAATGAAGCCGAACCTGTGAGTTCACTGAGTGCCTCATTCAGCGAGTCTTCCATGACAACCTTGTCGCCCGTCGCCAGTATTACGCGCTTCAGCTCAGGGAAGTTCACACCTTCCGCCCGGATATAGACCGGCTCCGCGTAGATAATACCCTGGTCAACAGGGATTACCAGAAGGTTGCCTCGCAAGCACTCCGAACCGGCAGTACAGCGCAGGGTAAACCACGCCGAGATGTCCTGGTCGTTGTCTATACGAGCCTCAATCTGTGCGGGGCCGTCGATCTGCCTGTCCTTCGGGAAGTTGAAGGCTATGAGGTTGCCATAGTGACTGCCGTCACTGCGCGCTGCCAGCCAGCCGATCAAGTTCTGCCGCTCATTCGGCGTGTAAGGGAGAAGCAGAACGAATTCTTCCTTGTCCTCCCCCGGCAACTTCATAATTACATAGTATGGCTCCACCTGATTGAGAACGTCCCCTTGACCGAATTTCTCTTCTGCGACAGCCCATAGGTCTTCATTGTTGTAGAAGTTCTGAGGCTCCTGCATGTGGTATCGGATGTACTTTTCCGCCTGAATGCGGAAGAAGTCCTGCGGGTAACGGACATGGGATCTGAGCGATTCCGGCATCGCCGACTGTGGGAGGAACAGGTCCGGGAATATACGCCGATAAGTGCGTATGATGGAATCCGTCTCATCCCAAACATAGAAACTCAGGTCGCCAGTGAATGCGTTAACCGTGATCTTCACGCTGTTGCGCATATAATTAAGCTCGCCGCCCAGCGGGTCTGAGTACGGGAATCTGTCAGTGTAGGTGTATGCATCCTGCATCCAGAAAAGGCCACCTTCAGCCGCCACTATGTATGGGTCATTGTCCAGCAGAAGGAATGGAGCAACTGTTTGGATACGCTCTTGAATGGCACGCCTGTATTGCAGGCGGCTATCTCCGGTTATCTGGCCGCTGATCAGAATGTTCACATCCGCGAACTGCCAGGCGTATGCGATACGACGGAAGATGGACGACAGTTGTACGCCTCCATGCCCATCGTAGTTCGTACGGAACAGATCGCCGCTCTCAGTCTGATAGTCCAACTCGTCCTGCAGGCTGTTGGTTATTACATATTCGAGGGTGTTTTCGCCGTAGTAGATGCGCGGGTTTGAGACAAGAAGCTCCGGAGGTCCCTCTGAGTCGGGGGACTGGATTGGAATTACTCCGTCCGCAGGAATATCTTTCGCAAAGAATATAGGCCTGCCCTCCGGCGTGAATTCGGTTACGGGACTCATTGCGATACCCATGCCATGGGTATAGACCAGGCGAGTGTTAGTCCAGTTTCGTGTTCCTTCGTCCAGTTTCTCAGGCGCGACCTCGCGTGCTGAGAGCAAGACCTGCCTCAATTCGCCGTCCACTTCGTAACGATCGACATCAGCGTCGTGGAAGTCGTAGTACGGCCGAATGAGTTGAATCTGCTTAAAGACATCCGAAAGCGGACGATAGTCCCAGAGACGGATATTGTTAATAGTCTGAGGATTACGCTGAATGACTTCGGTGTTCACTTCAGTCTCAGCCGGGTAGAACTCCTCAGACACGCGATCAAGGCCGTATGCGCTGCGTGTGAACTGAATGTTACGTTCAATGTACTGTGCTTCGCGCACGAACTCATTAGGATTCACCGTGAATTGCTGAATTAGGTTGGGCCAAAGGGTGCCAAGCACGATATTCGCCACAAACCACAATGCGAATGCGCCAATCAGCAACCGTCTGCCGCTGAAGTAAGTGTTGGCGAGCATCAGCAGACCCGCGGCGAAAGCGATTATGGTCATAATCAACAGGGCGGGCATGCGCGCGTTCACATCGGAATACGCTGCACCGAACACTGCGCCCTCTTCGGACAGCAGCAGGTCCCACCTATCGATCCAGTGGCCCAAGCCGAGCGTAAACATCACGAGCGCCGCTAAGACTGACAGATGAATTTTCACTCCCGGCGCACTCAGGTCGAGACTCTGCCCCTGCATGCTGAAGCGCAGGAAGTAATAAGCGACAGTCGCTATGAGGGTCAGCAGCAGAAGGCCCAGAATCCAGCCCTGCACAAAGCTCAGCATGGGCAGAGTGAATACATAGAATCCGGCGTCCTGACCGAATACGGGCTCGGTCTGGCCAAATGTAGCGGCATTGGAGAAGCGCAGGAATATCTCCCAGCGCGCTGCCATTATTGTGCCGAAAATGACGGCGAGTATAGCCACAACACCGACGCTGATTGTCATCAGCGCACGGCCCATGAAATTCAAGAGGTCGTCCGGCAGAGGAAGAGTTATCCTGCCCCTAGAGATGAGTGTCGCGGCATAAATGCTGGCTCCCGACAGGATTGCCATTGTCACCGCACCGATAACGAACAGCATAATCCGAGTGGTAAGGACTTTGACGAATATGCCCCGATAGCCCAAGTTGTCGAACCACAGCCAATCGGTATATACGCCTCGCCCGAAGACAAACAGCGAGAATAGCACGACCGCTACGACCGCGAAGGCAATCCACTTTGAGAGTGTCCCTATCTGTCCAAAGAACTGGTACAGCTCGACGGTGGAGTCGCCATCATCACCATCTCCGCCCGATCCACTACTTCCGTTCTGGTATTCACCGGCCATTTAAAATCTGCCTGCCTTTATCCTATTCTTGTACCGAGGGTCGCGCCCGAAACGACATCGATTAGCGCCGAAGGCTCGCGACCATCTATGATGTGCGAGACGCCGCCCGAATGCAATGCCGTCAGGCACGCTTCCAGTTTTGGGATCATGCCGCCTGCCGCGACATTGGAACTGATCAGTCCCCTGGCCTGCCGCTCAGTCAGGCGAGGTATTAGCCTGCGTGTCGTGTCCAGCACGCCCTGAACGTCGGTGAGGAAGACAAGCCTACTTGCATTCAGCGCTGCTGCGATTTCGCCCGCGGCGGTATCGGCGTTGATGTTGAGCAATGTGGGAGAGTTTTCGCCATCTTCAACGGGTTTCACGCCGACGGGTGCGATCACGGGAATACAGCCTGAATCCAACACGGCTTTGATCGGGTCTGTGTTGACATCGGTGATGTCCCCGACAAGCCCAAGCTCAGGGTCACGGACGCACGCGCGCAACATTCCGTCATCCGCGCCACTAATGCCTATGGACCGTGCGCCAAGTTCGACCATAGACGCAACGAGGTTTTTGTTTATGAGACCTGTCAGCACTGCAACGACGATGTCAATACTGGGACCATCAGTGACACGTAGACCTCTGACGAAGCGCGGCATCACTCCCTGCTTTGCCATCCAGTCACTGATTATCTTGCCGCCGCCATGCACAACTACGGAGTTAACGCCCTGACGCTGAAGTTCCATCAGGTCGTGTAGAGTCGTGTCGTGGCTGCCCAGCGTGCTGCCGCCTATCTTGACTACGATCGTCCCACTTGCATCGGTCTCCTTCTGCGCCTGTACCTTGGATGTTCCGTCAGAGCCACCCAATTCACTAGAATTGAATGTGTCTTGTTCTGGATCGGACTGAGGTTCGTTCATTCCTGATAAGCCGTTCAACAATGACATGCACTTTAGGTGCTGTACGCCGAATTGAAAGTCACATACTCTTCGGTCAGATCGCATCCCCAGGCGGTTGCGGTCGCATCGCCCATATTGAGTCTGATACCGAAGCGCACATCAGGCGAGCTTGCCATCGCGCTCACGACCGAGTCGAGGTGGAACGGAATGGACTTGCCTTCATCGACGATCTGGATGTCGTTGATGTATATCTGGATCTTCGATTCGTCCATGTCAGCGCCGCTTTTGCCCAGCGCCATCATCAGACGTCCCCAGTTAGGGTCGTTCCCATGAACCATTGCCTTGACCAGCGAAGATGTGGAGATCTCACGAGCCGCCTTGCGCGCATCCGCAAGCGACCCCGCTTCGTCAACCGTCACCTCAATGAGCTTTTTCGCGCCCTCGCCGTCTCGCACCATATCCTTCGCCAGAGAAGTGCAGACGAATGTCAGAGCCTCCTCAAAGGCTTCTGCCTCCGCGCTGCCCGCGACGACTTCCGCTCCACCTGCCTGACCGTTAGCGAAGGCCAGAACGGTGTCGTTCGTACTCTGGTCGCCGTCAACGCTGCACATGTTGAAGGATGTGTCGACTGCCCTGCTGAGCGCGGCCTGCAGGAATGATTGCTCTACCGGCGCGTCGGTCGCAACGAATGCGAGCATTGTCGCCATGTTGGGATGAATCATGCCCACGCCCTTTGCCGCCCCGCCGAGTACAGCATTGCGCCCGCCCAGGTCAACCGAAACGGCAACCTCCTTGTGTCGTGTGTCCGTGGTCATGATGGAACGGGCAAAGTCATGCCCGCCGCCGCCAGATAGACTGACATTGCCGACATGCTGCCGGAGCAGCGCCATCGGAAGCTCGACGCCAATCATGCCAGTGCTGCACACGAGCATGTCCTCGACGCTTACGCCGGTGTGAGAAGCAGCAAGCTCCGTAAGCTCGGCGGCATCCGTGAGTCCTTGATCACCCACGCAGCAATTGGCGCAGCCGCTGTTAGCAACAACGCCGCGCGCAACGCCTCTTTCCGCTCTCTGTCGGCTCAGAACCACTGACGGAGAGAGAATCTTGTTCGTTGAAAAGGTTGCAGCGAGGTTTGCCGGTGTTTCAGAAAACAGAATACCAAGGTCCAATACTCCGTCTTCTTGCGTCTTCAGCCCTGCGTATGTCCCACCAGCCAGAAAGCCCTTGGCAGAAGTAACGCTGCCATCACTAATAATCTCGATCATTGCTGCCATTTGCGCTCCTATTCCAATGCGACGACGCGCCTTCCATCCATAGGCGCGCACGACAAAATAGCGTACGGATTATAGCATAGCGCGACATGGGGGCGCAAAAGACTTTTCGTTAACACGCTGCCTTTCATTCTTATCGAACTTCTGGCGTTCAGCTCGTAAATCAGCGAGTTCTGCAGTTTCACGCGGCGTCAACAACCAATTAGCCAATATCCTATTTCCATGTGTTACAATGCGCCTGCAAAAAGAACCTCAAATATCCTCTCGAGGAGGTCAAGACGCAGATGACATCCAATATCGTTCTTTCGACGAAAGACTATAATGTGGTCGGAACGCGCCCGATTCGGCACGACGGCTACGACAAGGTGACCGGAAAGGCGCTTTACGGCGCTGACATGAACCTGCCTGGCATGCTTCACGGCAAGGTGCTTCGCAGTCCCCATGCTCACGCTAACATTCTGTCCGTAGATACTAGCAAAGCTGAAGTACACCCCGACGTGCTGGCCGTGGTAACTTCTGCAGACTTTGCTGAGGCACCCGACGAGGCGCGGGTGATCGTCGCGGGTCCCCCAACAAATCTCAAGCACCTCAGCAATAACACTCTCGCCGGTGAGAAGGCTCTCTATAAGGGACAGGCGATTGCCGCCGTGGCAGCGCAGAGCGCGCACGCAGCCGAAGAAGCGCTAGCCCTCATTGATGTCGAGTACGAGGTCTTACCCGCGGTTACGACTGTGGAAGAGGCTATAGCGGACGGCGCTCCCCAACTCCATGCGAATTACAAGGGCAATGTTGCCAGCCACTCCGAGATGACACTCGGCGATATAGAAAAGGGATTCGCAGAAGCCGATCTCGTCTTCGAAAAGACCTTCCGCACCAAGACCGTTCACCAAGGCTATATCGAGCCGCATACGGCAACGGCCTGGTGGCAGGCGGACGGACGGATCACAATCTGGTGCAGTTCTCAGGGGCACTTCCAGATAAGAGACCGCACTTCGGCAGTGTTGGGCATCCCTCATTCAAGGATTAAGGTCGTGCCGATGGAGATCGGAGGAGGCTTCGGCGGCAAGACGACCATCTATCTTGAGCCCGTAGCAGCCGCGCTTTCGCGCAAGAGTGGCCACCCTGTCAAGGTGACAATGAGCCGCGCCGATGTACTCGAAGCGTCGGGACCCACCTCAGGCAGCAGCATGTGGATCAAAATAGGCGTCACCAACGAAGGTAAGCTGACCGCAGTGCAGGCGGACCTGAAGTACGAAGCAGGCGCATATCCGGGGTCCCCCGTGGGCGCCGCTATGAACTGCATCTACTCCCCGTACGATGTCGAGAACCTCAGGCTTGACGGCTACGACATCGTGAACAACAAGCCAAAGACTACGGCCTATCGCGCTCCGGGCGCACCGGGCGCGGCGTTCGCCTCGGAGCAGGTGATTGACGAGATCTGCCACAAGCTAAACATCGACCCGCTTGATTTCCGGATCATGAACAGCGCGAAGGAAGGCACTCGACGAAGTTACGGCGTGGTCAACCCCGTCATCGGCTGCGTTGAGACTAACGAGGCGGCCAGAGACCACGATCACTACCAGACCCCTCTCGAGGGCCCTAACCGGGGACGAGGCGTAGCGACTGGCTTCTGGATGAACGGCGCAGGCGCAGCTTGCGCGACAGCGAATGTAAACTATGACGGCACCGTAAACCTGACAATCGGCTCCG
>MKWU01001104.1_pt1 | contig 48568 bp, 55 predicted proteins | sample 809101 | NCBI WGS metagenome assembly MKWU01 (sample SAMN05860141, study PRJNA318959) | sponge metagenome | host: Aplysina aerophoba | place: Slovenia: Piran, Adriatic Sea, Gulf of Piran | collected 2013-05-07 | reverse complement strand
CGCCCTATCGGGACCAAAGGGGGTGTTTGACCCGTCATCTACGACCTGATACAAGTCCCCATCAGTCGTGCCCGGGGTGGCCTAATGACTGTGGCGACGACTGGCCTAATGACCCTGGCGAATGACAGGCGCTCATATCGGCCTTCACGTTCATCCTGGCTCACGTGAGCTGGCCCCGTAGAGCACCCCAGTGCAGACGCTTGCTTCAGGCAGGCACGGGTATAGCGGCGCTGCTGATAGCAGCCCTCATGTTCATCATGGTCTTTTCCGCTCCCACCCAAACAGGTGCACGCATCCCGCCGACCCCAACCCCACTGCCTGTTACCCCCACCCCGGATATCGCGCCGGTCGGCGCCTCGGAGCGTTCCGAGCCCACCCCAAGTCCGACGCCAACGCCCACGGCCACCTCCACACCAACGCCTACGCCCACGTCCACCCCTACGTCTACGCCCACTGCCACGTCTACGCCCACGCCCACGGCCACCTCCACACCCACACCCACCCCTACGCCCACGCCTACCCCCACGCGTTCTCTGGAGCGTTCCGTCTACGCCACACCGACGCCTACGCCCACGGCCACCCCCACACCTACCCCTACGCCCATATCTACCCCTACGCCCACTGCCACGCCCACTGCCACGCCTTCCCTGGAGCGTTCCGTCTACGCCACACCAACGCCTACGCCCACGGCCACGCCCACGTCCACCCCCACACCTACCCCTACGCCCATATCTACCCCTACGCCTACGTCCACGCCCACGTCCACTCCCACACCTACCCCTACGCCCATATCTACCCCTACGCCTACGTCCACGCCCACGTCCACCTCCACACCCACCCCTACGCCCACGGCCACCCCCACGGCCACCCCCACACCCACCCCTACCCCTACGCCTACGTCCACGCCCACTGCCACGCCCACTGCCACCTCCACACCCACCCCTACCCCCACGTCCACGCCCACGCCCACGCCCACGCCCACAGCACCCCCCACACCCCAGCCCTCGACTGCCAGGTTGACCGGCATCGAGATCACCTCCACCCCCGCGAACGGGCACACTTACGTGATGGGTGAGCGAATGACGTTCACAGTCAGCTTCAGCGAGCCTGTGGTGATCCGCGACCGCGGACACGGCGTGTTGATGGTGGGCCTGGCCGTTTGCATCGACCCCGCGCCTGGACCTCACTGCGAAGCAAATTGGGCAGACAGTCTGAACACGTCGGGCAGCACCCTCCTGTTCGAAAGGTACGTATCGGATCGGGAAACCGACACCGATGGTGTCGGGTTCCCCAAGCATCCGATGGATGTCTATATCGCCGGCATTGAGGACGCCGATGGCAACGCGGCCATCCTGACCTACTCCGGGCCAAAGAATGGCCTGGGCCACCCTGTGGACGGTTATACTCCGCAAGCGCCGTTCTATCCGGAAGCCACCGCCGGCGACGGTCAGGTGACCCTGTCTTGGACAATCCCGTTTGACTTCAGGGGCTACAAAGACAAGTCGATCATCAAGTACCAGTACCGGCAGAAGGCTGGCGATGGCGCCTACGAAAGCTGGACGGACGTCCCGGGCGACGGCACCACCACGGAGTACACCATAGGGTCTCTGCAAAACGGAACGACGTACACTTTCCAGATACGGGCTCGGGACACCGTCAACACCAGCGACGAAACCGAGGAGGTGACTGCGACGCCCACCGGCAACCCCTGAACCCCCGCATCCGCCATTACGCTCGACGTTCCCACCGTAGCACACTAAGAATCGCCCATCGTGGAAGCGACCGGACAGGGCAACACCTATTCGGATTACGGGGAGAGCGGGAGTGCGCAGAGAGATGAGACGCACGTCTGATCGTGCGTGCCTACCTCACCTCGCAGTTGGACGACAATCGCCGAGGCAGCCGGTAGCGCTGTCAATAATCAGGAACTATGTACCAGATATCTGGTACATAGTTCCTGATTATTGACACCCACACCCGTCGTGTGTGAGTCCGACAGCGTGACGTTCGAGAAGAAGGGTAGCGTCCATGACGACTACGTGGACCTCTGCGTTGAAGACGGCGGCTACTATCTGTACCTGACATTGAACAACGACACAGACGCCATCTTTCTCCTGAACCTGCTGCAGGGGGACAACAAGCCCAGAGAGCTCTACTCGGTAGGTAGGAAGTCCCTCCTGGACGCGGCAATCGCCCTGTTCGAGGTATGCCCGTCCGATTGCGATGCGGTGCAGGGACGGGTGCGGATAGAGGTCGACGCCCCGGACGCCCCAGCGAACATCGAGTGGGTGATTCGCATCAAGAAGAAGACCGATTCAACGTAGATGGCGGCACGGCGCTCGTGGCCGCGGGCACGCGTGCCCTGACGGGCACGATGAATTCAAGGCTGCCCTCCTACGTCAGCAGCCGCCACACCACGAACACACTGACGATAGCAGGATCGCCAGTACACGCCACCAGATGAAGCACGACCCCGGATCTGTAGTGCCGGGTGACGATGGGCGGCCGAGCGGTGGCGTTCACCGATACAGAGTACCGCCCTGCTCTGCGAGCTTGCGATGAACGCTCATCAGGCGGTGAGCCGGGAGCGCCTGATGAGCCGGGTCTGGTCGGCGCGGGAGTCCATCGATTCCAGGGTGGTGCGGGCCTACGTGAAGCGGCTGCGCCAGAAGCTGGGGAGGGTTAGTAGGTCCGGAATCTTACACCGGGAAAGGTGAGACAGGACACTGAAACACACGACGGGGCCTGCCTCACGGAGAAGCAGGCCCCTTCTCAAGCGTCAGATAGTTCTAACGGCTACGGACGGCAGGTCCCGCACCGGTGCGGCGTATGCCCTCGCGCGCGCATGGCACGTTCCGCGGCCTCCGCGCTGGGATACAGTTCGCTGTCCCATTCCGTCGTCGCCGTGGTGTACCCGGGCGGACGAACGTGATCGCACGTGCTCCTGTGGATTCGGCTCAGACGGTACCTGTCCATGTCGTAGCGAACGGCATACGATACGGGCTCTTCGTCCTCCACGGCCCCTTCCACTTCCACCGGCTCATTCCTCAGTATCCGGAGTATCTCGTCGAGTTTCTGGTCCTGTTCTTTCAGATGGGTGCGTTCATTGAGAGTGACCACGAAAGCAAACCCCACCGATATGACTGTGAAGAGAAACGCATACCCGACACTCAGGTCTAGTACTGCCAACGACACAGCAGCGATGGCGACATAGAAGATGAAGAGCGCAACCAAGCTACCCCTTCCAATGCGGGCTGCCATGGTGCGCAGGCGGTTAGAGGTTGGCATCGTATACTCCTCCGACCCGGAGTCTACTCCTCCATCACCGCCTGGATCAGGTCGGTTGCTATGTCAAACAGGAACTGCCGCGGCACCCCGCCGAAGTATTCGAACGCGTTGACGTGGCACTGCAGAAGCTCGCCACGTCCGCACGCCGGACGACTCCACGTAGATCGTTCGCGACCAGCCCAGCACCCATCACGAACGCCCAGAGCCGGTGCGTGCGGCCGTCTGCCCCAACGTAGCTGAAGCTGCCCCAGTCCACCTGCGCCTGCTCGCCGGGCTCCGTCTCGAATCACATCGTCGCGCGCGGCTCGCGCCGAGGGCGCCGCAGCCGCACATATTGCGACTGGCCTCCATCCAAGCCTTAGTAAAGGAGCCAGTTCCGGGTGATTGCCCGGCCCTTACTGGGTTGCTGGAGAAATCCCGGCCTATTGAGAGTTGGGTACAGGAGCGTCGACCGACCGGGTGTCAATCGTTGGTGGATCATTTTCGAAACTGGCGCTATGTCTAACAGGAGGGAACTAATGCCAAATGCGGGGGTACACCATCTAAGTCGAGGTGTACTGCACCGTGAACGTTATAGATCGCGTTTCTCGTGTGATTCCCCATCAACGTTGCCTTCCCACTTACGAATCGGTGGAAGTTGTCCCAAGTCCAGCAGAAACTGTCTCAGGGGTGTTGATACTACGCTGCCTAATGAAACGCCGATGATAGTAAGCGATACGGCCAACCATGTCCGATCATCCGTAACCACTATAGGAACAACTATCGCGAGCAATGTCAGAGGCAGGAACATAAAGATCATGGTGGTACTTTCCATCGCCGGGCCCCATATAGCGGTCTGGCGTCGCTGACGAGCCTTAATCAGCAAGAACTGTGCCACACACATCCATATGGCACTGCCGATTAACAAAATGGGCAACGGAATTAGCAAATATTCCAGCCTAATACCTCCGGGGCTTCCAGCTACAACAAGGAATACCTCTACTATGATTGCAGACGGCACTTGTGCAACTCCCAGCAGAGGTGTCCGCCGGACAAGATCCCCGAAAACCAGTAAGGACAGCGCTGACATCAGTATAAGAAAGACGTTTAACCCCAGTAATGGTCGATCAAGTCTATCGCTGATAGCTATCAAGAAGAAAGCTAGATTGACTAGGACAAGCAAGAAGTGCCACCAATCGAGTCGACGACTGGCTCTTGCGTCCTTTTGCTCCAAGAATGTTGACAAGGGAACCGCTGCGTAAATCAGATTTAGCAGTGCCTTGTTCCACACGCCACCAATAGGGTCATAGCACCAAATGAATGCCGTGAACAGAAGAAAGCCTAGGGTACTAACCCAGAATGTGATGCCAGTTCGCTGGCGGAGTTCTGTCCAAGAGGGACGATGTACTCTCACCGTCTCTCGCTGCAGCATAGCGAGTGCCTGCTTGAATTGCACTCTCCATTTCATCGGCATCACTCTCGTTCATCTAGTCGCTGAGTAGCCAGCTGGCCCGACCGAGGTATTCTAGGGTCTCGTAGGGGTCACCGTCGCGTCCATCGGCGCGTTCCGGGTACCAGCGCAGACCCACGGGAACCGTGACGTCCGCGATGGAGGTTGCGAGCCGATGGACCGCTCCGACCGCATCGAGCCTCCCCAGCAGGGTGCGCTGCCAGTGCGCCGAGACAGGATAGCGCTCCAGCACGGCCGCCTCCTCCACTCCCAGTTCTCAGGCAAGCCTGTCGAGGCCCCTGGCGATTACGTAGAGGCGGCGCGTCGGCGCGATCAGCTCCGTGGCGTGCGGCACGGCATCGACGAGGCCCGCCCGCCTCAAGTCCGCTCCGCGGGTCGTGCATCGTCCGCGCGGCCGTCCCCGACACCGACGCCTGATCCAGTGCATCGAGCAAGGGCATCGAGGCTACAGCGCGCAGCGCGTGCATCTCCCGTTCTATCGGACTCATTCCTGTCCTCGTCGTCGATGATGTGCTCTCCGTCAGGCTCCGCCTCGTGCTCGGCGCTGCGCAAGGGGCTCGTGTCAGCATGTGCGCCTTCCGACGCCGCCAACATGTCCTAGGAGGGAGCGCATGTGTGCCCCCGTGTGTATAGCACGCATGGCGGAAGGGGGGTGGCCGGGGTGCGGGGGTGATACAGAGAAGAGGATTGGCGGCAACGGGTCAACTATGTCTCGGGCATGGCCACTGTGCGGTTCCGCGCGTGCGCGGGAGCGGCGCAGCAAGCAGTTCCGGTTACCGCAGGTGGCGGGAAGGACTGCAAGGGGCACGCCTGGCGATTTCACTTTTGCAATCGGCGGTGACTGGGGACTGGACAAACGCCACGAGTGGAATGGACAAGTTTGCAACCGGTGGATGGAGGGTGAGGGCGAACTTTGGCGCGGGGGTGATGGGGTACGGTGACGTGTCACTGCGGCGGATGTAGGCGAGGCGCTGGGCATGGCTTGAATCGTGAGGGAGCACCTCGTCCGGCGCCTTCGGCGGGCTGATGTCGGGAAGCGTCGACGGGACACCGAGTTTGGCGGGAACATTCCCTGGTGAGGACGAGGCTCACCGGCGTTGACGACGACCGTGGGGCAAACGGCGAGCACAGTGAGAGCGAGGGGCGGCGCGACGACGCCGTGGGCGCCGGCGGCGAGCCGGAGGAGCACGAGGACGACCACCGGCAGCCCGATGACGACCTCGAAGCTGGCACAGCCGTGGTTCGGGACCACGATGAGCGGGTGGGCTGGCTTGCGCTTGGACACGCGGAGGCCGAGCCGATCCTCATCGACCACGGGCGGGTGCACGACGCTAATTTCCATGTGAGGGACACCGAGGCACTCCACGATGAGGTTGAGATCCGTGATGACGGTGAGCACATCGCCGGCGACCTGCTCGATGAAGCGGCTGAGGTCTCCGCGGACGGCGGGCGGGACAGCGAGCGCGTCACCCGCACGGACGCGGTCAGGGGGCGACTGCGGAAGGGGCGTGTGGCGCTGCGTCTCCGTGACCGCAAAACATGTTGTGCTATCCTGCCGTGGGTAGCAGTATGGAGGCCGCCATGGAGCAGAAGGTACGAGAGCTGGCAGCCAGGTTCGTCCGTGAAGACTTGGAGAGCCGCTTTGGGGATGCGTTCGTCTTCGACCCTATCCTCGTAGAGCAGCGCGTAGACCACGACGGCGAAGAGTACCTGCGCGTCGACATCGTCTTCGACGGCGACCAGCGCAATCTGGATGCCGGTTGGACCAGCGGGCTGGTGCTGCGCCTCCACCTGAAACTACGCGAACACGGCATCGATTCCATTCCGTCGCCGCATTTCATCAAGAAATCGGAGTGGAAGGAATACGCACGGGCGATGGACCGGAGGAAGCGGCAAGTTGCAGCCTCGTGACTTCATCGCGACGGCGCGAGACCTCGCAGGAACGAACCGGCGCCGGCCCAGGCAGACCAACCTTCGCAGGGCAGTAAGCACTGCCTACTTTGCCTTATTCCACTGCCTCACGGCCTGCTGCGCCGACACTTTCGCCGGTGGGGCTGGTTCAGGCCGCAGCACGGAGGCATGGCAGCAAGCGTATCGCGCGCTCGACCACGGCCAAGCCAGGAATCGCTGCAAGGACGCCGCGAAGCGGAACTTCCCTCCTGAGATCCTGCACTTCGCAGCGCACTTCACTGACATGCAGCGGGAGCGCGAGCGTGCGGACTACGACCCTGACGCCAGCTTCACGAAATCCGAAGTGACGCAGCATATCAACGACACGGCCGCGACGGTCAGCCAGTTCCTGGCAACGTCGCTCAAAGACCGGCGCGCCTTCGCCGTTTACGTGTTGCTGCCCATCCGGCAGGGCTGAGGTCACGTCCCCCTCCTCCACTCCACTGACCAGCGTACGCGGCGAGGACACGACCGCAGAAGGGCGGGGGTGTCACACGGCTATGCTGGGCTGAAGGAGCAGCAGATACAGCGCTACGAGGCCACGGACTACGCCTCCGCCAGCCTCACGAGGATCAGGGAGGTCGCAGGCGCCCTCGGTGCTTCAGAGAGGCAGTGACCCCATGCCGCCACCGACCAGCGTACGCGGTCAGGGGACGACTGCAGCAGGGGCGGGTGTTAGTAGGCGTGAGAGAAGTCTGGTGCGGCGGGTGGGACTCGAACCCACACGGAGCGAACTCCCCCAGATTTCTCTGCGTCCGATAACGTATCAGGCGCAGAGACAATCTGGTGTGTCTGCCATTCCACCACCGCCGCGCAACCGAATGCTAACACTTTAGCCCCAGTCCTATGCTATCAGGAGCTCCACTATACGCTCCGCTTTCTTGCGCAGTATCTCTCCAGGAGATTCACTTGCTGGCATTCCAAGAAAATGATCAGCGAAAGCCCTCGCATATCCATATGCGTATGCCTGTGCGGAAGGTGGTGAAACCCTTAGTTTGTCGTTAGCGTATTTATATCCGTTCATACCGGCCTTAATCCTATCTAGTTGCCCTGTCCATTTCATTGAGAACTGTACATGGAGTTCTGATTCTTTGGCCTGAATAGCGGACTCATCCGGAGCGTGCTCACCAGAGAGCCTCGCTTGAACGAAGCCATCCAAAGCGATTCCATATCCAGTTGCGAAGCCTTCTGCCTCCGAGTGTGAAAGCTCCAATTGCTCCGTTCCCTCAATATAACCCTGTGCATAAATGTTCGCATCCAGAGATTTCCATCCCTTATCGAACTTCCATCCGTTGTTGAGGGCATGATCGCGGGCCATCGCACGCAATTCACCTTTACCCATATTCGTCTTGTCCGGGTCTTCCGGCAGAGGGCCTGGGTCATGCAAGCACTCGTAGGCCATCGCTCTCCTCCTGCGTATGTTGTGTTCCCCACCCCGTCAACCTACAACCTCAACCCGACCGACAGCGAAGCACTCACCCTCCGCCGCACACGAGCCGCAACCCTACCCACACCTCTCCACCCCGTCAACCCCCAACGTCGACCCGCCCGACAGCGAAGCGCTCATCTTCGGGTGGAGATGCTTGGCCTCTACTATCGTAGCCCCAGCAGACAGCGCTGCCGTCTGGCCGTAGCCCACATGTGTGGAACGACCCGCTACTGAGTAGTGCCAACCGCTCGCTCTCCGGTGGGGACGCTTGGCCAAAACTACGATCGCTTCCCTTATTCCCCCAGCAGAGCGAGCTGCCGTCAGCACGCAAGGCGCATATGTGGCCTGTCCCACTACTAACTGACGTGAAACGTTCGCCTTCAGGCAATCCCGACGGGGCTCTTCCCCAACAAACTACGCTCCCATTGGGACGGAGCGCGCACGTATGCGACGGACTGATGCCGCCAGAACCAGTGCTGATGGATGTAAATCGCTCCTGTCCTGGAGGTGATGCTTGGCCCCCAGAATCTCTTCCCCAACAACTGGCACTCCCGTCTGACCGCAGAGCGCACGTGTGCTCTGAACCACTACTAATCGCGACAAACTGTTCTTCCTCAGGGGGTGTCGATTGACCGAGGTTGTCGTCACCCCAACAGACAGCGCTGCCATCAATTCGCAGTGCGCATATATGTGACCCGCCGCTGCTAATGGATACGAATTGCTCCTCCTCGGGCGGTGTGGACTGGCCATGGCGGTTCTGGCCCCAACATGTGGGGGTGCCGTCGGGCTGAAGTGCACACGTATGCAGATATCCGCTGCTGATGGACGTAAATCGCTCACCCTCAGGTGGCGACGACTGATTCGCCACATTGTTCCCCCAGCAAACGGAGGTGCCATCAGTCCGTAACGCGCATGTATGTGTCCCACCACTGCTAATCGTCGTGTGCTGCTCCGGCGCGCGGAAGTCCTCCGGCACCGGGTACGGCGTCGCCGTGGGCGTGGGCGTAGCCGTAGGCGTGGGCGTCGGGTTGGGCTTCAGCGTCCACCAGCCACAGCCCTCCGACGCGCGGAAGCCGGCGTCGGTCGGCAGGATTGCGACGGTTGCGGGGGCGGTCGTCGAGTCCTCGAACAGCACGTCCGCGCCGTCGGCGTCGAGCCTGCTGAGCCGCGCCCACTCGCACGTCTCCATGATGTTGGTGGCCTCGTACACGCCGGGGACGATCAGGGCGAGGAGCGCGGGCGTTCGCAAGGGGCAGCGTCTCCGGCCTTGGGGTGGCGGCGAGTGTAGCCACAGGGGAACAGGCGTGGTTTCCTCCTGCATGCCTTCACTCCTCCAACGCGTGGGAACCACTAGGGCATATAACGTAACCCCAGAGAGCCTTCTTGCTGTTTAGATCCTTGCGATTTTTACGAATTGAGACTATGCTTACCTCTGAGTAGGTATCCTCGCTCTCAGTAGGAGCACCACGATGACCACACTGATGCGTGAACACACTGTTCTGCCGCCCGAGGGATCACTCGATCAACTCGTCAAGTTGCTCAGCCGAGTGGGAGCTGAGCCGACGGCATCCCTCACTGGACCCAATGGCGAGCACCTGGTACTGCCTCCCGCAGTCTTCGCGGTGTTACGGGATGTGGTTGAGGCGATGTCGAACGGGCAGGCCGTCACGATTGCTCCGGTGCACCAGCGCCTTACGACGCAGGAAGCGGCTGACCTGCTCGGGATCAGTCGACCGACGCTTGTCAAGCTCCTGGAGTCCGGCGAGATTGCGTTTGAGCAGCCTGGCCGGCACCGTCGAGTACGGCTCGCCTCCGTGCTTGCCTACCGGCAGCGGCGGTCTTCACAGCGGCGTGAGTCTTTGGACCGAATGGTCGAGATTGCCAGCGAGAGCGGGATGTATGAACAGACCGCTACGCCCAGACGCACTCGCTGAGGTCCGCTGGTGCCGTTCGCGGTCGTTCTCCGCCTGGGATGTTGTGTTGCCCATCTGTTTCATTGACAGCGAAGCAGGTGGGGCACTTCGGTAAGCCCAACGTCTCGTCATGCTCGGGGACAATCGGCATCTTGCGATTGCAGCAAGTGATTGCTAAGTCTCCTTCCCAGCCACATATGCGGTGCTGGTAATTGAATGCACCCACCATCTGTACTCCTTCCGCCCCGCACTTGCTGATTGGCGTCTACCCGGTATGGGGCCATTGCTTATCCTATCCCGGATCACACCACATATACACCAACCCTACCCAACGTGACCCTCAGCCCGCCCCCGCCACCCGCCACCGACCAGCGTACGCGGTTGCGGGGCGACTGCGGAAGGGGCGAGTGTCACAAGTGGGTGGGTCGCGATGCCCTCAACTATCTTCTAAGGGTATGAGGGCACCACTTGGTATAATTAAGGCTTGGATGCAGCCCTCTCTCTCAATGATGCATCAATCAGACGTTCGCGATCTGCTTTTTTCTGTTGCCAATCGGCAGAAACCAATCGTAGGACACTCTTGGTGTCTTTTCGTGCTTTGACTGGTAATGCTGCATGTATTCGCATTGTAGTTCCAGATTTTTGAGCTATTAGATTGTACAGTATTTTCATATCTGCCAACAGATCTTTGACTTGCCCAAGTGGCTCTTTCGTATCGTCGCCATTCACAAACATCTTGTGGTTTTGCTTTATCGCCTGGTACTTGGTCTTTACTGCAGGTCTCAGGTTACTTGGAGGTATGGAATGCCCCAGAACGGTCCGTAGAAATTCTATAAGGGTTCGAGCATCGCCATGAGTCGATAGCGTACGCTTAATACCTCGTATCTCACTTGTGTTCAAGGTAACACCTGTGCTATTCCGTTGACTCCCTGCAGCCTTTAGGATGGTCCAAAAACTTGCTGTATCTGAATCGTAGTCCAAGGCCTTAGCTGCATGTAACAACGAGTAATCAAAACTCGAACAGGCCACTAATTCGAAGAAATCAGGGTACTCTTCATAGGCAGTCGCGAGTTGCGTAATGTTGCTATACATGCCATCCCAGACAGCAAATCCCCATATAGCCCTAGCAACTGTATCACCCAGCAAGCCAAGTTGCTCCAAGTAATCGGCACGGTTCATGTCCTACCTCCTTACGCCTGTTTGTACTCCTGCCCCTCCCCACCCCATCAACCTACAACCTCAACCCGCCCGACTGCGAAGCGCTCGCCCTCTGGGGGTGAGGCTTGGCCCTCAGTGTTCTTCCCCCAGCAGACGGCGCTGCCGTCAAACCGTAGTGCGCATGTGTGCTTATAGCCACTGCTAATGGATACGAATTGCTGCCCTTCGGGCGGTGACGCCTGTCCATCACCGTTCTCTCCCCAACAGACGGCACGCCCGTCTAGTTGTAGAGCGCAGGTGTGTCTCCCACCGCTGCTAATGGACACGAACCGTTCCCCCTCGGGTGCCGTGTGGCCATCAGCATTCGACCAGCAAACAGGGCTTCCATCTTGGCGTAGACCACATGTGTGCCTGCCGCCGCTGCTAACCGATGAGAAGCGCTCTCCCTCGGGCGGCGACGCCGTTGTCCCCTCATGGTATCCCCAGCAAACAGGGCTGCCATCGGGCCACAGCGCACATGTATGGGAATAAGTGCTGACGGATGCGAATCGCTCACCCGTCGGTGGCGATGCTTGCCCTCTATCATTCTCACCCCAGCAGACAGGGCTGCCGTCTGACCGCAGCCCGCACGTGAATCGCTCACCGCTGCTGATAGTTACGAACTGCTCATCCGTTGGCGGCGATAACTGATCATTCTCATCCAACCCCCAACAGATAGCACTCCCGTTTCCTCGGAGTCCGCAGACGTGCTGCCAACTGCCGTTGACAGAGGTAAATCGCTCTCCTTCTGGTAGTAGGCCATAGAGATATCCCCAGCACACGAGGCTGCCGTCAGGCCGCAATGCGCAGGTGTGATCCAAGCCACTGCTGAGCGTCGTGTGCCGCTCCGATGCTTGGAAGTTCGCAGGAATAGGATGTGGGGTCGGCGTTGGTGTAGGGGTATACGTAGGTGTCGGGGTAGGATCGGGCGTGAGCGTCCACCAGCCGCAGCCCTCCGACGCGCGGAAGCCGGCATCGGTCGGCAGGATGGCGACGGTCGCGGGGGCGGTCGTCGAGTCCTCGAACAGCACGTCCACGCCGTCGGCGTCGAGCCTGCTGAGGCGCGCCCACTCGCACGTCTCGGATACCTGGGTTGCCTCGTACACGCCGGGGACAATCTGCTCGCCGACGCGCCACGACCCCGGTGGGAACGCGGTCCACGGGAACGGGGCGGGTGTAGGCGTTGGGGTGGGAGTGGGAGTCGGTGTAGGCGTTGGTGTCGGTAATGGAGTCGGGGTTGCGGTAGGAGTTGGCGTCGGGGTGAAGGTCGGGGTAGGGGTAGCGGTCGGAGTCGGAGTTGCCGTGGGGGTCGCCGTCGGCGTGGAGGTGGGCGTGGCAGTGGGGACCGGCGTCGGCGTGGGTCGAGCGCCAGCGTCCACGAGTTCGACTGTCGGCGGGGCGGAGTCGCACGCCGCGAGCGCGAGCATGAGGAGCGGCAGGGCAAGGAGCGCGGGCGTTCGCAATGGGCGGCGTCTCCGGTCGTGGGGATGGCGGGGAGTGTAGCACAGGGGAACAGGCGTGGTTTCCTCTTGCATGCCTTCCCGCCGTCAACCCCACTCCTTATGGGTACTAACGAGCCTTGGCCGCGTTGTAATACTGCCCAGTTTCCGGCAGTAGCTGCCAACTACAGCGCTACCTCCCACTGGAAAGTTCGCAGTACGGTAACCTTAGGTTCACCATGAGCGGCATGGGTGCGCACCAAGACGTTGGGTGCTTACCAAGAGCGGTATCGCACCGTCGGATATGAGGTTGGTGTGGCCTACGCTGCCGGCGTGTCTGTCTTGACGCGATCGAACTGCTCGGTGATCGCGGTGGAGGGTTGGGACGTGAGCAGCGTGGCGGCGGCTCCGGCCAGGCCTGCCGCGACGAAGCCGGGCGCGGTGGCGATGGCCATGTCGAATACGCCCCAGGGGCCTCCCGAGGTGACCTGCCAGACGGTCACCGTTCCTGCCCCTGCGACGATGGAGGCCAGCGCGCCCCAGAAATTGAACCTGCGCCAGTAGAGCGCGAGGATGGTCACCGGCCCGAACGCCGCCCCCATGCCGCCCCACGCGTAGGCGACGAGGTTGGATACCGAGTCCGGCGCGATGATGGCGGACGCTCCGGCGGCGCTCCCGATGGCCAGCAGCAGCGCGCGCCCGAGCCACACCCTGCCGGACGCACCGAGTACGTGCGTCAGTTCCAACCGTCGCGCCAACCGTCGTATGAGCGGGACGTCGTCCGTGGCGATGGCGGAACCCAGCAGCAGTTGCGAGTCCGCCGTGCTCATGATGGCCGCGATCACGCCCGTGAGCAGCAGGCCGGTGAAGACGGGGATGAAGAACGCATCCGACACCACGAAGTAGACGAGTTCCGGGTCGAGCATGCCCGTCTCTCCGATGAGTTCGTCCATAAGCCCCATCTGCGTCAGGGCGGGGCGCGCCACCACGCCGAGCAGGAACCCGAACGAGAAGATGAGTATCACCCAGACGATGCCTATGTTGCGGCTGGAGGTGATCTTCGCTTCGCTCTCTATCGCCATGAAGCGTTGCAGCACCCGCTGCGAGCCGAGCGCACCGAGGCCCCAGCCGACGGTCGAGAGCAGGAAGACCCACGTGATGGGGTCGTCCGCAGCGTCGGTCAGCGGGTTCATGAAACCCGGCGAGTCTCCGACACCGGTGAACGGCTGTGCAGTGGCGGCGATGAGCGTCAGCGGCAGGATGATGAAGCTCACGAGCATCACGAGCGACTGGAAGACGTCCGTCCGTGAGACGGCCATGAAGCCGCCGATGAACGTGTAGGAGACGACAGCCGCAAGGGTAATCAGCACGCTCGGGTTGTGCTCCAGCCCGAAGATCGTCTCCAGCAGCTTCGCGCCCGCGATGAGACCGGAGTTCACGTAGAACATGATGAAGAGCATCGTCAGTACTGCCGACACCGTCCGCAGCGTGCCGGTCCTGTCGGCGAAGCGCTTCTCGAAGAAGTCCGGCAGCGTGAGCGACTCCTCGGCTATCGTGTATCGCCGCAGCCGCTTGCCCAGGATGGTCCACGAGAACCACGCGCCCGCCGCGATGCTCACCGCCGTCCACAGGTGCACGGTGCCTTCGGAGAACGCCAGCGCGGGGAACACGAGCATCGTCCAGCCGCTGCTGCTCGACGAGCTGGCGCTCAGCGCCGACGTGAACGTGCTCATCTTCCTGCCGGCTAGCACGTAGTCCGACATCTCCCGCATGCGACGCGCGCCGACGATGGCGATGCCGATCAGCGCAGCGAAGTACGCGGCGAAGACGGCGACGATGATGGGTTGGATTTCCATGCGTGTCAGGGGCGCGCTATGGCGCGGGCCTTCACCGTACCAAGAAAGGGGGCGGTTCGTGAACCGCCCCTCGTGTCGGTTACGGTCTCAGTTCGCTGGCCCTACTCCTCGCTGCGCTGTGCGGTGTCCTTCCGAGCGAAGTCGAGGAATCTCTCGGGGAGCGCCGCTGCTGGGCATACGTTTCCTGAGAGGATGCTGCGCGCTGAAGCGCAGGCTCCGCTGCACTCCGTTCAGCATGACAGCGAACCTACGGGCTGGCCCGTCCGACGGCCTTGGCGAAGAGCGCGGCTACATCGACGTCGGAGGGCAGGGCGTCGCCGCACCAGACGGCGTACTGGTCGGGGCGCACGAGGATAAGGCGCGACTCGAACGCGGCGCGGCTCTCCTCGAAGGTGTCGCTTACGACCTTCAGCGGGACGTTCAACTCCTGCGCCGCGCTCTCGAAACCGGCGACGGCTTCCGCCTGCGCGTCGAACGCGAGGAGCGTGAACCACGCGCCGAACTCCTCGTGGACGCCGCGCCCGGTCGAGAGGACGCCGGGCGGGACGTGGTGCCCGGCCCGGGCGGTGAACGTGTGGCTCCCGTGCGCGCTGCAGACGCCGCCGGGCGGACCCCACACGACGGGCGAGCCCTCGTAGTTGGGCTCATAGGTGCCGACGCGGGTGCCGCGCCCCATCCGCTCCCAGGCATCCTCGAACTCCGCGCGGTCCCGCTCCGGGCTGTAGCGTTCGAGGAACTCCCGGTCCGACCTGATGCCCGCGGCGATGAAATCCTGTCCCGTCTCCCAGAAGACGGCGCGCCGCTCCTCGCCGTACGAGTCCAGCAGCGACTCGCCGCCCCAGCCCTGCAGCACCGCGGCGAGCTTCCAGCCCAGGTTGACGATGTCCTCCAGCCCGTTGTTGAGGCCGAAGCCTCCGTATGGCGGATGGCTGTGCGCCGAGTCGCCCGCGATGAAGAGCCGGCCGCTGCGGTAGGCGTCCGCCACGGTGACGCGCAGGTCCCAGAAGCCCACGTGGTCGAACTCGGCGTGGAACTCGAATCCGGCGGCGCGGTTGAGCAGCGCCTGGTAATCGTAGTTGTCGGGCGTGGCGTCGTTCGGCACCGGCGCGTGGAAGAACCAGCCCTCGCCCACGTCCACACGCCCGAAGAACATCCAGTAGCCCTGCAGCTCCGGGTCGAGCGCGCGGTACGTCGTCACCTCGGGGAAGCGCTCGAACGCCTCGTGCAGCTCGCGCGAGCGGAACACCGCCAGCAGCATCTTCTGGTCGAAATCCTCGCCGCTCGACGCGATGCCCGCCGTCTCGCGCACGAGCGAGCGCGCGCCGTCGCAGCCAACGACGTAGTCCGCCTCGAGCGTCCGCCGCTCGCCGCCCGTGCTGAATGGCTCGTCCTGTCCCACGGCGAACCCGCCCCACGCGTAGCCGTCGCGCTCGCCGCTCGTCTCGACGATCTCGACGCGCACGCCGTCGTCGTCGTGCTCGACGCTCTCGACGTTCCAGCCGAACAGCCCCGTCACGCTAGGGAGCGTGGCCAACTTCCTGCGGAGCACCGCCTCGGTGCAGTACTGCGGCAGGCGGTCGTTCTGCTCGTAGTAGAAGGAGCGGACGGTCTCGCGGCCCGGCGGCAGGTACCAGTAGTCGCTCATCAGGTGCTTGTAGGCCGTGACGCCGGCGATGGGGTAGTTGTTCGGCATCACGCGGGCGGCGCGCAGTTCGTCGACGATGCCCCAGAAGTAGAAGTGCTCCAGCGTGCGCGCGGTGAGGTTCTGGCCCTTGGGGATGCGCTGCGGCTCCGGAAATCGCTCCACGACCGCGCACGAGATGCCGCGCATGCCGAGCTCGACGCCGAGCGCCACGCCCACCGGCCCCCCGCCGACGATGACCACCTGGTAACGCTCAGCCATGCCTCGCTCCCCGGACGTTGCTCGTCGGCAATCTACCACACGCCCTCCGCGCCATTCCTCGTGCCTTGTCATTCCGAGCGAAGTGCAGCGTAGCCGAGGAATCTCTCGGGGAGACGTCCCTGTACCAACCAACGTCTCCCGAGAGATGTTTCGACTGCGCCTTCGGCTCCGCTCAACATGACAGACGCCCCGTTACTTGTCATTCCGAGCGGAGTGCAGCGGAGCCGAGGAATCTCTCGGGGAGACGCCCCTGTGCCAACCGACGTCTCCTGAGAGATGTTTCGACTGCGCCTTCGGCTCCGCCCAACATGACAGACGCCCTCCGCCCCGTTGCGCCTGTGGTAGCATCCGCGCCATGGCGGACGACGCACAACTGCAGGCGTTGCGCGAGCAGGTGGCGCTGGCCAACCGGCTGCTGCACCACTACGGCCTCGGCGCGTACCAGGGACACGTGAGCGCGCGCGTGCCGGACTCGGACCTCGTGCTCATCCGCGCGACGCCCAGCGTCAGCCTCGAGCGCGTCCAGGCGGCCGACCTCATGCTCATCGACCTCGACGGCAACGTCGTGCAGGCGAGCGAGGCGTACCCGGGGCGCGTCGGCTCGTGGGCGCTGCACACGGAGATCTACAAGGCGCGGCCCGAGGTGAACGCCGTCACGCACACGCATCAGAAGTGGTGCACCGTGTTCGGCCTCGCGGGGCGCGACGTGCTGCCCGTCATCCACCCCCCGACGGCGTCCGTCGCGGCGGAGCGGTGGCCGGTCTACAGCGGCACGCCGGACGCCATCAACTCGCCGGAGAAGGGCGCGGCTGTCGCCTCGTGGCTCGGCGGGAATGTCGCCTGCCACCTGCGCGGGCACGGCATGGTGTTCGTCGGCACGACGGTCTCGAAGTCGATGCTCGCTGCCGCCGACGCCGAGGAGCAGGCCGAGCTGACGTGGCGCGCGATGCTCGTCGGCACGCCGGAGTGGATCGAGGAGCAGTACCTCGCCGACGACGCAGCGAAGCGCTGGGAGCCGCCCAAGCCCGACGTTCGCGACGGCGTCGCCCGCGGCGAGTGGGGCAACCAGGAGTGGCTGGACGTCCACCGCGACGCGGCCTACGTCCGCCACACGGGCCTGTGATCCCCTCTCCTGAGGGAGAGGGTTAGGGTGAGGGTCCTCGGTGGGTGGAATGGGCGGCCCATAGGAGGAGGAACGAAACCATGACCAACGACGCACTCGCAGCCCTGCGCGAGACGGTGGCCGTCTCCCACCGGCTCCTCTACCTCACCGGCCTCGGCACGACCCGCGGCCACACCAGCGCGCGCATCCCCGGCACCGACGCCTTCTTCATCAAGCCGTGGCCCCACATCCAGATGCACCGCGTCCGCGCCGAGGACCTCATCGTCATGGACTTCGACGGCAACATCGAGGGCGCGGGCGACCGCAAGATCACGAAGGTCAGCGAGTGGCCCATCCACGCCGAGATCTACCGCACGCACCCGGACGTCGGCTCCATCATCCACACGCACCAGAAGTGGGCGACGATGATGGGCCTCGCGGGCGCGACCATCCTCCCGCTCCTCGACCCCGAGCTCGCGACCGCCGTCGCCCACGAGCCCGTCATGTACGACGAGGACAAGGCGCTGATACGCAGCGTGGAGCAGGGCAGGGCGGTCTCCGCCCGGATGCAGGGCGCGACTGCCTGCCACCTCCAGAACCACGGCATGGTCTTCACCGGCCCCAACGTCGAGACCGCCACGATAGACGCCATCGCGACCGAGCACCTGGCCGAGATGACGTGGCACGCCAAGCTCATCGGCGCTCCGGAGGCGATGTCGTCGCTCGTCCTCGAGCCACCGCTCGCCCGCCGCTCCCGCGGCGAAGTCTCCGAAGCGTGGGAGCACTACTGGAAGTGGGTCGACGCCAACCCGGAATCGCTCAGGCCGAGGTCGGCGGATATTTAGGGGTTCCCTGCCCGGTGTAGGGCATCCCTTGTGGGTGCCCTTCGGGGGACGCTTGTCTACGCCATCGTTGGCCATGGGCGTAACGCCAGGGTACCCACAAGGGGCACCCCTACATCAGACCGCCGAACCGCCCAGGAGGTTCCTGCCCGGTGTAGGGGCATCCTTTATGGGTGCCCTTCGGGGGACGCTTGCTTACCCCCGAACGTCGGCCATGGTGTAACGCCAGGGTACCCACAAGGGGCACCCCTACACCAAACCGCCCTGCTCCCACCGCAACGGGTTATCGCGGATATAGGCCCGAAGCTCGTTCAACTCGCATTCGTCGCGAACGACCCGCTCATAGAAATTGCGCTGCCACAGCCGTCCGTGGAATAGCGGCCACCCTGCATCATGGACACCGCGTATGTACGCCGCGGTGGTCAGCGACTTGTACGCCCCAACCACATCACCCAAGGCACGTGCCGTTGGCGCGGCACCGGCGCGGCCTGACACACGGGCGTCCCCTATGGGCGCCCCTGCACCATCGCCTCGGATCACGACGATGCCGTGCACATGGTCGAGCATCACCACGAACGCATCCATCTCGACGAACGGGAAACGCTGGGGCATGGCCTGCCATACCTCGCGCGCCATCTCACCCGCGCCGCTCAGACGCACCTCGCCATCCACCACTTCGCCGAACAGCGCCAACCGGCCCCGTACCGCGATGGTCACGAAATACGCGCCTACCTGCGTGTAGTCGTACCCCTTCAGGCGGATCGAACGCCGCCCGTATACCTTGGCCTCATGCTCCATGCACCGTGCTCTCCAGCGGCAGCCCGCAGGAAACAGCCTATGCACGAGAAGGGCGTTGGCGAAAGGAGGACGTGTCAGTGGTGATTCCCTGTCTGGTGTAGGGGCATCCCTTGTGGGTGCCCTTCGGGGAAACGCCTCGTTTGCCCCGGCGTTCGTCATGGTGTTGCGTCGACGCCAACCCGGAATCGCTCAGGCCGAGGTCGGCGGATATCTAGGAAGGGGTCCCGCTGAATAGGTTGTGGTCGAATTGGGCGTGAGAGATTGGGTTCTAGTAGTCTCCATTGTCGGGGATGAACATCTCAACCTCATCAATTGGAACTACGGGGTTAAGGCCAGAGAGTTTTTCCGCGTCTATGACTGTACCGGAATCCATCTCCTTACGTAGAACTGACCAAGATATCCATTGGCTGTTCCAGAGGTGCTCGTCATTCTGGTTGACTAGCCGGCACAGGCGTTCTTCGAATTCAATGTCAGAGCCAAACTCTAAACTGATTCGCTGAAGCCAGACCTCCATATGTCCACTATTGGGGAGTTGCCTGAACTTTCTCCTAATCTTGTCCACTACTTCCTTCTTATCATGAGCAGTTTCCAAGAAGCTAAGCAGTTTGCTTAGAATTACGACCGCAATAGGATATGTCCTAGGGTTGCGATAGGCGATATCCGTGACTATGCTTATCAAGGGCATCGGGAGCCGGTAATTCGAGATTCGTCTTATCCGTCTGTAGAAGCCATGCATGGCAGTCTCTACACTACCGCTATTGGGGAATAGAGTACTATGGTCGTGGATGGTCAAGAGATGTTTCTGCAAGTTGTGATCCCGTTGTTTGCGGAAAGTCCAGTTTAGCTTGTCCTCCTTGATAGACGAGCTTATTACGTCGTTGCTGATTGCGGTCTTCGTAGGGTTCAGTTTCAAACCCAAGTCAATCATGACTTCAGAGAGGCACTTCAATATAGCCTCTCCATCCTGCGGGTTGTTCACAAAAATGCGATAATCATCCCTGTATCGCAAAATATGGTAGTCGCGAATCTTGACAGAAGCGATCTTCTCTGCTAACTCTACGTCGGCATATCCAAGCACCATCTCTGCGATAAGGTCCATTACCGTTGAACCTTGGGGAATACCATTACTTTGGCCTTGACGCATGTCTTGGATATGAGAGTCGATAACGTTCCCAATTAAATCGTTACCCTTGCGATTGCTCTTGGCCGTAGCCTTGGTATGGAGTGCCCAGGATATCGCGTGCGTGTACATTGCGGCATAACATTCTGTTATGTCAGGCCGTATTATAAACTCATAATCTAGAAAGAGTTCAATTGATTTTTGTTCAACGGCTTCCCACCACTTTCTGATTTGCTCAGCAGGGTCCTTCTGAACTGTTAAGGATTCAACTGGCATGCTCAGACACTCGATGTCCTGAGCAGAAGCGAATGTGTTGAACCTGTTGCGAATCGTTGCCCATGAATCGTTCTGCGTTATTTCATTAACCAGTGAGACATACAATGCGGGGTGAATGATTTCCAATGGCCGCCAAGCGTACTTGCCGTCTTTGTTGTTGAGAACAACGTGATTCACCCCTTCGAAAGTCCATGGCGAATTCTTGAAGTCGCCTAGATTCTTCCCTTCCAAGCGGTTGTTCACAGCTTCGAGGACTCCACTGAATGTGAAGTACGGTGGCAATAAGATGCTACAGTAGTGTTGTTGTTTGAGGAGGAAGGCTTTGGCCTCGTCCGGCGCCATGTCAATGATGGAGCGGCTTCTGTGGTGAGACACTGCCAACATGTTGCTATTCGCCGCAGAATCACCTGTCTCAGTAGTCTGTTCTGTTGAAACCAATGCGACTCCTATCTCTCCCCTACTTCCCCAGCACGGCTTCGCGTAGTGCCGCGTTCGCACGAGTCTGCCAGCCGGGGCCGTCTGCGCGGAGCCGTGCAACGACGTCGGCATCGAGGCGGATCATCACACGCGTCTTGGAGTGCTCCTTGCGCGCATAGGGAGGGAGGGTGAGCTTGCCAGCGAGGTATGCCTCGACGATGTGCGGGGAGGCTTCTGCCACGGGAACCAATGGGCCGGTTGCTTCCCATGTGTCGGGGTCGTCGGCGATGGCGGCTTCGATGGCAGCCGCTTCTTCCGGCGTCGGGCTGATATGGCCTGGTTTGAGTGGCGGCATGGCTGTGTTCCTGGCACGCAGTATCCTCGATTCTACCACATACTGCGCCCGCGCTCTCACGCCGCACAGCATCCGGTGTATCTCTAGCAGTGCAAGATTTGTGACACGCGCCCCTTACCCCAACGCCGTGCCACCGCGTACGCTGGTCAGGACGCCCTGCTCATGTCAGGCGGGAGGTGGATGGACCGGGAAAACCGAATAGCCCGTTGCCCGGCCGCTGGCAGAGATACTCGCGTTGGCGTAGGAGTGAAATGGCCAGAAATGGCGCAGAATGGCTCACTTTGAGAAAGCCTCGGGCCCCCCTGCACTCGTGGGGAATGGCCCAGCAGGAGTGGTCAGGCAGGGGCGTGAGTGCGCCACCCCCTCCTCATCCTGGCCATCCTGTGCATCCCTGTGGGTTTCGGGGGCTACCCCCCGTTCCTCCCCGCCCGGCGAACGTCCTTGCGGACCTTGCCGTCGGCGGTGAAGAGGTCGGGCCAGCGGGAGCGGAGTTCGGCGGCGTGCTCCTGGGTGGCGCGCGCCACGGGCGGGAACGTCGCGAGGCGCTCGAAGGGGCGGCAGGCGTCGATGATCATGCGGTTGTTGTAGTAGCGCGGCCCCTCGTCGCCGGCGTAGGCCATGGGGTCCAGGGAGGTGCTCCACATCCGCTTCACGATGTCGATGTCGTCCGTCACTTCGGTGCGCGTGCAGAGCGCCCACAGCACCTCGTTCGTGTCGGTGGGGTCGATGTCGTCGTCGACCACGATGACGAAGCGGTTGGCGTACGCGCCCGCGTGCACGGCGGTCGTCGCGTGCCCCACCTGCTTCGCGTGGCCGGGGTACATCTGCTTGATGGAGATGACGTTCAGGAAGCGCCCGCCACCAGCCTCGTGCGACCACGCCCCGACGACGCCAGGCACACCCGCGCGCTCCAGTTCGTTCCAGAGCATCGCCGCGCGCAGGGGGCTGCGGAAGTACGTGTTGTCGTTCGGCGGCTTGCCCGGCAGACAGCCCATCACGATGGGGTCGTTCCGCCAGTTGATGGACTTCACGTTGATGATGGGCATGTCGCGCTCGCCGCTCGCGTAGTAGCCCGTCCACTCGCCGAACGGCCCCTCCTGGTGGAACTGGTCCGGCGGTATCTCGCCCTCGATGACGATCTCCGACGCCCCGGGGCGCCGACGTCAAGTGGTTCGTGGCGGAGGCCGCCCGCCATCGCGAACTCGTCCTCGCCGTAGTCGACCTCCAGCCCGCCGAGCAGCAACAGCAGCGGGTCCTGCCCGAACGACACCGCGACCGGGCACGCCTCGCCCTTCGCCCAGTACTTCTCGCGGATGAGGCGTCCGTGCTTGCCGGGCGAGATCATGATGCCGAGCGTCTTGCTGTCGTGCACCTGTACGCGGTACGTGCCCGCGTTCACCCAGCCGGTGTCCGGGTCGCGCATGATGACGATGTTGCCGGTGCCGAGGAAGTTGCCGCCGTCCTCCGCGTGCCAGAACGGCGCCGGGAACTGCGTCACGTCCACGTCGGCGTCGACCTGCCGGTTGTCGAGCACCGGCCCGTCCTCGACCTGCCTCGGCGCGATGGGCGTGAACTCCTTGAGGCGGTCGCGCCACGTCTTGACGAACTCCTGCCGTGTGAGGTGCGTGGGGAGGTCGAGGCTCAGGCAGATGCGCGGCAGCGACGTGAGGACGTTCGAGAGGAGCCGGTAGCTCTCCGGGTGGCCCTTGATCTTCTCGAAGAGCAGGGCAGGGTTCTCCATGTCCCACTGGTAGAGGTCGGTGAGCCCGCCTATCTCGAGGTTCGGGTCGGCGCCCTCGATGCGGGTCAGCTCGCCCATCTCCTCGATGCGCCCGATCCACTCACGCAGGTCCTGCACTGGCATATCGCCCTCCTTGTCTCCGGCGATTGTACCCGAAGGGCGTTCTTCCCCGTCATTCCCGCGAAGGCGGGAATCCAGAGCCCCCCACGCGGCGTGAGGTCAGGCGTCGTAGACGACCGGCGAGTACCGCACGAGGCCCCGCACGCCGTCCAGGGCTCCCGGCGTGAGCGCGAGGACCATCTGGGCGTCTTCGGACATGGCGAGAGGCACCTCGATGCCTAGCGGTCCTGCCTGCACAAACCCGAAGCGCGGGTAGTATTCCGGATGGCCGATGAGCACGACGATCCGATGACCCAGCCGCCGGCAGACCGAGAGGCCATGTTCGACCAGTTGGGACCCCACTCCCTGCCGCTGCATTTCGGGCAGCACTGCCAGCGGCCCCAACGTCAGGGCGGGGATGGACTCGTCCCCATCGTCGATGTGGGAGGTGGTGAACATGATGTGACCGATCACAGCCCCATCGCGCTCTGCCACCAGGGCCAATTCAGGGATGTACTCTGCGGACCCCCGCAGTGCCTCCGCCAATGCGGCTACATCCTCGTTCGGGAATGCGAGATTGATGACCTCCCGGACTGCGGGGAAATCGGCAGGTGTTTCGGGCCGGATCACGATATCCACAGGCTGGTCTCCACGGGCATGAAACTACTCATCGGCACGGCTCGTCATTCTCCTGCATCCCCGGCGAAACGGGAACGCGCCGCCCTGGGATGGGCGGCGCGTTCCTTCGCGGTGACCTGTCGAGTGCGTCAGATCTTGCAGGCTCTTACACCGGGCTCGGCAGCCCCACCCCTGGGATCTCCAGCGTGCGAGCGTCCATCCAGTCGCCGAGCTCCTCGATCCAATCGGCGTCCGCGGGCATCGTCCCCGACGCAGAGCGGATGTGGTACCAGTCCGGCGTGTCGACGCAGGGCGGCTCGACATCGTCGTCGCGCAGCGCCTTCACCGCGCCGAGCAGGCGCCGCCGCATCCGGATGATGGCGGCGTCGGACTGGCCGAGGTGTTCGTGGGAGCGGTCGGTGATCGAGCCCATCGTCTCCGTCACCGCCTGGTCCTGCAGCGGGATGGTCGGGATGCCGGTGAACGTGTCGGTCCGCTGCAGTTCGCGGTCCTGGTGGTAGTCGTTGTACCAGTTCGCCTTCGGGCGCCAGCGGCCCATGCCGTCGGCGGATGCGGGTTCGTACTCGCCGACCATCGCGCCGGAGCGCGCGCGCCACGGCCCGCTCTGCTCGAGCGCCTGCACGGGGTTCCAGCCGATTGTCCACACCATCGTGTTGTGGTTGTCCTGGGGCACCCAGATGTGGCCGGGCACCAGCCCGTTCGGGCGGCTGGGGAAGAACGTGTAGAAAGGGAAAAGGAAGTTGCTCACGCGCCAGTAGGTGGACGGTGCGCCGTTCTCGGACTGCCCGGGATCAATGTCGCCGTACCGCCCGCCGTACATCATGCCGTACCGCGTGGTCACGACGTCGAGGAGGGGAGGGTGCTCCTTCCGCCAGGTGTGGACGGCGTCCGCCCTGCGTTCCAGCACGCCGTGCAGGAACCCGGAATGGCTCGTGTCGATGTCGCCCTCGAGCGCCTGCACCCAGTTGCAGCCGCGGTGGAAGGGCGCCATCTGGCGTTGCTCCGGCGGCATGTCCATCCACTCGAAGTGAGGGAGCGGCGGCGGCTCTGCGCGAGGCCCCATGTACGCCCAGATCACACCGGCTGCCTCCTGGCACGGGTAGGCGGACGGCCTGATCTTCTCCTTGAAGGTGCTCACCTCCGGCTCGTTCGGCATGTCGACGCAGCGGCCCGTGATGTCGAACTTCCACCCGTGGTAGATGCAGCGCAGGCCGTCCTCCTCGTTCCTGCCGAGGTAGAGCGACGCGCGCCGGTGCGGGCAGCGCTCCGGCAGCAGGCCCACGCGTCCGGACGAGTCCCGGAAGATGACGAGGTCCTCGCACAGCAGGCGCACCCGCATCGGGTTGCCGTCGGGTTCGGGAAGCTCCTCGGACAGCATGACCGGGATCCAGTAGCGGCGCACGAGGTTCCCCATCGGCGTCCCCGGCGAGATGTCGGTCATCAGTTCGTTCTCTTCAACGCTCAGCATGTCGGCCTCCCTTGTTGAGGCCTCTCGCATCATGCGAGAGGCCTCGTTCAGGTATCTCCGCCTAGTCAGCCGCTGCGCCGACGAGGCTCTTGAACATCTCGACTCCCTCGGGAGAGAGGGTGTCCACGATGCGGTAGTCCTCCACGGCCTTCTCCTCGAAGACAGGCACCGTCTCATAGCCTGCCGCGGCCGACAGCGCTACGAACTCGGGGTCTTCGAACATCTGCCTCGCGGCCTCGATCCACGCGTTCTGGATGTCTCGCGGCGTGTCCGGCGCCAGCACCATCATCCGGTTCGTGCTGAGGCTCGGGGAGCTCTTGAGCCGGAGCACGTCGATCTGTTCCTGGGTGGGGTTGATGCCGGGGAGGTTGATGGCCTCGGGCGGCTGCGGCCCGGCGAGCGTTGCCAGCACGTCGTCGGGGACCGGGAAGTTGTTCCAGTAGACGGGCACGAGCGTGTTGCCGTCGAACCAGTCGGGGTAGATGGTCCGCGCGGTGTCGCTGTTGCACTCGACGAACAGGTTGGTCTCGCCCCGGTTGAAGGCGGCCAGGTTGTCCGAGGTGCCGGCGTAGCCGAAGATTACCTTCACCGGCCCGCCGATGTACTCGACCCACTGCATCACGGATGCGGTCCCTCCGGGCTCGGAACTCGCTACCTTGAACTCGATCCCCTTGTCGAGGGCGTCCTGCCAGGAGCTGGCGAGTTCCTTGCGGATGCAGCCGTAGGAGGGCGATGAGCCTCCGTTGGGCGCCGCGACGAAGGTGGCTGTCCTCAGGTCGAACCCGGGAACGTCCGTACCGAGCAGTTCGCGGATGGCGAAGCGCGGGTGCAGCTGCCCGACGGTCATGCCGTTCGGCTCCGAGCGCATCACGAACTGCAACGCCCGGACACTGCCGCCGCCGGTCAGGTTGCTGATGGAGACCTTCGGGTTGCCCGGCAGGTACTTCTCGATGAAGCGTGCGGAGATGCGCGCGATCGAGTCGTAACCGCCGCCGGGCGAGAACCCGACGATGAACCGCACCGTCTGCCCCTCGAAGTGCGCGGTCAGATCGGTCTCCGGCGCGGGGAGGGGCGTGGGGGTCGGCTGTGCAACCGGCACCGGGGTCGGGGTCGGTGGGGGAGGTGTGACGCCCGGCGGGAGAGGCGTTGGCGTCGGGCCGGGGGCCAGCGTTGCCGCTGGCTCAGGGGCCGCTGTCGCCTGCTCAGGGACGGGCGTGGCCGTGGGCTGGGGCGCCGACGTCGGCGTCGGGTCGTCGCCGCCGCACGCGGTGAGGGCCAGCGCTGCCGTCAGCGCCATCATCAGAAAAACTCGGCCTAACATCCTCATGTCGGTCTCCTTTCGTGCTCAGCGTCGCGCTGGCCCTGCGGAAGGTTTCATCTCAGAAGCCTCAGTACCACGGGATCGTTCCATAGGGTGTCGAACAAGGCGCCGTAGACGCCGATGATAACCGCGAGGAAGAAGATTCCGCCAAGTGCAGCCTGCCATATCTTCACCTTGGCGAATATCAGCAGGTAAGCGAACGTCCATAGCGGCAGCGTGGTGTGCCAGCCGAAGAGCCATATGCCGAGGAGGAGAAGCAACAGCGCCCCCGTGATCGAGAGGAATCTCTTGAGGGCGGCGCGCTGGTCGTCTCCCATGTAGAAACCGAGGTCCATGATCCTGCCGCTCGAGTCCTCCTCCCGCCGCACGCCGCTGTAGCGTTCGGGTTGCGTCCCAAGGGCGTACCGCACGAGTCCGAACACCCGTATGAGCCACAGCGGCGCCCCGATCCCGATCGCGATGCGCGGCATGAGCGCCGATGCGGTCGTCCACTCGCGCGACTCCCACAGCATCGTGCCGAACATCACGCCCACGATCGCGAGGAGCACCATCTCGCCCGCTACCTCGGGCCGCGTCAGCCTGCGCAGGAAGCCCGGAGAAGCGACAGGCTGCTCCGATGTCTCGGATGCCTCCGGCTGCGCGCCCGGTTGCTTGTTCTCTTCCATGCTCATCGTTCGTCCGTTCTAGTCCGCCGCCGCTTCTTTGAAACCCTGCGACTGCGCCGCGACCTCTGCGCTGCGCTGCGTCCTGGCCGTCCACACGACGAGCCCGATCCCGATGATCAGGATGGCCAGGAACTGGGGCCGCAGGAGCATCTCGAAGCCGTAGGCCTGGGAAGCCGTCCAGAGGTTCTTCTCCACCGTCGGTATCAGCACGAGCGCGATCAGGATGGGCGTCCTCGGCCAGCCGTACGCTTTCATGAACAGCCCGAGCGCGGTGAATGCCGCCACGATGCCGAGGTCCGCCATGCTGCTGGACGACTGGAATGCCGAGAGCATTACCACGCCCGCCACGAATGGAGCGATCAGCGTTGGCTTGAGCGCCGTGAACTTGGCGATGGTCCCGGCGAACATGAACATGATCGGCACGACCACGACGTTCGCGAGAGCGATGGTGAACACCAGCGCGATGGTGATGTCCAGGTGCTCGTTCAGCATGGAAGGCCCCGGCACGTATCCCAGCAGGATGAGCAGGGCCAGGAAGATGGCCTTGCCGCCGGAGCCGGGGATACCGAACGCCAGCGTGGGGATGAGCTCGGCCCCGTCGATCGAATTGTTGGGCGCGTCCGCCGCGATGACACCTCGAATGTCGCCGGTGCCGAACGTCTGGGCGGCGCCCTTCTCCGTCTGTCGCGCCTGAGCGTAGGAGATCCAGTGCGCCGCGCTTGCGCCGACGCCCGGAATGACGCCCACGATGACGCCGATGATCGAGGAGCGTGCCATGAGCAGCTTGTGGCGGAACGCCTCGCGCATGCCCTCCAGCGCCTGCTGCTGCGACGCCTTGCCGTGCAACACGTCCTCTGCGTGTTCGCGGGCGATGGCCTTGTTGCTCACCACCAGCCCCACCACCTCCGGCACGGCGAACAGCCCCACAACCGACGGGATGAGCGGCACGCCGTCCCACAGGTAGTCGATGCCGAAGTCGGTGCGGATGTTCTCGCCCGTGAACGAGTTGCCCATGCACGCGATGGTGATGCCGAACGCCGCGGTCAGCAGACCCTTCACCAGCGCTCCGCTGCTCACGACCGCAACCGCCGCGATGCCCGCGAGCGACAGCAGGAAGAACTCCGCCGACCCGAGCAGTTTGAGCACCTCGCGCCCGACCGGCAGGAACGCATAGAGCACTGCCGCCCCGACCAGGCCGCCGACCAGCGTCGTCGTGTAGCTCGCACCGAGCGCGTACGCGGCCTTGCCCTGCTGCGCGAGCGGGTAGCCGTCGAGGATGGTGGCCTGCGCGGCGCGCGCTCCGGGGATGCCCATCAGGATGGAGGGCACGGGCTCCGTGATGTCGCCCGCGGCGTCCTTGGCGGTGACCAGCACCAGCGCGACCAGCGGGTCGATGCGGTGGGCGAATCCGAGCAGGATCACTGTCAGGGGCAGGTTCGTTCCCGGCAGCAGCCCGCCGAGCAGCGCGTAGGGGATGACGAGGAAGAACGCCAGCATCGGTCCCAGGCTGAACAGTTGCTGTAGCGCGCTTGTGGTGGCCTCGAACATCGACAATGCCCCCTAAGCCTTGTCTAACGGCCTGCTTGCTGACGTGGTTCCTGTCTGTGGCGCGCGGATTATACCCTGCGCGCGCGCCATCCGTTCGTGGTGCGTCTGACCTGCAGGGCAGTGCGCGTTGACCGGACGCCCGGCACGACGTACGCTCCGCTCCGAACCCACGATGCATCAGGGGAGGTGCACGATGACCCTCGAACGCCGACGAGTCGCCTACACGGACATGCGGGACTTCATACGCCTGCTGGACGAGAAGGGACTCGTGCACCACGTCACGGCGGAGGTCGACCCTGTCCTCGAGGTTGGCGCGGTCGCCGCGCGCTCGCTGGAGCGCCAGGGCCCGGCCATCATCTTCGACAACGTGAAGGGCTACCCGGACAAACCGATGGTCGTGAACCTGCTCTCCACCATCGAACAGGTCGCGCTCGCCTTCGGCACCGAGCCGGACGAAGCGAAGATCCACGAGCGCGTCGTCGGCGGGATGGACCACCGCATGCCCTCCGTCCAGGTCGACTCAGGGCCGTGCAAGGACGTCGTCGTCAGCGGCGACGACGTCGACCTCGATTTCATCCCCACGCCGGTCTGGCACGAGCACGACGGCGGGCGGTACCTCGCCACCACGGCGGGCGGCGTCCCCCCCCCCCCCGCCACCCGCATCCCGAAACACGGCCTCTCCCGCGCCCTGATCAAGGACAAACCGACACCCCCCCCCTCCCGGCGGGCGTCGTCACCCGCGACCCCGTCACCGGCATCCTGAACATCGGCCTCTACCGCGCCATGATCAAGGACAAGCAGACGCTCAGCCTCTCCGGCGGCGTCCGGGGCCGGGACTCGTCGACCGGTCCCGGCGGCGGCGACCACATCCTGGACAACGAGGCGCAGGGACGCCCCACGCCCATCGCCATCGTGATGGGCACGGACCCGCTCGTGACGCTCGCGGCGGGCAGCCCCGTCCGCCCCAACACGGGCGAACTGGAAGGCTCCATGGAGTACGAAGCCGCGGGCGGATGGCGCGGCGAGGCGACGAAGCTCGTGAAGTGCGAGACGAGCGATCTGCTCGTGCCCGCAGACTCCGAGGTGGTCATCGAGGGCGAGGTCGTCCCCAACGAACGCACCGAGGAGGGGCCGCACGGCGAGTCCACCGGCTTCTACGGCCAGAACCTGGCCGCGTTCGTCATCAAGGTCAAGGCCATCACTCACCGGAAGGACCCGCTCACATACGGCCTCATCTGCCAGCGCGTCGAGGACTACCCCCGCCAACTCCTGCGCTCCGGTTCCATGCAGTCCCGGCTGATCGAGCGGACGGGCAAGACGAACATCCGCGAGGTCTACTTCCCGGAGGTAGGACGCCGCGGCATGCTCATCGTCTCCGCGGACATCCAGAGCAAGGAAGAGCCGCGCGAGATCATGGAAGCCATCTGGGACGCCGAAGCCTGGCGCTGGATCATCGTCGTGGACGACGACTGCAACGTGCGCGATTGGGAAGAGGTTATGTGGCGCGTCGTCTCCGCTGCCGAGCCGGACGACCACGTCATCTTCGGCCGGGAGTTCGAGCCCACGCCACGGCTGCGCGGCGAGGTCGACTTCACCCCGCCCAGGCGCGGCATGGGCATCGATGCAACCATGAAGTTCAAGGACAACGACTTCCCGCCCGTGAACAAGGTGGGCCGCCATATCATGGAACCCGTCGCCGCCCGCTGGGACGAGTTCGGCCTGCCGTAGAGGGCGGGGACATCCTCGCCGTTCCCGCTTCCCCGTGAATCTCGGTTCCCACGTCGATCCCGCTTCCCCCGTCATTCCCGCGAAAGCGGGAATCCAGAGTGACCGTTAGGTCACACGTGCGCGCAAGCGCACCACGCCTCGGGTGGAGTGCCGCCTGTCTCTGTGCAGGGGCGCCCCTCGTCGGCGCTCTTGCTCGTTGTTCTCCGTTCGTGGTGAGCCTGTCGAACCACGGACGCTTGATTGCGTGGGTATACTGTTACTGACTCGCGCCTCAGGCGCAGGAGCAGCGAGATGACTATCGAGAGCTTCCCCAACATGACGGTCCCGCTGCGCGTGGAGCCGAACGGCGCCGTGCGCGTGTCCGGCCCGCAGACGCGCGTCAACTTCGAGTTCGTCGTCTGGTCGCACAAGGATGGGGAGACGCCTGAGCAGATCAAGGAAGCACTCCCTACGCTTGAACTCGCGGACATCTACGCCGTCATCGCCTACTACCTTCGCAATGCGGAGGAGGTGGAGGCGTACCTGCGGGAGGTGGACGACGACTGGGAACAAGCCAAGGCAGAGATTGACGCTCGTCACCCGGACAATGCCTCGCTGCTCACTCGATTGCAAGCCCGCCGAGACGCGGCGCAGCAGGAGCAACGAGCTTCCTAGATGCTTCGTTTCGCAGCGGACGAGGGCTTTCGTGCAGCCATCGTTGACGGCTTGCGTCGCCGGAATCCCGGCATTGACATCGTGACGGTGCAGGAACGCGGATTACGGACGGCGCCGGACCCCGACATTCTGGAGTGGGCTGCGAGTGAGGGACGTGTCCTGCTGACGCATGACACGCGGACCATGCGTGGGATTGCATATCAGCGTGTCATCGATGGACAGAGGATGCCTGGAGTGTTCCTCGTACGCTGGACGTACCCCGCTGGTTCAACCATCGACGAACTCGAACTGCTTGCCGGAGCGAGCCCCGATGGCGAGTGGGAGAACCAGGTCCGCTACCTGCCGGTGCGCTAACCCCCCAACGCCTCCGCGATGCGCCGGCTGAACTCGGCGCGGATCTCCTCGGATTTGCGCTTCACCGCCGTGTTGCCGAGGGTCGCGAGGCGGCCGTAGAGGTTGAAGTCCATCGCGTAGTTCACCTCGGTCTGGCCTAGCGACGGCTCGCTCAGTTCGAGCGCGAGCCGGTTGACGTGGAGGCGGTTCCCCATGCGGTCCTTGCCGTTGCCGCTCACGACCACCCGCTGGCCTTCCTCCGCCTCGTCGATGCGCATCTCCATGTCCAGCGTCACCTTGAACGGCCCCACGCGCTGCGTCATTCGGGCGCGATACGCCCCGTTACCCGCGTCCTCGATGCTCTCGCAGCCGGGCAGGCACTTCGCGACGCGGGGCAGGTCCCAGAAGAACGCCCACGCCTCGGCGGGCGATGCGCTCACCTCGAAACGGTCGGTCAGCTCCACGAACCGCGCTCCTTCACGGCGGCCTCGACCGACCGCAGGATGCCCGCGTAGCCCGTGCAGCGGCAGATGTTGCCGCCCATGTAGCGGATGATCTCCTCGCGAGTCGGGGCGGGGTTCTCGTCGAGCAGCGCCTTCGCGAGCAGGATCATGCCGGGCGTGCAGTAGCCGCACTGGAGCCCGAAGTTGTCCACGAACGCCTGCTGGATGGGGTGTAGCCCTTCCTCGGGCGTCAGACCCTCGATGGTGATCAGGTCCGCGCCCTCCACCTGACCGGCGAGCATGCTGCACGAGCTGACCGCCTTGCCGTCAGCGAGCACGGTGCAGGCGCCGCAGACGCCGCTGTGGCAGTACTCCTTCGTTCCGTGCAGCCCGAGACGGTCGCGCAGCAGGTCGAGGAGTGTGGTCGAGGGTGGCACTTCGACAGCGAGCGCCTCGCCGTTCACCGTGAGGTTGACGTTCATCCTTGCCCCTCCAACCCTTCCACTATCTTGTGCGGCAGCAGCGGCATCTCGTGGAAGAGCACGCCGGTCGCGTCGTAGACGGCGTTGACGACCGCGCCGGGTACGACGACCGCGCCGATCTCGCCCATGCCCTTCGCGCCGAACGGGCCACCCTCGAACGGATGGTCGACGTAGCGCGGCGCGTAGTCCGGCATCGTCTCCATCGTCGGCAGCGGGTAGTCGAGCAGCGCCGCATTGATGAGCTGGCCGCCGTCGTCCCAGACAAGCTGCTCGAAGAGCGTGGGCCCGATCTCCTGCCCGACGCCGCCCTCCAGCTGCGTCTCGATGGAGTGCGGGTTGACCGCGGTGCCGGTCGTCGCCGATGCCGCCGCCTTCACGACGCGCACCGTCCCCGTCTCCGTGTCTACCTCCACCTCGACGGCGCACGACCCGAACGTCCAGAACGTCGACGCGATGGGGTAGCTGTTGCCGTCCGGCCCCTGGTACGAACCCCCGACCACGCAATCCCCCGTCGCGGCGAGCGGCGAACCGACGCGCTCCACGAGTTCGCCGTAGGTGACGCCCGCGTCTCCGTTCGCCTGCGCGATACCGTCGGGCGTGAACACGAGGCTGGTCGCCTCACGCTCCAGGAGCTGTGAGGCGGCTTCGAGCATCTGTGGCTTCAGGTTGTCCGTGGCCTCGACGACTGCGCGGCCCATGTGGTACGTGGAGCGGCTCGCCGTCGTCGAGCTGTCCACCGGTACGCGGTAGGTGTCGCTGTGGATGATGCGTATCGAGTCCAACCCTATGCCCAGCGCGTCGCCCGCGATCTGCGCCATGACGGTGTCCGACCCCTGTCCGATGTTCACCGTGCCGATGCGCACCTCGAAGATGCCGTCCTCGCCGAGCGCCACTTCCGCGCTGTTCTCGGACATCTCCCGCGCCGGCGTGAGCGTGTACTTGATGGTGCAGGAGACGCCCCTGCCGCGCACCTTCTTCCCCTCCGGGTCGACGGGCAGCGGCTCGTCCCAGCCGATGGCCTCGGTCGCCTGCTCCATACACTCGTGCGAGTGCGCGGAGCGCAGGTAGTCGCCGGTGATGTGGATGTCCCCGTCGCGCACGAGGTTCCTGCGGCGTATCTCCAGTCGGTCGATGCCGAGGTCGCGCGCGATGCGGTCGAACTGCGCCTCGTACGACATCGTGTGCTGTGTCGTCGGCAACCCGCGGTACGGCGAGGACGGCGGCTTGTTCGTGTAGACGGCGTAGCAGTCCACGCGGGCGTGCGGGATGCGGTACGGGCCCGTCGCCACCTTCAGCGTGTTGTTCGCGCTGCGCGCGCCGCTGATGGCGTAGCCGCCCACATCCACCCAGAACTCGTTGTGCCGCGCGACGATTGTGCCGTCCTTCTTCACGCCCGTGCGCATCCGGTTCCGGTACGCGGGGCGGATGAACGTCATGAACGTCTCTTCCTGCGAGAAGATGTAGCGCACCGGGCGCCCGGCCAGCTTCGCGGCGGCGGTGATGACGCACTCGATGCGGTCGCGGCTCTTGCTGCCGAACCCGCCCCCGACGTAGGGGATGATGACGCGCGCGGGTATCTTGAAGATGCGCTCCAGCTCGCGCCCGAGCGGGAAGGGCGACTGGCAGTTCGTCCACACCGTGATCTGGCCGTCCTCCACCTGCGAGATGACGGCGTGCAGGTCCAGAGCGCAGTGCTGCACCGGCGGCGCGATGAACTCGTCCTCGTAGACAAAGTCCGACTCCGCGAATCCCTGCTCGACGTCCCCGCAGCCGATGGTTGCGTGGTGGCAAACGTTCGTGCCCTCGATGGGCCGCAACTCCGGCGCGATGGGGAAGAACTCCTCGTGCACCTGCACCGCGCCCTCCGCAAGCGCCTGCGGCACGTTCATCACCGCCGGCAGCTCCTCGTACTCCACGTCCACCAGTTCTGCTGCGGCCTCGGCGGTGTCGAGGTCGTCAGCGACCACGACCGCCACGATGTCGCCCTGGTGCCGCACCTTGTCCATCGCAACGAGCGGAGCGTCGCGGTACACGAAGCCGTACACCTCCTCCACGTCCGGGTCGGCGCGTACCTCGTCGCGCGTCAGCACGCAGACGACGCCCGGCATCGCCCGCGCCTCCGACGCGTCGATCGAGACGATGCGCGCGTGGGGCAGGGGACTGCGCACCACCTTCGCGTGCGCCATGTTCGGCACGGTCAGGTCGGCCATGTACTCGATGCGCCCGGCGGCCTTATCCGGCGCTTCGAGCGACGGCATCGACTGGCCGACGAGGCGGGTTACGTTCGGGCTCGTTGCAGCGCACATGTCAACGCTTGCTCCACCACTATCCTGAGTATCCGGCGCTTGTACCACTCGGGCCCGCGCAGGTCTTCTATCGGGTCGGCCTCGTCTGCCGCCGCCGCCGCGATCTCCTTGATGCGCTCCGGCGACGGCTCATCGCCCAGCAACGCCCCAGCCGCGTCCGCAACGACCGGCACGGGCCCCGCTGCGCCCATGACGACGCGCGCGGCGACGCATACGCTGGACGCCGGGTCGACGGTGACGAGCGCGGACGCGTTCGCGACCGGCTTGTTCTCCGGCGACCCGACGGTGAACTTGATGTGAGCGCCGCCCGTGTGCGGCGGCGCCTCCGGCACGTCTATCCCCGACACGATCTCGCCCTGTTCGAGGACAGTCTCGTACGGCCCGATGTAGAACTCGTCGATCGGTACGCTGCGCTCGCCGGAGACGCCCGCGATGCGCACCGACGCTCGGGACGCCGTGAGCGCCGTCGGTGTGTCGGTCTGCGGCTCGCCGTAAGCGACCGCCCCGCCAACCGTCGCGACGTTCCGCACGCGCACGTTCGCCACCTGCGACGCCGCCTCCGCGAGCAACGGGTACGCCGCGCGGACGCCGTCGTCGAGTTCCAGGCTGCGGATGCTCGCCAGCGCGCCGATGTGCAGCCCGCCGTTCCGTTGCAGGCCGCGCATCTCCTCAATGCCGCCCAGGTCCACAACGCACTCCGGCCGCACGACCCCGAGCCGCAGCATGACGACCGCCGCGCTGCCGCCGCCGAGCACGAACGCGTCCTCGCCGCGCTCGGAGAGGACGTTGACCGCCTCTGCGACGCTCGCTGGCCGTATGTACTCGAACGGGCGCATGGCTACGGCGAGCGCCGTATCACGTTCTCCGCGAAGCTCTGCAGGTACTCCTTGCGCGCTTCCAGCGTCTTGGGCAGGTTGTAGAACGTCATGCCCACGTAGTCGATGCCGTGCTCCGCGATGGCCGCGAACTGCTCCAGGCAGTCGTCGCCGTTGCCGGTCACGGCCCAGTCCTCGACCTTCGAGTCGGAGTCGATGTTGATCTTCAGCATCGTGTCTTCTTGCATGTTCCACGTGCTGTACATCTTGTACGACGATGCCGCCGCCTCCTGTGCCTCAGCCGCCGCCGTCGCCTTGTCCTTCCCGTACGCGACGCCGCGCGTCAGCGCGAGCCGCCCCGGCCCGTTGCCGGACGCCGCGCGCTCCTCTCGGTACGCATCCACCACCGAGCCGAGGTCGGAGAGCCCCACCTGCGGGGCGATGTAGCACGCGTCCGCGATACGGGCGGACCGCCGCACTGCGCCGTCGCTCTGGCACGCGATCCATATCCGCCGGGGGCGCGCTCGGGCCCGCCATCCATATCGGCGGGTGCGGCTGCGGCATCGGCGTGAAGCCCATCTTCGCGTCGCGCACCGTCCAGTAGCGCCCCTCGTAGTTGACCTCCTCGCCGGTCCACAACTGTTTCATGATCTCAATGGACTCGGTGAGGCGCGGCACGCGGTCCCGCCGCGTCGCTCCGACGGCTCCCAGCTCTGTTTCGCGGTAGCCGATGCCGACCCCGAACGTGAACCGCCCGCGGCAGAGGTGGTCGAGCGTCGCCACGTCCTCAGCCACCTGTACTGGATTGTGCAGCGGCAGCAGCACGATGCCCGTGAGCAGCCGCATGTCGCCGGTCTCAGGCGCGAGGCGCGCCAGGATCTGGAACGGCTGCGGCCAGATGGTGGGGTGCGATACCCAGTGCTGCGGCATCGTCACGGCTGAGAAGCCGCTGTCGCGAGCCACGTGGCATATCTCGACTAGCTCGTCGATCTGCTCGTAGAGCGGACGCGTGCGGTCGGTGAGGAAGGAGCGCAGGTACAGGCCGAATTCCATGGAACGTTCCGCCAAATGGGATTGGTAAGAGAGCCTATCAGACCGCACACCCGCATGGGGAGACGTGACATGCCCTCATGCGTCCGGCGGCGTCACGAACGCGCACTCGGGCCCAGTGGCCCGGCTGAGCCGGTGGTCGATCGTCACCAGCGGACAACCGAGCGCTTCTGCTAGCGCGACGTACCACGCGTCGTAACAAGTGAGGTTCCTGCGCAGCGCCCATACCCTGTCTGCGTATTTGGCGAAGGAGAACAGTTCCAGGTTGAACGCGGAGAATTCCTCCCGCGCTCTCATGGCGTCTGAGGATGTGATTTCACCAGTCAAGTCCATACGCCTGAGAGCGTTGTTCACTTCCGCAGGCATGAGCTCGGTGCTCAGGATGTCAGGGTTTCTTACTTGGTCTCCCGCCCATTCGCCGAGGCCTCGCTGGTTGGTCAGAGCGGCGATGAAAACCGAGGAATCAACGACGATCATATTTCTTGTCGGCGTCGAGCGTTGCAAGGATGGTCTCCCTGGAGACGCTCCTGCCAGATGCGTTCACGCGTTGGCGTATCCGGTCGACGAGCATTTCATGGGAAGGTCTCGACACGATGCGCTCCAGCTCCTCGAGGATGAACTGCTGCATTGACTGGTGCTTCAGAGCGGCGCGAGAGGCCAGTTCGTTACGCACTTCCTCGCTTACGTTCCTGATCGTTATCTGGACGGCCATGTCGCTCCTCCCGAACCGCTGTGCATGCATAATGCCAGCATTGCCAGCACTATGCAAGCACACCCCTCACCCCAGTAAAAACGACCGCACCGCCGCCGCGTAGGCGTCCGGCTGCTCGAGATGCACCCAGTGACCGCCGCCCGGCAGTTCGACGAGGCGGCAGTCCGGTATCGCCGCCTCCATGCGCACCGCCACGTCGTGACGCAGCAGCGTGCTGTCCGCTCCGCGCACGATGAGCGTCGGCGCGCCGACCTCCGGCAGACGTTCCCATACGTCCGGCCTGTCGTACTTCGTCACCACGTCGCGGCTGCGCTTCCACGTGTAACGGCCGTCGTCCAGTTGCACCGCGAGCGCGTCCACGTCGCGCTCCAACTCCTCGTCCGACGCGTTCGGCTGCCGCGAGCGCAGCCGCTCCACGACGGCCTCTCGATTCTCATAGAAGTCCGTCTCGTCCTTGTAGCGCGAGATCATCGCGACGGAACCGGGGTTGTACGAGTCCGGGTCCATGTCCGTGATGACGAGTTTCGATGCGATGCCGGGGTTCTCCGCGATGCACATCCACGCGTTCTTGCTGCCCGCCGAATGCCCCATGAGCACAGGCGCGTCGAGGCCCAGGTTGCGTATCACGTCCCGCGTCTCGGCGATGTAGTCAGCGAGCGCGTACGTCTCTGCGCGCGGGCTGTCGCCGTGGCCGCGATGGTCGAGCGCCACCACGTGGAAGTCGTCGCGCATCGACTCCGCGAACGTTCCCCAGAGCGCGGCGGAGTCCTGCAGGCCGTGTAGCAGCAGCACCGGCGGCGCATCCGGGTTCCCCCAGTCGAGGTAGTGCAGGTCGAGGCCGTGTGCTTGCACGGTTTGTTCGGTCGGGACAATGGTCATGGCGTCGCGCTCCGTTGCATAGGTTGGCAGGCGTGAGGGTAGGGAGGCGCGAGGTGCGCCGTCAACCGGCGAGCCGAAGCTTCTCTTGCGCACTCCTGAGCCCGCCGCACCGCGGGTGCAAACCAGTGCACAGCCGGGTAGGGGCGGTTCGCGAACCGCCCCTACGTCCCACCCCGATTCGTCGTTCCTGCGAGGCAGCCCTGTCCGGTGTAGGGGCATCCCTTGTGGGTGCCCAATAGGTGCGGGGAGCGAGGCGCCTGCCGCCCCCCGTCACACCACCGTGACCGGGTGCGGCACCGCCGCCCAGAAATCGTAGCCGCGCTCGTTCCACTTCATCGTGTCGGGCTCCGGCTGCGTGTTACCGGCGCTGTCCGTCGCCCGCATCGTGATGGTGTGCTCGCCCGGCGCAGCGTCCCAGATGAACTCCCACCGGCAGCCGCCCTTGGTGATGTTCGGCTCCTGGATGCAGGCGTCTGCCCACGTCTTTCCGTAATCCAGACTGTACTCGACCCGGCTGATGCTGCCGTGGCCGGACCATGCGAAGCCCCGGATGGCCTGCGTGCCTGTCTGCAGCCTCCCCGGCCACGCCATGGCGATGCCTGATCGGACCGGCGTCGTGGTGAGGATGGGCCCCCAGGCCGGAGGCTCGGGCGGGAAGTCCGGCCCCTCCAGCACGTACTCTTCCGTGTTCCGCATGACGTAGATGGGCTCTTCTGCCACGTGGATCTTTCCGACCCACTTGATACTATTGACGCCGACCCATCCAGGTACGACGACCCGCGCCGGGAAGCCGTGGTCGGGCGGTATCAGATCGCCGTTCATCGCATAGGCGACGACAGTGTCGGGCTCCATCGCCTTCGCGACGGACATGGGCCGCTCCACGGCGGCCTCGTCCAGCCCCGTCGGCATCACGTCGACGGCTGTCGGCTTGATGCCGGCGCGCTGCAGGATCTCGCTGAGGGGCACGCCGGTCCACTCGGCGACGGCGTATGACCCGTAGCGCCATGGCCGTCCCTTGGGCATCTCCCCTTGGTACTCCTTGAAGAAGATGCGCCCGTTGCCCGCGCACTCGATGAACCGCGTCACCGTCACCGACGGCATCCGCAGCAGCTCGTCGTAGTTGATGCTCAACGGGTTCGCCACGCCGGGGCCCTCCACGCTCAGCCGCCACGTCTTCTCGTCGATGATGGGTGTCGGCCCGTGGTTGCGGATATAGAACAGCGATTCGGGGGTCAGGTACCCGCGTCCGTACAGGTTCTCCCACCGTGTCTCTACGCAGACGTCGTGATGGAAGAACAGCTCTTCCGGCGTCGGCTTGACGTGCGTGCCTTCGGGAGTGGGCTTCGATGTCATGGGTCCTCCTGTTTCATCCTTGGCGGGGGCATGAAAAAACCCCGCAACCTGTGGTGTGGTGCGGGGCAGGGGTGTCCATGCCGGAGGAGTGCGTGCGACAACAACACACGCCGGCTTCACGGGCGCAACAGCTGCTACATGTGCATGCGAAGGTCACCTGGACACCCCTGACTGATGGGACTGGAGACTTGACGGAACCTTAACTGATGCGACGCATGGCGTGTCAATGACCCTGCCGCCGATTTCCTGTCTGTTAGGGATGCTCTGAATAACTTGTCTGAAGGCCCGTCATTCCCGCGAAAGCGGGAGTCTCGCCCCTGTCATGTCGAGCGCAGCCGGGGCATCTCTCGGGAACGCTCCTTATTCAGACTATCCTTAGCATCGTGCAGGTTGCTCGGCGCTCCGGGCGCCTCATTTCCCTCTACGGCAACCCGCTCCTCGAGAACGGCATGAGCGTGGAAACCGTCGCGCTGCTCATCGGTGAGCGCGAGAAGTAGTGCGGTATACTGCGTGTGCGCTTCATGCGCTGCCAGGAAGCAACGATGGCAACAGAGCGGAAGAAACGCAAACCGCAGCCTCCTGAGGGGAAAGCCCACGGGCACTCGGCGGAACCTTTGCCACCGGACGAAGCAGACCCTGCCCACTCGCGTTGGATGGAGGAACGGCAGGACATGGCCGAGAAGCAGGGGGAGAAGCCTCCCAAGCTTACCGGCGAGGCGCTCGTTCGCGCCATGGTGGCGGACGAGAAACTCGTGCGGGAGACGAATGAAGCGTTCGACCGCCATCGGGCAGGAGATGATTCTCCTGGCCTCTTTGTTCGCGCGGGGTCTATCAAAGCCTGGTTGGACGACCCGTCGCGCCCTGACCCCCTGAAGATACCGCCGCTCTCTCCCGAGGAAGAAGTAGATACCGCTCACTCGCGCCGGATGGAAGAACGCCAGGACACGGCCGGGAAGCAGGGCAGGAAACCTCCGAAACTCACCGGCGACGCGTTGCGCCAGGCCGTGCTCGCGGACGAGGAACTCCTCGCGGGGACGCTCGATGCTTGGAACCGGGCTGAAGCGGGGGAGCCTGCGTATGCGGTAAGCGCGATTGCGATCAAGGCTTGGCTGAATGACCCATCCCGGCCACGCCCCATTTAACGTTGTTCTCGGTCCGCGTGCCAGGAGTTTCCTCGACAGCCTCTCTCCGAGGTCCTACGGGCGCGCCATGGCGACCGTCCACGACCTCGTAGACGACCCGCATCCCGACGACGAGACCCGTATTTCCATCCCGTTTCCCTTCCCGTTCGGCACACTCGCCTACAGGACCAACGGCTTCTTCATCACGTACTGGATCGAGAATGTCGGAAACGATACGTGTGCTGAACATCGTTTGGGAGAACCCTGACTACTGGGGCTGACGCTTGCCGCCGCGACACTCGGGCGGGTAGCATCGCCTGCGCTATGAGACCCTTCCGCTTGCATGAACCCACGACCGTGCACGAGGCCGCGTCCGCGCTCGCCGCCGCCGGCGGCGGCGCTGCGCTCTATGCCGGCGGCACCGAGCTGCTGCTCGCGATGAAGTCCGGCCTGCTCGCCTACGACACGCTTATCAACGTGAAGAGCATCCCCGGACTCGAAGCCGTGTCGGCCGATAACGGCAGCGTCGTCATCGGCGCGAGCGCAACCCATACCGCCGTCGAGCACGACCCGCTCGTGCGCGAGCGCCTGCCCCTGCTATCGGAGGTCGAGCACGGGGTCGCGAATCTCCGCGTGCGGAACGTCGGTACCCTCGCGGGCAACCTCTGCTTCGCCGAACCCCACTCCGATCCCGCAACGCTGCTCCTCGTCTACGAGGCCGAGTTGGACGTTGCGGGGCCGTCCGGCTCGCGCCGCATCGCCGTCGGCGATCTGCAGACCGGCTCGTACGAGACCTCGCTCGAACCGGACGAGCTGCTGACCGCCGTGCGCGTACCTGTCCTTCAGGCAGGCGTGCGCGCCGCCTACTCGAAGTTCGGCTACCACCACCGCCCGACGCTCGGCATCGCCGCTGCGCTGGCGGTGGTGGACGGCGTCGTCACCGACGCGCGCCTCGCGCTCGGCTGCGTCTCGCCCGTGGCACGCCGGCTGCCGCGCTCGGAGGACGTCCTGCGCGGCGAACGCATCGACGGCCTGACCGAAGGCGCATCCGCGCTCCGCGAGGCGTCCCGCCTGGCGTCCGAGGACGCTGACACCGTCGAGGACATGCATGGCGGCGTCGACTACAAAGAGCACCTCGTGCGCGTCTTCCTGGAGCGGACACTCCTGCGCGCGCTGGCTCAGAACGGAGGCGGCGATGCCTGAGGCACAGGCCGCGATGGCGGTCGAATTCGAACTGAACGGCGCGCCGGTCGAGGCCACGGTCGAACCGCAAACCCCGCTCATCGACATGCTGCGCGAGCGGTTCGGCCTCACCGGCACGAAACGCTCCTGCGACGTCCAGGTATGCGGCGCGTGTACCGTGCTGCTGGACGGCGCTCCCGTCAGCTCCTGCACCGTACCCGCGTTCGAGGCGCGGGGCAGGGCAGTGCTGACGGTGGAGGGTTTCGCGGCGGACGAAGGCTCGTCACCGCTCATCGAGGCGTTCGTCAACAATGCGGCGTTCCAGTGCGGCTTCTGCACGCCGGGCATGCTCCTGGCAGCGAAGTCCCTTCTCGACGCCGACCCCGCTCCCTCCGAGGACGCGATCAAGGACTACATGCGCGGCAACGTCTGCCGGTGTACCGGCTACAAGAAGATCGTGGAGGCCGTCCACGAAGCGGCGGAGGCGAGCCGATGACGACGCGCGAGTTCAAAACGGTCGGCACGGCAGTACGCCGAGTGGACGCGGACGACAAGCTGTCGGGCCGCGCGCAGTTCACCGGCGACCTCCAGGTCCCCGGTATGGCGTTCTGCAAACTCGTGACCAGCCCGCTGCCGCACGCCCGCATCACGCGTGTTGATGCAAGCCGGGCGCGGGCGCTCCCCGGCGTCTACGCCGTGCTGACCGCAGCCGAGCTCGTCAACATGGAGACGCACTACGGCTCCGACAAGAAGGACCGCCCCGTCATCGCCATGAACAAGGTGCGCTTCCAGGGCGAGCCTGTCGCCGCAGTCGCCGCAGTCGATCTCGCGACCGCTGAAGCTGCGGTCGAACTCGTCGAGGTCGAGTACGAGGAACTGCCGACGGTCACCGGCATCGACGAAGCACTCGCCGAGGCTGGCGAACCCGTGCACGACTCCAACTTCTGCCACGAGTACGGCTACGAGTGGGGCGACGTCGACGCCGCCTTCCGCGAGTGCGACCGCATCTTCGAGGACACCTTCGAGTTCCCGATGGTCTACCACTACGCGATGGAGCCGCACACCTGCATCGCGAGTTACGAACCGGACCGCATCCGCCTCTGGACGTCGGCGCAGCACCCGTTCCTCGTCCAGGCGGAGATTGCCCGCCTCTTCGGGCGCCAGCTCGACCAGGTGCAGGTCGTCGTCCCGTTCGTTGGCGGCGGCTACGGCAGCAAGTCGTACACCAAGATCGAACCACTCGTGACGGCCCTCAGCCGCGAGGCCGGCAGGCCGGTGCGCCTCGCCCTCAGCGTCGACGAAGCCATGCGGACGGTGCGCCGCCACGCCGCCCGCGGCACCATCCGCACCGGCGTGATGAACGACGGCACCATCGTCGCCCGCGAGTGCACCGGCTACGTCGACACCGGCGGCTACACCGACAACGGTGTCCGTGTGACCGAGCGCTTCGGCGACCGCATGCCCGGCCCCTACTCACTGGCGAACGTCCGGGTGAAGACGTACGGCCTCTTCACGAACTCGACACCCGCGGGCTCCTACCGCTCTATCGGTGGACCGCAGGCCATCTGGGTGTGCGAGTCGCAGATAGACGTCATCGCCCATGAGCTCGGCATCGACCCCTTCGAGTTCCGCGTCAAGAACATCGTCAGCCAGGGCGAGGAGGTGCGGCGCGGTAAGCGCCCTCTCGAAGGCGACATGGAGTTCGCCCTCCGCAAGGTCGCCGACGAGTTCGGATGGGACTCTTGGACGCCCGGCCCCACGCCCCCCGGCGTGAAGCGCGGCATCGGATTCGCCTGCGGCGTGACCAACTCCGGCGCGAGCCCGACCTCCACCTCGATCGTGCGCCTCCACGCCGACGGCAGCGCGACCATCTACATGGGCAGCGCGGAGATGGGGCAGGGGTCACGCTCGGTCATGGCGCAGATCGCTGCTGAAGAGATGCGCATCCCGTACGAGAAGGTGCGTGTCGTCGCGTCGGACACCTCGGCGGTGCCGTGGGACCGCTCGACCGGCTCCAGCCGCTCGACGACGCTCATGGGCCTCGCCATCCACGACGCAGCGGTCGACGTTCGCACGCAGGTGCTCGACCTCGCAGCGGAACATTTCGAGGCGTTCCCCGAGGAGATCGAGGCCGAGGACGGGCGAGCGTCGTTCAAAGGCGAGACCATCACGTTCTCGCAGTTGGTGCGCAACATGTTCGGCGGCTCCGGCGGCGAACTCATCGGCCGGGGCTACGTCACCTCGAAGCACGCCAGCGGCAAGCTCCGTCAGGACCCGGTCTTCTGGGAAGTGAGCATCGGCGCCGCGGAGGTCGAGGTGGATACCGCCACCGGCGAGGTGCGCCTGCTCCGCTACTACTCCATCTCCGACCCCGGCAAGGCCATCAACCCCAAGCAGGTCGAGGGCCAGGACGAAGGCGCGGCGATGCAGGCCATCGGCCACACGCTCTTCGAAGAGATGCTCTACGAGGACGGCCAACTCCTGAACCCGAACCTCGTCGACTACCGTGTCCCCGTATTCACCGACCTCCCGGACGAGTTCGAGACGGTCCTCATCGAGAGCGGAAACGGCCCCGGCCCCTACGGCGCGAAGGGCGTCGGCGAGGGCGGCATCGTCTGCGTCGCGCCCGCCGTAGCGAACGCCGTCTTCAACGCCACCGGCGTCCGCATCTCCACCCTCCCCCTCACCCCCGAGCGCGTCTGGCGCGCCCTCCACGATGCAGGGAAGGCGGTGGACTAGCCCCAGTACTGCCCGGTATCGCGCGAGACGGTGTAGATGCGTATCGTGGCAGCGTTCTCGAAGCCGTACGTGATGAAGAACCCACTCACGCGATACGCGATTGTGCCGTATAGGAATGGGAAGGGCAGCCAGATCTTCGCGACTCCGTCCGCCTGAGGATGGTCCATCAGATGGTCGACGGCTGCCTGTACTACCTGTCGCTCCGCAGGTGGTAGCGTCCGCAGGAAATCGCGGGCAACCTGATCCCAGAATACGTCAACGGGCGTTGAGTTCCCGTTTGACATCTTCCCAACTGATACCAGGTTCGCCTGCATCGGCGCGTTGCTTGGCCGCGTTGGAAGCAGCCACGAGTTCTTCATCGGCAGCCATCGCGCGCGCTAGAGCCTCGCCAGTGAGAGGCTCTGGTTCGCTTTCTTGCTTGCGCATCGCCATGTTCGTCCTCCTAACGGCCACGAGAAGACTGCGAGCGAGTTCCTGTCATGGCATCAAGGCCCCGGAGCTGCCGCCGGACCTCCTCAGGGCTTCCGTGGCGGATGTAGAGCCCCTTCTCCCCGGCTGCCTTACGCCGCGGGACTCTTCGTATTGAGCCTGGGCGTCGTCAGCCCTGCTCAACGCCTCGCGACGCAGCGCCTCGCCTTCCGGCGTCAGCTGAACTTTCTTGCGAGCATTAGCCATAGTTCAGCCTCCGCGCTCACGCCTGAGCGCGCTGCCTACATTCTACCATCGGCCTCTCGGCACTCCATGCCGTGTTACACACGGCTAGCTACGACGTTCACCCAAGGCTCCCGAACATCTCGATGGGCGTCTGGCGCGGACCGTAGCCCTGCCAGTACTCGCCTGTCTCCGGCCGGTAGCGGCCCTGCAGGTGGTTGCCCGCCTTGTTGCTGCGGATGATGACCGCAACCGAGCGCTCGCCCACCGTGTTCTCCCGGTGAATCTCGTACGGCCCGACGAGGTCGATCTCTCCGGGGCCCACGTAAACGTTCGACGCCAGCGTGATCTCGGCGTAGTCCGGGCGTGAGCGGTCGTCGTGCCGGTCGTAGCGCTCGATGCGCTCGTGGCCGTCGAGTACGCCGTAGAGCGTGTAGATGTAGCCGTGGTCGTGGATGCCGGAGAGCCTGCCCTGGCGCGACTCGCCCTTGACCAGGCCGTTGATGGCGAACCCGAAGTCCGGGTCCTCGTAGAAGATGAGGTTCTCGCCGCGTCCCTCCTTGGCCACGCAGTCGGGCCAGTTCTGCGACGCCTCGATGACCGTCGGGTCGGCGAGCAGCTCCGCAAGGATGGGCGTGAGCGCCTGCCAGCGCTTGTCGAGGTCAGTCTCGCTTTCGAACAGCTCCCGGGTCTTGCTGATGAAACGGTCCAGCGCGTTCTGTGTCCTCGTCTCAACGACCATGGCGGCTCCTCCCTTGTCGTCTGTCTGTTGATGGGAGTGTGCGCCCGCCGCGAGACGTAGTCAAGCGTCCTCAAACCTCGTCATTCCCGCGAAAAGCGGGGATCAAGATGTGCCCTGGGGTGGGTGTCCGGTGTAGGGGCGTCCCTTGTGGGCGCCTAAGCCTCCCCCCAGCGTGCACACGCCACACGGCTGGCGTATGGTTGCGGCGCGGAACCTGACACAAGGAGGGAACCATGACCACCGACGCCGATGCGGCCATCAAGTACGCGCCGACCCCCGACGGACTGGAGGACTTCTCGATACCCGATCCCTACGCCGACTGGCTGAAGGCTGAGGGCGTGAAGGTCATCGTCGACTACGCCTTCGACGACATCGCGAACGTCGAGCTCGGCCCGTGGGAGCGCAAGGGCGGGAAGGGCGCCGTCATCAACATCCCCTACCACGTCCTCACCAACGACACTCACATCGTCGAGATCGACCCCGGCGGCAGTTCGGAGCCGGAGCACCACGTCTACGAGGAGTACGTCTACATCGTCTCCGGGCGCGGCGCGACCAGCATCTGGCCGCAGGGCAGCGAGGACAAGAAGACGTTCGAGTGGAAGAAGGGCAGCCTCTTCTCCATCCCGCTCAACTGCTGGTACCAGCACTTCAACGGCAGCGGCTCCGAGCCCGCGCGCTACCTCGCCGTGACGACCGCCCCGCCGAACATGCGCCTCTTCAGCGACAACGACTTCATCTTCCAGTGCGACTACCCGTTTAGCAGCCGGTACAGTGGCGAGGAAGACTTCTTCAGCGGCAACGGCAAGCTGTACACCCGGCGCATCTGGGCGTCCAACTTCATGCCGAACGCCCCGGACATGGCGCTCTACGCCTGGAATGAGCGCGGCGCTGGCGGCATCAACTCCATGTTCGAGATGGCGGGCAACCTCTCGAAGGCCCACATCTCCGAGTTCCCGGTCGGCACGTACAAGAAAGCGCACCGCCACGGCCCCGGCGCGAACCTCGTACTCCTCAGCGGCGACGCCGGCTTCTCGCTCCTCTGGACGAAGGACGACATGTCCGACATCCGCAAGGCGGACTGGAAGGTCGGCTCGCTCGTCATCGTGCCGAACGACGGGACGTACCACCAGCACTTCAACTCCGGCACGCGGCGGGCGCGCTACATGGCGCTCACACCCGGCACGCACGGCCTGCGCGCGGCTATCCCGCGCGGTCAGGGCGCGGACCAGAGCTTCAAGGCAGGCGGCTACCAGATCGAGTACGAGGACGAGGACAAGAAGATCCACGACATCTACGAGGCGGAACTGGAGAAGAACGGCGTCACCTGCCGGATGAAGGCCTTCATCTCCTACTGCAACGGCGAAGTCGGCCCCACCTCCGCCCGCGACACTTAGACTCTTCTACACACCCGGCATTCCCGCCCCCTTCGTCATTCCCGCGAAGGCGGGAATCCAGGGTGCCCGCTAGGGCACGCGGCGGTGCGGGGAGGAGTGTCTGGTGTAGGGGCGTTCCCTTGTGGGCGCCCTTGCTTGGGCACGCATGAAGGATGCCTCTCCAGCCACCCTTGGCACAACTGAAAACCAACTCAAAGGAGACAAACATCATGGACTTCGACCTCACCGGCAGAGTGGCCATCGTTACAGGCGGAGCGCAGGGACTCGGCCTCGCCTGCTGCAAGGAACTCGCGAAGCACGGCGCGGACATCGTCGTCGTCGCCCGCGAACCCGAGGAAGTGACCACTGGGCGTGCCCGGCCTCACGCACCGGTGACCGACGCTGTCGCCGCGGTCGAGGCATGGGGCACAAGCGCCCTCGGCATCACCGCCGACGTCCGCGACAAGGCGCAGGTCGACGCCATGGTCGAGCAGGTGCTCGCCGAGTGCGGGCGCATCGACATCCTTGTGAACGTCGTCGGCGGCAGTTGGGGCGAGACGTTCAAGGCCGGGCCGCTCATGGAGCTGACCGAACACGACCTCGTCGAAGCGTACCGCGTGAACGTCGTGACCATGTTCCAGTGCAGCGTTGCTGCCGTCCCCGCGATGAAGCAGCAGGGCAAGGGCTCCATCATCAACATCGCCTCGGTCGCCGGACGCGCCCCCAGCCCGGACTCTCCGGCCTACGGCGCGGCGAAGGCGGGCGTCATCAACATGACGCTCTCCATGGCGCAGGCATGGGGGCCCGAGGTCCGCGTGAACGCCATCGCCGTCGGCGGCATCGAGACGCCCCACCGCCCGCGCTGGCGCGAGGACTCGTCCGCCGCATACGGCCCCGGCGGGGTCTCCGCGATGGGACGCCTCGGCAAGCCCGAGGAGCACGCCGGCACTGTCGTCTGGCTCGCCTCCGACTACGGCGGATACATCACCGGCGAGGTCATCGACGCCAACGGCGGTGCCCGCCGCTAGTCGTTCCGTCATCCCCGCTGCCTCCCGTCATTCCTGTAGGTGTTAGGTAATTCGTTGACAGAATGGTCTGAGAACGCAGTTCATTCTGGAGACGACGATGCGAGACAACAGCAATGACCGCACGGTGGAGCGGAACTACGTCCAGAAGTATCGGTTTCTGA
>MKWU01001103.1_pt1 | contig 48588 bp, 42 predicted proteins | sample 809101 | NCBI WGS metagenome assembly MKWU01 (sample SAMN05860141, study PRJNA318959) | sponge metagenome | host: Aplysina aerophoba | place: Slovenia: Piran, Adriatic Sea, Gulf of Piran | collected 2013-05-07 | reverse complement strand
CTGTCTCTGTTGCTCTAGAAACTTATCTAGGTTAGCATGAGTCGGCGTAGACAGGAGGGCCTTGTAAGAGTAGGTTCTCATGGTTCAAGTTTAGTCTTCATTCCGTACTGAAGTGCTTTGGCACTTAAGTATATAATTCCCTAATATTACCTTGACGATTTAGCAGAAATCCAACGAGCGTGTTTGAATCGTCTTGAGTAGCCTGGCCTCAAATTCATCCAGACTCATCGACTCCTGCTTCTTTACACCGTATCGTCGCAAGGTCACCGTTTGCTCCGTAGCTTCCCGCTGACCAACAACCAGTAGATTCGGGATTTTCTTCACAGTTCCGTCCCGTACCTTTTTGCTTACTGTGTCACCTGTTGATCCAAGTTCGGCGCGCACATAATGACCGCGTAATCGATCAACGATCATAGATGCGTATGACTCAAACTCCGCAGACACAGTCAGTACCTGCACTTGTACCGGCGACAACCATGTAGGAAAAGCACCACCGAAATGTTCAATCAGATACCCAACCATGCGTTCGTGTGTGGATAAGGGTGCGCGATGAATCACATAGGGTGTGTGGTCCATGCCGTCCGAACCGGTATAGGCCAAGTCCATTCGACTTGGGATGGCAAAATCCAGCTGAACCGTACTCACCGATTCATACCTCCCGGTTACAGTCGGAAACTGAACATCAATCTTCGGACCGTAGAACGCTCCTTCTCCCTTGGCAAACTCATAGTCTCGACCGAGTTCGTCCAATACCTCTGCAAGAACTTTCGTGCTCTTTTCCCACGCGGAAGGGTTGTCAACGTACTTTTCCTTGCCTTTCGGATCTTCCTCGTCCCAAGTCGAAAGTCGGAAGTAATAGTTCTTCAGACCCAGAATATCGTATGAGGTGTCGTATAAAGCAATAACGTTTCTGATTTCTTCTTTGAGCTGATCCTCTGTGCAATAAATGTGGGCGTCATTCATGCACATACCTCGCACGCGAACTAGACCTCCTACTGCACCAGATGCTTCAAAGCGATAGCAGTGCCCGTACTCTGCCAACCGTAATGGCAGATCTCGATAGGATCGAGGAACGGCATCAAAAATCTTGTGGTGGTGAGGACAGTTCATCGGCTTCAAAATGTAAACCTCTTTGATTTCCTCGCCATTCTCCTCTGAAACGTGCTCGTGAAGTTCCATGGGTGGATACATGTCATCAGCGTAGTATGGAAGATGACCTGTCGTCTCGTACAGTTCCTTCTTTGCGATGTGTGGAGTAGCGACCCGTTGGTATCCCGCTTTGAATTCCAGCTCTTTCGCCAGCTTCTCGAGTTCGTCTCGTATCACGGTTCCATTCGGCATCCATAGGATCAGTCCTCTCCCGACTTCATCATCAATCGAGAAGAGTTCCAACTCTTTGCCTAATTTCTTGTGATCGCGTTGCAGTGCAAGCTCATAGGCTTGGATGTGACTGTCAAGCGCTTCCTTGTCAGGAAATGCCCAGGCGTAGATGCGAGTCATCATAGTGTTGTTTGAATCACCACGCCAATATGCTCCGGCGACGCTTCGCAGTTTGAAAGCATCCCTTGGGATATCCTTGGTCGTATCTACATGAGGTCCCTCGCACATATCAACGAAGGGTCCGTTGCGATAGAAAGTCAGAGTGTCTAGTTCGTTCTTTTGTACAAGTTCCTCGGCATATTCTTTTTTATAAGGCTCACCCATCTCGCTAATGCGTCCGTAGGCTTCTGAAACACTCAATTCTTCTCGATAGAAACGCTGTCCTTTCTTAAGGATCTTTTTCATGCGCCTCTCAATTTCCGGAAAGTCCTCGTCGGTGATCGGACTACTCAGTACAAAGTCATAGTAGAAGCCATCGGCGATTGGAGGTCCAAATCCCAATGTAGATCCTTCACGAATTTCAAGTACAGCCTGTGCAAGCACATGCGCAAGGCTATGTCGCATACGATATAGAAGATCACTGTCTTCTTGGCTATTCAAGCTTGATTCTGCGTTCACTTTTCGATTGGTGAGTTTTGGGTTTTTCTTAGATAAACAATCAGTAATATAGTTGCCGCTTACGCAGCTTTTTCAATCAAGTCGTTCAACACGTACTGCAGAATACCGCCACATTTAAAGTACTCGATCTCGTTCTCGGTATCAATCCGACTCCGAACGGAGATAGTTTCGCGAGAGCCATCTTCCCGTTCTATGGTCATTTGCATCAGTTCTCTGGGCCTGATCGGCGCATCTTCTTCGATCCGTGAAATCGAGACTTTCTCAAGACCTGTCAATTTCAAACTTTGACGGCTTTCATCTTCCAAAAACTCGAGTGGCAGTACTCCCATACCCACAAGATTGGACCGATGAATTCGTTCAAAGGATTCGGCGATGACTGCTTTGATCCCTAGGAGACGCGTACCTTTTGCTGCCCAGTCACGGCTCGACCCGGTCCCATATTCTCGACCTGCGATGACGACAAGTGGAGTGCGTTCACCCATATAACGTACCGCCGCGTCATAAATCGAAAGTTCATCTTCTGACGGGATGTGGATGGTAAAACCACCTTCTCGATGCTTGACCATTTCATTCCGAATGCGAATATTCCCAAAGGTCCCTCGCATCATGACCTCGTGATTTCCACGACGAGACCCAAATGAATTGAAGTCAACTACCTGAACGCCTCGTTGCTGAAGGTACTCGCCAGCAGGACTAGTAGGTTGAATTGCACCAGCCGGCGAAATGTGATCAGTGGTAACTGAATCACCAAGCATTGCCAAGATCCTTGCATCTTGAACCTCTACGCTTTGATCTAAGTCCCCACCGGCTTGGAAAAACGGTGGTTGTTTGATATAGGTGGATTCATCCCAAGAGTAGGTACCACTCGTATCCACCCTAACTTCCTGCCAGGCTTTCGTGCCACTAAACACATCAGCGTATTGACTGGAAAACATTCCCGCTGAGATCTGATTGACTACCTGTGACACTTCCTCTGAACTCGGCCAAATGTCGCGTAAATAGACATCCTCATTTTGGTTACCTTGTCCCAGTGGTTCGTTGTCTAGGTCAATCTTGACAGAGCCAGCCAGAGCATATGCAACCACGAGGGGCGGAGATGCTAACCAGTTGGTTTTGACTTCTTGATGCACTCTGCCTTCGAAGTTGCGATTACCTGACAGTACCGAGGCGACGACTAGCTCACCCTCTGCTATGGCCTTCGATATATCTTCAGGTAAGGGACCAGAGTTTCCAATACACGTTGTACAACCGTATCCGACCAAATTAAATCCAATCGCATCTAACGACTCTTGTAGGCCAGTCCGATTCATGTACTCAGTTACAACCTTAGATCCAGGTGCAAACGAAGTCTTCACCCAAGGTTTGACTTGCAGACCTCGCTCCAGTGCTTTTTGTGCGACCAGTCCAGCACCTAGCATGACGGCGGGATTAGATGTGTTTGTACAAGACGTAATCGCCGCGATGACCACATCGCCGTGATTGAGTTCGTAGTCTTCCCCGACTTTAACTGAATTCTCTAGCGTATCTTGTTTGGCTTGAATCAACGCGCTTTCAAATGCTGTAGGAACATTGGCCAATCTGACACGGTCTTGCGGTCTCTTTGGCCCTGCTAACGATGGCTCAATCGTGTTTAGATCAACTTCGAGTGTAACTGAAAACTGCGGTTCATTGTCTTCATCTCGCCACAGCCCTTGAGTACGAGCATAGCTCTCTGCTAATTCGATCGATTCTGCTGGGCGGGAAGTCAGTTTGAGATAACGGATAGTTTCCTCATCCACCGGGAAGAAGCCACAGGTAGCACCATACTCAGGTGCCATGTTTGCAATCGTTGCACGATCAGCCAGCGACAGATAGTCGAGCGCAGGACCGAAGAATTCAACGAACTTTCCTACGACTCCCTGTTCTCTCAAAATCTCAACTACTCGAAGAACCAGGTCGGTCCCGGTAATGCCATCTCTGAGTTTTCCGCTCAGTCGCACACCTACAACCTCGGGAATCAACATTGAAATAGGTTGACCGAGCATAGCCGCTTCCGCTTCGATACCTCCAACACCCCAACCGAGAACACCCAAGCCATTGACCATGGTAGTGTGACTGTCGGTACCGACTAATGTATCCGGATAGGCTGTAATCTCACCATTTTCTTCTTTAGTCCATACGACTTTCGATAGATATTCCAGATTTACCTGATGACAAATGCCTGTCCCAGGAGGGACAACTCGGAAATTATTAAACGTCTGTTGGCCCCATCTTAGAAACCGATAACGTTCTCTATTTCGTGCCATTTCTTTCTCTACATTGGCATCGAAAGCTAAATCGTCGCCAAAATGATCCACCATCACAGAGTGGTCAATGACCAAGTCCACCGGGGCGATTGGATTGATTATGTCAGGATTCAAACCAGCCTGTACAGTAGATTCACGCATCGCCGCTAGATCAGCTACAGCTGGAACACCAGTGAAATCCTGCATTAGAACCCGTGCAGGTCGATACGCGATATCTTTCTCACCAGGAGGCTTGTCCACACAACTACCCAGCGTCTTAATATCGTCCTTGCTGACAGAAACTCCGTCCTCAAAACGCAAGAGATTTTCAAACAGAACTTTCAGGGACCTAGGCATCCGCTCAATCGAACCTGCGCCATTTGCGGCAGCGACGTTCAGGTCGTAGTACGTGTATTGGCTACTGCCTACTACTAATTTCTGCCGACAATTAAATGAATCTCTCGACATAGCAGTCTCCTTTCAAAGGTTCGTGTTTCTATTGAGGTGGTTGGTGCACCGACCTTGCTAGTGGTGCCTGTGGAATTTTAGTGAGCGAGGGAAATTTGAGTGGCTTGATTTGCCTCTTTGATGCGTGAAATTGCCTCAATTAGTATGCGGCAGCACTGCCAGCGTTCCTCGGGTCACTGACAGCGATGATCTTCGTATCAGCAACGCCGATCTGATTGACATCCCCAATTACTGGTCTTGAATGCCAATTAATGTGACCTCGCTCTTTGAGGCGATCGATTACCGATTCATCGAATCCATTTTCCATGCTGATAAAATCTGGTAACCACTGGTGATGGAACCTAGGGCTTGCAACGGATTGTTCAATCGTTTGTCCATGTTCAATGACATTCAACACAACCTGAAGAATCGACGTGATGATGGTCGACCCGCCCGGTGTGCCGGTTACCAGCACTACATCTCCATCTTTCTTGACAATCGTCGGTGTCATTGAACTCAACATTCGTTTACCTGGTTCGATTGCATTGGCCTCCGCACCAACCAATCCAAAGACGTTGGGTGTTCCAGGTTTCGCGGAAAAGTCGTCCATTTCATTGTTTAGAAGGAATCCAGCACCTTCTACCACGATTCCACTCCCATAACCGGTGTTAATTGTGGTTGTCAGACTCACTGCAAAACCATCTTTCTGGTAAACCGAAAGATGTGTGGTTTCCTCAGATTCAAGGGGAATTTGACCGAAAGACGTATCTGCTGACGTTGAAGCTTTGGTTGGATCGAAATCTGCTATCCGTTCCTTCGCATACGCCTTTGATATGAGTGTCTCTATCGGAACTGGATAAAAATCAGAATCCCCTAAATGCTGAGATCGGTCCGCATAAGCTCGGCGTTCGACCTCAATCATAGCGTGCATGGTTTCCACACTACCGAATCCATACTGGCTCAAGTTCATTGATTCGAGCATGTTCAACATCTGTACCAGTAACACACCTCCAGAAGAGGGAGGAGGCATGGAGTAGATCTCATAATCTTTGTACGAGCCTTTTATCGGCGAACGCCATTCAGAGGAATAGTTAGCCAAATCTTGTTCGCTGATCAGACCATCGTTGGTTGCCATCTGCTGAACGATCATTTTTGCGGTTTCGCCTTTATAGAAGCCAGCTACACCTTCTGCCGAAATTCGTCTTAAAGTCAGGGCTAGATCAGGCTGTGCAAAATTCTCGTTCGGGTCATAGGTGCTACCATCCATCTTCAGGAACACTTTGGCACTTGACGGATGGCGTGACCATGTGTCCTTGCGTAACGCGATCCGTCGTGCAATATCCTCGGGAAGGGCAAATCCATTTTCAGCCAGGTTTATTGCAGGTGCTAGTACTCTAGCTCGGTCCATCTTTCCATACCGCTCTAAGGCAGAGAGTAATCCATGTACAGAACCGGGAACACCAGATGACAGGTGACTCGCAAGCGCAAGTTCTGCGGCGTATTCACCTTCTACCAGGAACATGTCTCGAGATGCTTTCATGGGAGCTCGTTCTCGATGGTCGTTTGTTACAACAGTCCCATCCGGCAGATGAATCACCATGAATCCACCGCCTCCGATATTTCCTGCGGCTGGATAGGTGACAGCAAGCGCGAACGCAGTCGCTACTGCTGCGTCTACCGCATTTCCACCGTCCTGAAGTACTTCCAAGCCGACGTTTGTCGCCAACATAGAGCGCGAGGAAACCGCGCCCTCTGTACCCACACTTGTATTGCCACTCGTAGGGATAGTGAGTACCAGCATCCCAAAGGCAAACGCCAAAGCTGCTTTCATAGGTCCTAGGTGCCTTATCAGTTGGTCAGCTAAGCGTTTTTTTAAATTCTTTGAACTGTGATGTGGTCGGGATTGAGACGCCGGCCCCTGGTTTCGTAACTGCATAAGCTCCTGCAATAGATCCGTGTTGTATGGCCTCAAGCATATCGTCACCGCGAAGAACGCTAGCCATGAAATAGCCGATGAATGCATCTCCAGCGGCCGTCTCGTCGACGGCTTGAACTTTGAATGCTGGTAGTTGATGTCGTAGGCTTCCAAGTCCATAACGCAACCCGTCTGCACCTTCCGTCAAAACGACATGTGTGTCAGGATATCTTGCGCAAAGAACCTCAAGAGACTCAATTGGATTACTGGTGGCGCTTAATGCGCCTGCCTCAATTTCATTGACGATTAATATCTCAACATTCGCTAGATCGTAGTTTTGTTCTCGCCCGTCCACCGGTGCGACGTTGAACGCTACATGCCCCCTATGTTTAGCAGATAGCTCAAGTACCGTCTCGAGATCATTGATTTCGTTTTGCAGTAAAAGCCAATCATCGTCCTGCATACTTCGGACTACTTTTTCCATCATATCAAGGGAAATTCGCCGATTGGTACCGCCTGCGATAACGATTGAATTCTGACCGGCCTCATCCACCTGAATCACTGCATGACCTGTTTCACCGTCAAGAAGAACAAACACACCATCTGCGTTTACACCGCCGTCACAGAGGACATCTATAAGCCACGCACCATCCTCACCAAGACACCCATGGTGATAAACATCCGCACCTGCTTTTGCAGCCGCGAGAGATTGATTTGCACCTTTACCGCCTGGGTAAATAGCGAAAGACTTACTGGAAACAGTTTCGCCAGCGGTAGCTATTTTGTCTACTTGATAGACCCTATCGATACACAGGGATCCTAAATTGAGAAGGCGAGGCAAGTGTTAGGGTTCTTCTGAGTTGAGAAACATTGCAATTTAACCACCTTCGATCCGGTGCATGAAGAAAACCTCACTATTGGGACCGATTTTCTCAAGCCAAGCATCTTGGTAGATCTGTCCATCTATCGCGACAGCAGTCTTGTTGAGTACTTCCTCAATTCCAGGCCATTTGCTGTCTAGTGCACGCACCAACGAGCGAAAGGAATTGCATTCCACAGTTAATTCCCTAGTGCCATCGGTATGCTGCATCAAGTGATCTGGAAAGGTAACGCTTGCCATTGGACTCAACCTAAGTTTGGACATCTGAATTTTATTTCGTGGGTTTCTAGTTCAACCAAAGGCAATCCTAAAAATCCTTGTAGCGTTGAGTCCATGCAGTTACCTGCTGGTTTGCACAGACTCGTTGTCTAAATTCCAAGAGCATTGCTTAGCTCTACCGAGAAGATTTCCGGCGTGCTGGATTTTGCACCATCTAAAAGAAATTGGTGAAGATCTAGATTCACTGTTCAGCTCACTCCTTGTCCTTAGAAAACTCCTTTTCCCATTGAAGATCGTAAAACTCATACAAAAGTGCTTCTTTGAGGATTTCCCGAAGTTCGTCCGAGAGTAAATCTGTCTGAATATAGATTCTTCGCAGGCGGTCCCTAGGTGGCTCACTTTGAAGAGTAAGAGACTTTTCAAGTTCCACAACCAAGCGGTCGAGACTCTCGACCATCTGAATGGCCTTATGTGCATTTTCTTTGACTTTTTCGTTGTCGGACAATTCATAATGGCTCATTCTTTAATCTCCTTGTTTGTAAACCTAGCATTTCGCAATCGCCGGGAACTAATCTGTCGACTCGAGGCTCGTAAATGAAACTTGGTCACCAAATACACGTTTGACGAGAGTAACCAGATTCTCACTGTGCGTGAAAAACAGAATTTGATTCCTCCTCGATAGAGCTTTCAGTAGTTCCAGTATGGCGTGTAACCTCTTGGAGTCGCTGGTGATCAATAAATCATCCACAATTAGCGGCATCTGATGACCTTGACGAAGGAAGAGTTCGATAGCAGCAAGTCTCAACGATAGATACAACTGATCCCGCGTCCCAGAACTCAGATTTTTGAGTTCAACCTCTTCGGTTCCGCCATCAGCATTTGAGCGAACAGCAAGTAGAAGAGGTTTGCCTTTAGCTAGAGTAGTAGTCAAATCACAATATCTACCGTGTGTAAATGTCTCAAAATGAGTAGTGGCCTTCTCCAAAATTGGACCTTGGTTGTCTTTGCGAAACTTCTCAATCATCCAAGCTAGGACTATTGAAGCACTCCTTAGACGGATATATTGGCTAGATCGCTTCTCAATTTCTGCTAGCACTGATTCCCTTTCAACGATATTTGTATAGACTCCCTCAGATTGTTCAAGGTGTCTTAACTCAGTTTGAACAGTCGCCAAGTCATTCGTTGCCTTTACATATTTCTCGTCTATGACATCGAAATCTCCCTGAATTTCTTCGATCTTTGCCGAAAGCTCATCTGGGGAAGTTTCCTCACAGTTTTTTTCGATAAGTTGCAATGAGTATCCCTCAGCATTCCTGAGTAACTCTTCCTCTGCTGTTGCTACACTGTGCTTTTCTTGTTGAAATTCGTGCCAGTCCGCGATTGCACGCAATAGTTCCTTCCGACCAGACACTCCCAGCAACTCTTCTGTTTGTCTGACAAACAATTGAGCTCGATCTCGTTCCTGGGTAACTTGCTCTAACCGAGATGCCTTTTGTTTCTCTTCTGTCTGAAATTCCTCCTTCTGACCTAGGTTGAGTTTCTGTTCTGCCAGCTGGCTTGGAAGAGAGTGAAAGAGCGCGTCGTCCTCGATATCTGAAACTTCCATTCGAATTTCATGGGAAAGTAAATTCAGATCACCTTCGAACTTATCTATGTCATTTTTCATGTCATCGACTCGTTTACGCAAGTTCTCATACTCTTTCAGTTGGAACAACATCGTCTGTAGTATGCGGATCTGTCTCATGGTTTCGTCCCTGTCCTGTTCTTTCAAATGAACCTTGGACAGCAGAGATTCCCATTTTTCTTGCCACTCGATCATCCTTAACTGATAGACCTCGTGATCGTGCTCCCGATTTTTCTTATTTGTCTTCAACGAAGCTAATTGGTTTTTTACGTACTGCAGTTCCCTCCTAAACTCCTCCTGTTGTTCCAATTGCGAACGAAGAAAACCAACTACCCCTACGAAATCAGGTTCACGCAGTCCTGAGACCGTTACACCAGCACTCTCAAGGTCATCAATTATTCGATACTTGATTGATTCTTTTTTTTGCTCAAGCAGGGATTTTCGTTCTCGGACTTCTCGATATTTCGCTTCAAGTTGCTTGTACTTGGTGACCTTGTCACACCACTCTCTCATGACCTGCGGGTCTCCGGCAGGACACGTTAATCCAGCCCACCTATTTTGCCAGTTGGATTCAACCGTTTCGATTTGTCTCTGAACCTCATCTAGGTGAGCTTGAGCGATCTTGAGTCGTGCATTAACTTCAGCACGTCTGCCCTGAGCAAGGGTTCCTTCCGCTTGTAAATTAGCTTGCTCAATCAGTTGGTCAGATATACGGTCAACTGACTTGATGCTACCCTTCAGCGTGCCAAGCGCTTCTTGATATGCAATCGTTCCTTTTGATGACCTCATGTCGACATCGAATTCTTGCACTAGTTTGTTAAAACGTTGAAATGTTTCATCACGTTTTTTACGTGCATCAATTAGTGAATCCGGATTGATCCATTCAGCGTTCTGGATACCTTCAATTCGTGCTATTTCGACATCAATGTTCTCCATATCCCGACGCGCTGCTCTCTTGTCCAGGTCATACGTTCTTAGTAATTCCTTTTGCTGCTTGATCTCATCTTGAGTGGATTCAAAAACTTCGGAAGAGGGGATCCTGATTCGCTGTAACTCATCAATCGAATGAACAAACTGCTCAATTTCTACAACAAGCGCATTTAGCTCTGTCTCAAGACTTCTGGACTCAGAGTCCAGTTCGATGTGTTCTTTGGAGTTCGCAATATTGTCAACATCCTTCATGCGTTCCTGCAAGATGGATAGGTCGTAACAGCGGGACTCTAACTCTGATTCTTGAGATGAAGTCTGCTCTATCTCCGAAGATTCCTTGTCGATGTTCTGCTTGATATTCCGAATAGTTGCTTCTATTCCGCTCGCTTGCGAATAGTGCTCGTGTAGATCATCAAGAAGCTTCTGGTCAGGTAACCGAGAAAGTATCTCGGAGATTGACAGCACTCCCCACCCTAATTTGCGGCTTTGAGAAGATAACGACAACACATGGGTTTCCAGTTCTTTCTCTCGTCGACCACTGTCTGACTTCGATTTTTTGATCGCTCCTTGTTCTCTTACCAAGCGAAGGATTTCATCTTCCCTATCCAAGAGCAAGGACTCAATTTGCGTCTTTTCGATGTTCTGTCTAATCGTCTTGAGCTGCTGCTCAATTTCCTTAATTGTCGCAGTATTCGAATCGATTTGGGAGTAAGCAGTGCTGATCCTCTGGTCTATCTCTTCAGGTAACGTCACCTCGGACATGTGCTCTAGGTGCTCTAATTTAGATTGAGAATTTGCTCGCCTTTGAAAAGCACTTAAGCAATTTTTCGTAGCATTTAGCTGTCGTAATTGGTTCTGGGTCTTTGTGCGGCGTTCCTTGATTCGTTCAACTTTAATTTCGAGTTGCGCCCTCAATTCACTCTTTTCATTCCAGTCGCGGTATGAGAGATTGTTTTCATTAATCGACTTGCCTAGTTCCTCATATTGTTTCAGTAACTGATTTAGCTCACGCCTACCACGATCAAGATATATGCTGGTTGCCTTGGATTCAATCTCATTCATCTTGGTCTGCAAGCCAGAAGTCTGGGAAGCAGCTGCAAACAATATTTTTCCTAGGTCACTTTTCGACTGAAGCATGTCCTCCCCACCTTTGGTCAATTCCTCATACTTAATACTGAAGGAATTCTCAAATTGGGTTTTGGTGCAGCCGTTCAGAAACTGATCTAATCGTTGCTCGCCGTCGATCATCGGTTTGCCTTGCGGATCTAGGATGTTCTTTCCATGCCCCGTTTTTCGTAAGAAAGTGAACTTAGATTCACTTTCCTCAATTTCAGCACCAACTCTAACGTTATTGGAGCCACTCTGATAAGCTGCTGTCGTTTTGTTGCCACTCACCCATCCATAAAAAAGATCGCTAATGGATTGCTTAATTGTTGACTTACCTGCTTCGTTTGGTCCAGTAATGACGTGGAAGTCATGTTCTGCCTTTTCAAAGGCCAAAACTTTTTCGTTGAATTGACCGTATCTCTTTAGTATCAGTTTTGAAATTCTCATTAGTTAGCCTCCTCCGCGAGCATGTTCTTCAGTAATTCGATGGACCCTGATGTAAGACTAGAAAGTTCTGCGTCTAGCAAGAATCTGAGCTCAGGGTCCTGTGAAGGTCTAAGTTCAGGATGATCAGGAGACTTGAGTTCCGAGGGAATGTTGCCTTTGAGTTTTTGGAAGGTCTTCCGAAGTGATTCCTCTATTTCGGTCTTTGCATCGTCACTTTCTAGGACCTTGAAGAAATCGGCTAACTCTGACTCGTTGATTGCTGCCGAAAGGTTCGACGGGTCTTCAGTCGCAAGCACAACAGATTCAACAAAAACCGTTGATTTTGAGGTCTGGATTTTTAGCTCCAAAACCTCCTCAAGATCTTCATCAGCAAGGTTCTTCTGAGAATGAAGTTCACCATGAAGGCTGGTTCGTCCACAGAGCGTAACCCTAACTACATGGCATGTATCAGGTCCAACAGTCTCAATGACCCGTTGCTTTAGCCCATCCATCAAGTCATCCATACTTTGGATATCGTCACCTATCTCAAAATGGATATCGTGCCACTCGACACAGTTACAAGCAATCGGTACACAAGATTGGACTCTATTGTCTTGCACTTCAACCAATACAGCTCCCTTGCTCCCAGTCTCGCGTATGTGTCGACCTTGAAGGTTTCCTGGATACACAATGTAGGCAAGTTCATTGTCGCTGAGTTGCTTATAGGAGTGAACGTGACCTAATGCCCAGTATTGATATCCAAAGTTTTTGAGCTGTGAAACAGAGCTGGGGGCGTAGTTCGCATGCCCAGTTGAATCGCCGACATTGGTATGAAGCACACCAATGTTGAACGCACCGTCAACTGGTTTTGGATAAGCGCTTGCGAGATTCTCTGAAACCTCCTTTATTTCATAACTTTGTCCGTGCAAAACAACATCCGGAAGACCATCAATTCGAAGAGATTGAGGCCCTTCAGATGCAAAGACGTGCACATACTCATCCTCCAACGAAATGTGCGTCGCAAATTGACACTCGGCATCATGATTTCCCCACACGATAAACGTATGAATCCCATGTTCCTTTAGAGTAGCGAGCTTGTTTGCGAAAAACAGTCCAGTGCTCATGTCTTTTAGCTGGCCATCAAAAATATCGCCAGCCATGACGATGAAGTCAACTCTGTTTGCGATTGCTTTGTCAATCAAATTGGAGAACGCCTGGCGAGTTGCATACTTGACAGTCTCGACGTTCTGGTTAACTGCCGAACTTGCCCGTAGCTTCAGTCTTTTCAACGAACTACCGAGGTGAAGATCCGCGCAGTGCAGGAAGGTAAATGAGGTCATCGTTAAACTCCTAGGTTATTTAAAAATTTTTCTTAATTTTTTCTAATTTTAGTCAACTTATTTTTTCCTTTTAAATCATTGTTTTATTTAACGTCTAATAGTTGATCCCCCTATGCACATGAGCAAGAGTAAATTTCTCACGGCAACAAAGTATCTTATAAGAATGAATTCTACTAAAACAAACGTAGACTTTCTGAATCTAACTTGCTGTTTAGGTACTTCCGGAAATTACTCAAAGGCAAGCTAAGTCCTTTTGTACTGGTCCTACATAACAAAAAATGAAGCACTTCGGTGAGGACCCATGCCGGTCCGACTGTGTAGAACGATGGTTATGGACTAAGCGGGCGGCAACATTACATTCCAATTACCACAGATGGAAAGTACCAAGGCTTGGAGCTCGAAACGCAGGTCGACATCTGCCGCTTCGTGTCACCATTAGCAACCAGTACCTGCAATTGAGATTAGTCTCGATTTGAGCTACTCACATTCAGGTTTATAAGTAATTCGGCTACTGGATGTGAATCAAAAAAAACCTCCCAAAAGGGAGGTCTTTTAGAGTATTCACAGACCAGCTAAGCTGGTCTGTGACATTTGTTTTTGAGAACTACGCGTTCTCTTGTTCGTCAATCGCTTCTAATACCCGAGGAGGCGATAGTGGCAAATCGTAAATCCTGAAGCCTAGTGCGTCTCGTACGGCATTTGAAGTTGCCGCCAAAGGTGCGACAATAGGCGTTTCACCCACCCCTCTAACACCATAGGGATGCGAAGGATTCGGTACTTCAACGATTTGGGTATCAATCATCGGCATGTCGGAAGCAACAGGAATTCGATAATCAAGGAATCCAGCGTTTTCCATGATGCCATCATCGTTGTAGATGTATTCCTCATTGAGTGCCCAGCCAAGACCTTGAACAGCCCCACCTTGCATCTGACCTTCCACATAGGCAGGATGGATCGCTTTACCAGCGTCTTGAATAGCCGTGAATGCTTTCACATCTATTCGACCAGTCTCTTTGTCCACTTTTACGTCGGTCCAGTTCACCGAGAAAGATGCTCCCGCACCCTGCGCATTTAAGCTCGCTCGACCCAACAACGGACCACCTGTTCGACCTGCAGAACGCGCGATGTCCGCCAAAGAAAGTGGTGAAACATCTGCGTTTACACCGGGTTTCGGTACTGCTTGACCGTCTTCCCAGTCGACTTGATCAACGTCAAGATCCCAAGTCAAAGCTGCTCTTTGCTTGCACTGTGCAATGATGTCTTCACAAGCTTGAATCACTGCCATACCAGTAGCAAATGTGGTACGACTTCCGCCAGTTGTGTTACAGTAGCCAGTCCCTTCAGTGTCGCCGACATGTGCGTTGATTTGTTCGTAAGGAATTCCTAACGTTTCACTTGCCATTAAGCACATAGATGCCCGCGAACCACCAATATCGGGACTACCTTCCATGATGGTAACTCCGCCATTCTCAGCAATTCGGACCTCAGCGCTTGACTGCATTCCGATATTGAACCAAAATCCGACCGCAATACCTCGACCACCATTTTCAGGCTTGGCCTTCTGGTAGTTCGGATGAGCTTTTGTAGCTTCTAAGCAAGCCTTCAAGCCGATTGGTGGGAATGTAGGTCCATAAGGCGCAACGGTTCCTTCATCAGAGCAATTCTTCATTCTGAGATCGATAGGATCCATGTCAAGCTCTCTAGCAAGCTCATCAATAGCACATTCCATAGCATGCATCGATTGCGGTGCACCGGGAGCTCTGTATGCACAAACTTTTGGCTTGTTGACTAGAACATCGTTCCCTTCAATCTTGAAATTATCGAGATCATAGGGAGCAAGAACAGACATACAACCCGGTCCAATAGGCGCACCAGGAAACGCGCCGGCTTCATAAGCTAACCAAGCAGTTGCTGCCGTGATAGTCCCGTCTTTTTTAGCACCTACCTTTGCACGACATAGTGTCGCTGAAGTAGGACCTGTTGCACGGAACACCTCTTCTCTAGACATGACCATCTTGACCGGTCTGCCAGTAAGCTCGGACATATGAAGAGCCACTGGTTCTAGATAAATTGTGGTCTTGCCGCCAAATCCACCGCCGATCTCAGAAGGAATCACCCGGATAGAACTAACCGCTTTATCAAGTACTGCCGCAGTGTTACTTCGGACATCGAACTGACCTTGAGTACTGCACCAGATAGTACCTCTACCATCTTCGTTCATGGCTGCAGTACAGGCATGAGGTTCTATATAGCCTTGATGAGCAGTCGGTACACGATACTCGCCTTCAATGATGACATCAGCTTCTGCAAAGCCTTTTTCTACATCGCCCCGTGACATGATTTGATACGCCGCCACATTGCTTGCTGGTTTCGAGGTATCACCATTGGTGTGATTATTCTCATTGACCAGAGGAGCGTTGTCAGACAAAGCTTGATCGATAGAGAGTACAGGCTCCAGTACTTCGTACTCAACGTCAATCAGTGCTAATGCCTGTTCAGCGACAAAGGCACTCGTCGCCGCGACTGCGGCAACTGCATGACCGTCGTACAGGACTTTGTCGCGAGCAATGATGTTAACACCCAGGTCATTGCCAGATTTCTCTGGAAAATCTTTGCCGGATACGGCACTGATTACTCCATCTAATGCAAGTGCTCTGGATACATCAATACTCTTAATCCTTGCATGTGCATGTGGACTTCGCAAAATCTTGCCATGCAACATCCCAGGCAAATTGAGGTCAGCGCCAAAATTAGCGCGTCCGGTTACTTTTTCAATACCATCTGGTCGAATTGGTCTAGTGCCAATCGCTTTCAGATCTACGGCTTCTGCCACGTTTAAATCTCCTTTTTTCTATGCCGCAAGTTCTTTCGCAGCGTCTTGTACAGCTCTAATAATCTTGTCATATCCGGTACAGCGGCAGAGGTTACCCGCCAGCCAGTAACGAATGGTTTCTTCGTCTGGATCCTTATGTTTGTCCAGCAGTGCTTTCGCTGCAACAATAAATCCAGGGGTACAAATACCACACTGAAGCGCTGCGTGCTCAAGAAACTTCTGTTGGATTACATGTAAACCATCCGGTTCTGCAATGCCTTCAATGGTTGTAACTTCCTTACCTTCAGCTTCTACGCCGAGCATTAAGCAGGAACATACCAATCGTCCGTCTACAAGTACCGAACAAGCGCCACAGTCCCCTGTCGCACATCCTTCCTTGGTACCTGTGAGGTTAATTTCGTCTCGCAAACAATTCAACAAACTTTCTTGAGGTTCACAAAGAAACTCCTGAGGTTGATTGTTGACGGATGTCGTAACATGTACTTTTGCCATGAAATTTGTCTCCTATCTCTGATATGGCTTGATTTGAGTACTACGCGCTAGCACGGTCGCGAGCGATCGCACCTGCACGTTTGCAAAGTACACCAACGACTTTGCGTCTATATACCACTGTGCCTCTTTTATCGCTGATTGGCGAAGCTGCCGCTGAACAAGCATCTGCTGCTGCCTGAAGTGCTACGTCATCGACATTGGTGCCAATAAGGGCATCTGCTGCTTCCTGGACTAAAAGTGCCGTGGGTGCAACCGCGCCGATACTTACACGGGCCGCGGTACATACTCCGTTCTCGTCCAGAGTCAGAGCGACTCCTGCTCCAGCCACTGCGATGTCCATTTCTGTTCTTGGAATGAAACGCAGATACGCATCGCTCGTTCTTGCTCCCGGACGTGGAATTTTCAGCCCGAGTAAGAACTCAGAATCAGACATGCAATTGGTGCCTACTCCTGTAATGAAATCTTCAGTAGCTACTTCCCGAGTGCCATCTGGCCCAGCAATCACACACTGTGCTCCAACTGCGATCAACGCAGGGATCGTGTCACCAGCAGGGGAAGAGTTACATAAATTTCCTCCGATGGATGCTCGACCTTGAATCTGAGTTGAACCAATCAGGTCAGCTGATTCAATTAGTCCTGGCAATAGTGCCTTTAATTCTTCATTCTCGTTCAGTATCGCTGATGGAATTGCTGCACCGATGTAAATTTCATTGTTGCCAATGTCTATTGCGTTCGTCTCTTCTATATGCTTTACATCGACTAAGAGCCTAGGCTCTCTGTCTACTGAACTCATTTGAACCAACACATCTGTACCACCAGCCAAACATTGGGTGCGTTGTCCACTAGCGGCATTAGTTGCCAAAACCTCAACCGCTTCATCTACTGAGGTCGGGGCTGCGTATGAATAACTACTCATTCCTGCTCCAAGGGTTATTCGGAAATGCGAATTGTATATTAAGCGAGTAGTCCCATTCTTGAATTCAGTAGAGCACACTAGCTACTTCAATCTAAGGACTCCATGACAGATTACTTGAACCACAAACTATACGGTCAACACCTTCAGGTACTAAACAAGCGCTACACACGTATAAGTGAAAAGACTGGTGTTGAGGGATTAGCTCTTCTGTCTGGCAGTACAACAATGTACTTTGCTGATGATCAACACCCTCCTTTTCACAGCAACCCGCATTTTTTGCAGTGGCTACCTTGGGTTGATTCAGAAAATTCTGCGATTATCTGGGAGCCGGGTCGAAGACCAAGGTTGCTATTCCACTCGCCGAAAGACTATTGGTATCAGCCTTCCTACCCACAAGACTGGATGGAAGAGAATTTTGATGTTACCGTCTATGAAGACCCTAAAGAGATCTGGAAGGTTGTGGAAGGCTGGCATGCAGCAAATCCATACACCCTGTTAGTGGGACCAACTCCAGATTCTGCGGTTGTAAGCAAGCAGAAGCTTCAGAATGCTTCTTCCAGTAATGTGCTGAACCAGATGAACTACATGCGTGCCTATAAGACCGATTTCGAGTTAGATTGCATGGTAACAGCAACTCGTGTTGGGGTTCGTGGCCACATCGCGGCTCGATCAGCATTTTTTGCCAATGGGTCTGAGTATGACATCCACATGGCATATCTACAGGCAAGTCAACAGATCGACAGCCGAACTCCTTACGCGAGCATTGTCGCCTTGAACGAACATGCTGCAGTTATTCACTACCAACATTATGAGCGAGAGCGTTCTCATCAGAATCGTTCGCTCCTAATTGACGCTGGTGGTTCTCATTGTTGCTTCGGTTCCGATATCACTCGCACCTACGCGTTCGAGAATGGAGAATTTCTATCACTTATTGAAGCAGTCAATGAACGTCAACAACAACTCATCAAAGCATTAATTCCGTCGACTAATTGGCTTGAGGTCCACGAGAAGATGCACCATCTGATCGCAGAGGTGCTTGTTGAACAAGGGATTCTTAAATGTTCACCCGAGTCCGCATTCGAACAACAATTAACTGACGTGTTCTTTCCACATGGCATCGGACATCTGCTTGGACTTCAGACACACGATGTTGGAGGTCAATTAAACAAAGAAGGTAGAGAGGTTGCCCCTCCAGAGCGCTATCCGTCGTTGCGACTCACTCGTAATTTAGACGCTCGCATGGTAGTAACAGTTGAACCTGGTCTCTATTTCATTCCAATACTGTTGGACAAAATTCGTGGACACAAAGATGTGAGCTGGAGTAAGGTCGGTGATATGTTGCCTTACGGCGGAATAAGAATCGAGGACAACGTCTATTTTGACGATGATGGCTCGCTCGTAAACCTTACACGTAACGCGTTTAACGAACTTGACGATTGAGTCGCTTCCACTTCAATAGCATACTTTCAAACTGGAGCTGCCAATTCAGTGCGGGGGACTCGCTTAGCTGTCGTTTCAGATCCGTGAGTTCCTCGTAATACTCATGAATTGGTAACTGCTGCGGTAAATTGCGTGCAAATCTAACTACGCTGCGTTGCCATCGAGTCAAGATGCTAGCTGGATCTTCTGCTGCCATCTTCGCCGCAATTTCATGCACCTTGCCTCCGTCTCTCAGTACATCAAGGAGACAATCTCTTACGGTCAGCGCCGAATCTCGATACGCAGACAAAATACTTAAGGGAGCAGGACCGAAATCCAGTAGGTAGCGTTCAATGTCGTTTTCTTTACAAGATTGAGAAAGTAGCCACTCCTTCGTCTCTATCTCAGTTGGAGCTCTTATCTTGATTGTTGCGCACCTACTCCGTATTGTCGGCAGAAGTTCTGTAGCTTGCGTAGAAATGAGGAAAACGACCGAGTTGTCTGGCGGTTCCTCGAGAATTTTCAAGAACGCGTTGGAAGCCTGTACGTTCATTAGATGAGCATCGTCAAGCACAACTACTTTGTAGTTTCGAGTACCCATGGTTCGCATTAAAAAATCAATGACATCCCTAATGGTCTCTACATCAATAATCAGTGTTCGACGGCGACTGCCTTGGCGTTCTCTAATGACATCTACGTCGATCCACTTCAAGCTAGGTTCAATGACTTCCCGGCAGTCGGTGAATGCAGGCAATTCCAAAAGCTCTCGAACTAGATGCTGGACAAGAATCGCACCTCCAGCACCGATTGGTTCATCTATCAGGATGGCATGCGAAAGGCGTGCTTCCTGTAGCTGGTGCAGTACCTGGTCGTAAGAAGCTTTAGCCCACCCCGGTAAGTCAGACATTTGAGAGTAGGGAAGTTTCTAGGTCCGCATAAATATCTTTAAGCACAACATCAAGACTGCGGGACGAGTCAATCAGAGTAATCCGTTCAAATTTGCGCGCCATTCGGAGGTATTCATCCCGAGTCCTTTGAAAAAAGTCTGCATCTTGGATCTCTATACGATCTAGCTGTAATCCACTTTTACGTTTTAAGCCTTCCTCAATGGGCACATCAAGCAAATACGTACGATCCGGCCATAGATCACCGTGCACCTGGTTTGCTACATCAAAGAGAAATTTTGTGGACACTCCATGGCCGCCTCCTTGATACGCAATCGTCGAGTCACTGAATCGATCACTCAGTACCCATGTGCCGCGTTCAAGTTCCGGTCGAATTCGCTCGTTGAATAGCTGCGCGCGTCCAGCGAATAGCATCAGGACTTCGGTGATGGGCAGGACTTTTTCTTTGCGGTGTTTGAGAGTAGCTTCTCGAAGCTCTTCGGCTAACTCGGTACCACCAGGTTCGCGAGTAGTAAACACATCAATCCCACAAGAGGTTAAATAGCTGTGCAGGGCAAAGGTAACGGAGCTTTTCCCAGCGCCGTCGATACCTTCAACGGTAATGAATTTGCCTCGCAAGTTGGTTCACTTCATTTGATATTTCTGAACCGCTTGATTATGCTCTCTTAGTGTGGCACTGAATTGGCTCGTGCCATCTCCGCGGCCGACGAAGTACATCGCATCCCCTGGCTGTGGATTTGCGGCCGCCAAAATTGAATCCTTACTTGGCATACATATGGGACTGGGTGGCAATCCCTTGTGGACGTAGGTATTGTACTCGTGATCCATTCGCATATGTTTGGTTTTTAGGTCACCGTCAAAGGCATCCCCGAGCCCATAAATCACCGTCGGATCAACCTGCAATAGCATGTCGATCCCTAAGCGTCGATGCAATACGCCACTGATTTGCTTTCGATCTCGGGAAACACCCGATTCCCGTTCGATGATTGAGGCGAGTATAAGCAATTCGTAAATATTCTCTACTTGGACATCTTCCGAACGTGCGTCCCAAGCATCCTGTAACACGGCATAGAGCTTGTCGTGTGCACGTTGTAATACTGACGTCGCCGAATTTCCAGCAAGATAGCTGTAAGTATCTGGAAAAAACAACCCTTCAAGATGAGAAGCCTCAAAATAAAGCTCTAACCGATTAAGCACACCATCGTAATCCAACCCTTCGATATCATTCTTTAGCTTGGCTGCATCGCCGAATTTGCGCCAGACAGCTTCCACCGGTTTGCCTTCTGGTAAAGTGATATATCGAATGACCCGTTGGCCACGTTCAATGCGTTCTAGGACTTCCTTTGGAGTGACTTCTCCCTCAAAGCTATATTCACCTACTTTTATATCTTCGGTTTTCTGTTGAAGTTGGGCGATCACCTTGAATTTCAAGGCGTCACTTTCCCTAAGAATGCCTCTTTCGACGAGCTGGTCGGTGACGTCGGAAAATGAATTACCTTTCTCGATTTCTACCGTAGCACGCTCAGTTACCGTCACCGAGCTCTGTTCAAACCAGTGGTTGACCCAAAAGGCGCTACTGCCCCCTAAAAATCCCCCAAAGATTACTGCAAGAAGTACCACCAAAGCTGCAAGTCGCATACCCTATCAGGGATTAGACGCGACTAAATATCAAGGTCCCGTTAGTGCCGCCGAAACCAAATGAGTTACTGAGGGCGTGTTGAATGTCTAGATCGCGAGCAACATGTGGAGTATAGTCGAGATCGCATTGCTCGTCTGGTTCGTCGAGATTAATGGTTGGAGGTGCAATTCCGTCGTTGATAGCCAGCGCACAGAATACGGCCTCAACTGCACCTGCGGCACCTAGCAGGTGACCTATCATAGACTTTGATGAGCTAATGGATACCTTCGTGTCCGCCCCGAAAACTCGCTTAATTGCTTCTGTTTCAGCTATGTCTCCTTGTGGTGTAGAAGTGCCATGAGCATTCACATACTGAATCAAGTCTGGGGAAATATTGGCATCTGACAGTGCATTTTTCATCGAAGTCACCGCACCATGACCATCGTCCGGTGGACTCGTGATGTGATGGGCATCAGCACTCACGCCAAAACCGGTGATTTCACAAATGATGTCTGCATTCCTGGCTTTGGCATGCTCATACTCTTCGATAACCAGAATACCTGATCCATCACCAAGAAGAAAACCATCTCTTCCTTTATCCCAAGGACGGCTAGCTTTTTCAGGCTCATCATTGCGCGTGGACAAAGCCCGCATGGAAGCAAAACCCGCAACAGTTACTGGCGAAGTTGAACTCTCGGAACCACCAACAACCATTACATCCGCATCGCCGTGCCGAATCATTCTGGCACCGTAACCAATGTTGTGTGTACCAGTCGTGCAAGCTGTGACGATTGCGATATTCGGTCCCTGAAATCCAAATCGGATTGACACCAGCCCCGCAATCATGTTTATCACACTTGAAGGGACAAAGAATGGCGAGACTCTACGAGGTCCACGGTCAAGAACCGTGCTATGCGTAGCCTCAATGGTATTGATTCCGCCAATACCCGAACCGATGGCAACTCCTATGCGATGTTTATCTGTCGCGTCCTCCAGACCAGCCATCTGTACAGCTTGGACCGCGGCAGCCACTCCGATTTGAATAAATGCGTCGTTTCTGCCGACATCCTTGGCATCCATGTAATCCAAAGGATCAAATCCTTTGATACTTGCACCAATTTGGACGCGGAAACCTTCAGTGTCAAATTCGGTGATCCGGTTCGCACCAGACTTCCCTTTGACAGTGTTCGCCCAAGATTCGTCGACAGTATTTCCTATGGGTGTAACTAACCCGAGACCGGTTACAACGACACGACGTTCAGACACCTGAAATCCTTATTGATAGACTCGGAAATGGACTCTCACATGATCCAAAATAGTCGAGTGACTGCCATGACTTTCGTTCAGATAAAGACCGATTGTCATCGCAAATGCGACCTTGGAAAACGTGAGATTGCTGTATCAGCGGTCCTCTATGGCACCTTCGACATAGCTGATCGCATCCTTTACAGTCGTGATTTCTTCGGCATCCTCATCTACGATGGCGATGCCAAATTCATCTTCGATAGCCATGATCAGTTCTACCCGGTCAAGGGAGTCAGCCCCTAGATCGTCTTCAAACGAAGACTCGTCCTTGATGGTATCAATGTCGATTTTCAACTGTTTGGCAACTAGGTTCTTAATCCGCTGATCGATGTTTTCGCTTGCAGCACTCATGAGTGAAAAAAATCTCCCCCTGAAGAAAGTGGCACGATGAATCGTGCCAAAATTTTAAAGAATCGTTCGTTCGTGGAATGACTTCCGAAACTCTTCAATTCCGTTGTGTTGACTACTGTAGAACGATTCCCAAAAATAAGTCACTTTTTTGAAAATCGGTAGAAGTGTGCCGACATCGCAAACTATTTGAAACATCGGAGCACATCCGTTTACCTCAATACCTTTCCCAATTTCGCAAAGAGATTGAGTACCAACACTTTGGACAAGGTTTGAGATAGCCGTGTATTTTAGATTGTGAAAGCTAGAGACTGTTCTTTTAGCCGAAGTACATCCCACCATTGACATGGATTGTCTGGCCCGTGATGTAGGAAGCGGCTTCACTAGCTAAGAAAGACACGGTCTCCGCCACTTCGGCAGGATCTCCTTGTCGTCCCAATGGAATTCGAGACAGCATGTTCTCGACGATAGAGTCTGAAAGATCGGCTGTCATGTCGGTTTTTATGTAACCAGGCGCGACACAGTTGACGGTAATGTTTCTACTTCCAACTTCGGCAGCAAGAGCTCGTGTAAATCCTTCTATTCCCGCTTTTGCAGCTACATAGTTGGTCTGGCCAGGATTGCCGCCACGAGCTACGACGGATCCTACATTGATGATACGACCCCACCTATTTCTCATCATGCCACGAATGAAAGGCTTCGAAATCCGATAGACAGAGTTCAGATTTATCTCAATAACCCTGGACCAATCTTCTTCCTTCATTCGCATAAACAGATTGTCCTGAGTGGCACCGGCGTTATTGACGAGAATGGATATTTCTTTGCCTGTAGCTTCTATCTGCTCGATAGATTGAGCAATTGAGTCCACATTTGAAAGGTCTAGTACAACACCTGTGCCCGAATCCCTCAGCGCTTCACCGATTTTTTCGACCCCAGATTCACTCGTCGCCGAACCGATCACGTAGCAACCATCTTTGACGAGCTGCTGTGCGATTGCCGCACCAATGCCGCGGCTCGCACCGGTCACAACCGCAGTTTTAATATCAGCCATCTCGGCCTATCCCAACGCTGATTGAAAGTTCTCAAGAGTGCCAAGACTCGTAGTGGTTGCCGACCTATCGATTTGACGTGCAATACCAGACAGTACTCGCCCAGGACCACACTCAAAAAAAATGTCGCACCCAGCACTGACCATATTGCTGAATGTATCTCTCCAACGTACTGGTGAATAAAGCTGAGCAATCAAATTCTTACGAATCGATTCGATGTCCTGATAAGGAGAAGCATCGACATTCTGATACACCGGTACTTTAGGAGTGTTAATCGTCACAGAATCTAGCAACTCGGCAACGCCTTCCATGGTAGGCTCCATCAGGACAGAATGGGAAGGTACACTCACAGCTAACGGAATGACTCGTTTAGCGCCGTGCTCCTTGAGTGCGTCAGTTGCTTTCTCAATGCCAGCCGTCGTTCCTGCGATGACAACTTGAGTATCGGTATTGATATTGGCTGGAGCTACAACTTCGTCGATTGCCTCACACGCGGATTCAATATCCTTGATTGCAAGCCCGACTACTGCTGCCATACCTCCGGTACCGACGGGAACGGCAGACTGCATGATCTTGCCCCGTTCATTGACCAGCTTGACTGCATCCGAAAAATTGAACACGCCTACTGCAGTCAATGCGGAATATTCACCAAGACTATGGCCCGCAACTGCAACCGGTTCAGATCCCCCTTCAGACAACCAGTATTCAAAAAGTGCAACTGAAAGACACAACAATGCGGGTTGTGTGATTTCAGTCTGATTCAAACGTTCTGCCGGTCCTTCGTTGATCAGAACACCTAAGTCTTCGCCTAGAACAGCAGAAGCCTCCTGAATTCGCTCATTGAAGATTGGGGAAGTGGACTGAAAGTCTTGCAACATACCAACTTGCTGCGACCCTTGTCCAGGAAATAAAAAACCTACTGCCATAGATAAGACGATCTCAAATTAGGCAAATTTAACGGATACGAACTTACTTGTAAAAAGTTCGAGATTAATCACCGCAAGTCAGGTAGACCGAACGATTAGTCGTTAGTCTTCCTCGGACCCTGAGCCACTGACGATGTCAATCATGTGCTTACCGCGGTAAAAACCACCTTCGGTAATGTGATGTCGACGATGTGTCTCCCCGGTAGTAGGATCAGCTGACAGGGTGGCTTTTTTCATCTTATCGTGGGCACGACGATGATCTCGATTTGCTCGTGAGACCTTGCTTTTTTGTACTGCCAACGTCTATGCTCCTAATTCGCCAAGAAAATGGTGAATAGATTTTAGAAATTTGAGCTAGACGGTGCTGTAAGCATGTTCCAGCTCGGAAATCCTCCGCATGGAACCGCCAGATGAACGAAGAGATTTCCGCGATCGACTACTTCCCCTTCAGAAGTAGCTTCCCCAAATCTTTAAATGGTCGGGTTATTCCTACCTTACTTTCGGACTGGAATTCTGAAATGTTCTTGGTGTCTTCCAAACACTCAGCATCCGTCGTACAAGCTTTCCAAGGAATCCCTAGGAGAAGATCGTCTTCAATGAGATTTACGATATGGATAGGGCCTTTTTCACATTCGATCACATCTAGATCTCCGGTGTCGATTCGCTTTCGCACGGATGTATACAGAATGCAGACATCGATTTCAATTTCGAGAGTCGTTTTCAGACTGTTCAGACACCTTTGACACACAAGGTCTCCGTCTACTTTGATACCACCCTTCATTCGTATGCGACGCTCATCATCCATGAAAAAATCAAGGCTGACGTCTACTTTGGCCTTCTCTGGTTGTTGGAACTCAGACTGGAGTCGAGTAAATTCACTCAAAGCGATAGATCCAGTCCAACTACGCTCTGCTCTAGCTTGTAAATGTGGCGTGATTAACATAGTTCGCACTAATTCATAACGGTTGAAATGGAGCTACTGCAGTAGCAATAATCATGGCAAAACCTGAGCTCATTCTTGCGAGCACATCCAAATATCGGCAAGAGCAACTAAAAACTCTCGGAATTGAGTTCAGCGTCATGAAACAACCTGTGGACGAGACTCCGCAGCTAAACGAACTTCCACAAGCTCTGGCAATCCGTCTGGCATCGGCGAAAGCTGCTGCGGTGGCAAGCATTCGAAGAGATGCGATCGTGATTGGTGCTGACCAAGTTGCAGCCGTCGATAGAAAGCCAGTTGGTAAACCTGGAACGGTGGTGAATGCAGTGAACCAACTCGAGCAAGCCTCCGGCCGACAGATGAATTTATACACGGCATTTTCGGTCTACCGACTTGGTGTGGAGGAGGTAGTAGATTCTGAAATCGTCGAGATTCAATTTCGGAAACTGACGATATCTGAAATCAAGCATTACGTTATCCTAGATTCACCTTTGGACTGTGCTGGCGCGGTTAAGTCCGAAAGTCGCGGCTCGATGCTCTTTGAATCTGTCAAATCATCGGATCCGTCAGCAATCATTGGACTCCCTTTAATCAAGCTGTGCCGTGCACTTAGAACGGTAGGGATAAATCCTCTCGAGTAAGGTTCTTCCACACTTGACCAAACTCACTCGGCAATGGTGCCTGAAACTTCAATCCATTCGGTAGTTCCAACTCGCTGGCGTGAAGCATAAGTCGTGGAGATAAGTTGGCAACTCGATCATTGGCATATTTCTGATCGCCTAATAACGCGTGCCCGAGGTACTGGGCGTGAACCCGAATCTGGTGGGTTCTGCCGGTCACTGGCTGAAACTCCAACAGAGAAACGTGATCACTTACTTGAAGCAGCCTGATGAGTGTTTCACTCTTTTTCCCGCTCGCGTCCACCTTCACGCGCCTTTCGCCATTTTCCAGGTGATATCTGGTAAGCGGCTCACTAACGACGAGATCCTCACTCGCTAATGTTGACCAACAGCCCCTAACAAGCCCAACGTATCTTTTTTGAACATTTGATTCGCGAAAGTACGTCTGATAGGTTCGCATTGCTTCCTTGTTCTTTGCGATCAGTAGAACACCGGAAGTGTCTTTATCCAGTCGATGGCACAAGTAAGAAACGTTGTCTCCATCCATTTGATTAACTGCCTCAATACACCCAAACGAGGAACCGGTTCCAGCATGAACCGGAATACCCTCGGGCTTATCAAGTACTCGAAGATCGGTCGATTCATAAATAGTCGACGCTTCTATCAGTTCACACACACCGTGCGGCACTTTCACTGCCGGATTTTCTGTTGTAAAAACCGGTGGTACCCGAATAAGATCCCCCTGTCGAAGTTGGTAACTAGCTTTCTTTCGACCACTGTTCACCCGAACTTCTCCTTTTCGGATGATCCGATAGATTCGGCTTCTTGGAACACTTTTGAGAATTCCGATTAGGAAATTGTCTAAGCGTTGAGATTCAAGAGGCTCGTACTTGACGTAACGGACTGAGGGAGTGGGCAAATTGAAGATTGGTGTACTAAATCGCTGAATTTATGCTAAAATCTTAGTTGGAGAATGCTTTCAAATAAGTTTGGAATCGAAATTTCATCTCCAATTTTTGTTATTTCTGTACCAACATCCAATCACAGCATCTGGGTTAAAGGTACTCCCATACGAGAATGTGTACTGATTTAGTACCGATGATATGAGGAGTGCAGATCCTTTAATGGACCTATCACTGCGACAATTGCGACACAAAATTCGCAAATTTTTGACGCGATACTCTGAACGTGCAGAGCTAATTCACGTAGAAGAAGGATTGCTTTCAGCGCTCCTTCCTCCCCAGATTGACGAGGGATGATGGCCAGAATCAACCACAGTATGGTTAAGAACAGAATGGTTAATAGTTATTCACCGCAAGCTTGCCTTACGCAATGCGGTAGTCAATTGATACATCTACTTTTTTTCTTGTCGTCCATTATTTTTTGGACACCTGATAGACTCCGGTCTACCACGATCAACACTCGAGTGAAGAACTCTTTCACTCGTATGACTGTACGGAAGACAAGCTTCTTAACCGTACTTCATCAATACATGAGGTATGGCAGTGGCAATAAAACGAATTCTCATCAACGCAACCTATTCGAACGCGATTCGCATCGCATATACGCAAGGCTCACAACTTAGCGGATTTGAAATCGAGCAAGTTGGACAGGAGAGTGCACTAAGAAACATCTACAAAGGTAAAGTACAGGCGATCAACACGAGCCTGGAGTGTGCTTTTGTAGACATCGGCATTGAGCGACAGGGAATGTTGTCGTTCAAGCGGTCGGCAAACAAAGACTTAAGCGAGTCTGATTCAGACTCAGATCAAGCAAATCTGGCGACGCAGTTGCGAGAAGGTCAACAGATTCTTGTCCAAGTCGATAAAGAACCTCGAGGAACCAAGGGAGCTGCACTTTCTACGCAGGTCTCGATCGCGGGGCGCAACGTCGTTCTCAAGCCCGGTAGTCCTTCTCGAACCATTTCACGAGCAGTCCAGAACTCCTCTCGTTCGAGACTGGAAAACATCACTGCCAACCTGAAGATTCCTGACAATCACGGAATCATCCTCCGTACTTCAGCCAGGGATGCCAAACAAAACGATATACAACAGGAAGTGGATCACCTTGTACATCTGTGGGGGGCTATCAAGAAAGCACAAGACAATGTTGCGGTGGTAGCGCCGTCTCTGATCTACAGAGACAATGATCTGATCCATCGATTGTTCCGCGATAAATTTCATCGCGACGTCACAGAGATGCAAATAGATGATGAAAGGTTTTACCACCTTGCAGTTAAACATGCAAAGGAGTTCTATCCTGATCTAGTACCCAAGATAAAGCGTTACTCAGATAAAAAACCCATTTTTGATAGATTCGTTGTCGAACAAAAAATAGCCGCGTGCTACGAACGCGAAGTTAGCTTGCCCTCAGGTGGAAGTATCTCCATTGATCCCACTGAGGCACTCACTAGCGTGGACGTGAATTCGTATAGAACCAGAGGACATGGGAGTTTTGCAGATACCGCGCTAATTACCAATTTAGAAGCTGCAGAAGAGTTGGTGAAGCAACTCATCTTCCGAGACCTCGGTGGCTTGATTGTGGTCGATTTCATCGACATGGATGACGCGCAATCGAAAAAGGTTGAGCAGAAAGTAGAAGAAATGCTGAGCCAAGATAGAGCCAACACGAACTTTTGTCCTATCTCAGAATTTGGTCTGATGGAAATTCAACGACAACGCATAGGACGATCAATCTACGATACGGATTTCAAAGAATGCCCAACATGCTCTGGTATGGGTATGGTTCGGTCGACATATTCAAGTGTTTGGCAAATCATTCGACGGCTTGAACAAATTCTCATGAGCAATGGCGGTACTTCTGGCACATCGGTCGATGTACGTTTACCTCATGATGTCGGTATGGAACTACAAAACAAGGAAAGTGAGAGCTTAGCACAGCTCGAATCGATGACAGGTGTTTCCATACGATTGCAACCAAATCGGTCACTCGACATGACCGATACTAAGTTCACTGTTTATTACGGCGAGAGAAATCAACAAGGCACTCAAGTCGTGACTCATGGATTGCATCGAAACGGGTCCAATGAGTACCAAAATCGCGGAGCTCCGACTCCACCTAAACCGCAAGAACCGATAGTGACCCTTACTTCGGTCTCTTCCAAGTCAGAACAGAAGAGCACGCAGAAGCCTCGCAAGCGCTCAAGGAGACGTTCTAGCGTCAAACAAACATTGCTTGCCAGAGTGTGGGCAAAACTACTGTCTCTCTTCGGTGTTGAGACACAGAAAACTAAGAAGGGCCAGAAATCGAGAAATAAGAAGGCAGGTAGTCGATCAAAGCAGAACAGAACGGAAAATGCTGGACGTCGTTCAGAAAACGGTAAACGTTCTAGCAAGCAACGAAACTCGAAGCAAAACGGACGAAACAAGAGTCAAGCAAGTTCTCCGAAGAACGCTCAAAAGTCCAAGTCGCAAAAACGTGAGCAAACTAATGCGAATTCGCAGAAGAAGCCTTCTCAACCAAAACAGGCTAGATCACCAAGAAAAGAATCTGAAGTCGCTAAATCAAATTCAAGACAAGCTTCCGGCAATCAACGTAGGGGTAACCAAGCGCAGAGTCAGGAGCAAAATCGAAGCTCGAAAGACTCAGACCTTAAAGAGAATGCAAACGACTCGAAGCGCGTCTCTGAAAAAGGTCAATCGCAGACAACAAAACGATCAGCACGTCCTAAACGATCTAACGATAGACCTCGGGCAAATCGGTCCAAGAAAGCAGAGCAGCCTAAAGAAGAATCTGTGCATGAAGTCGAATCTGCCAATGTAGGGAAGAAACAGACACGAGAACAGAGGTCTCAACAACAATCTAAGCAAGCTGAATCAACTGTAGCGGATCACTCGCAAGATCGACCACGAACACATCCTGATCTTCTAAATACCCACGCTGACGAACAACCAAAAACGAAGGGTACCGACGGCGACACTTCATCTAAGCGAGCCGTGCAACCGAGAAAGGCAAAATCTGAATCAGTCAATCAATCTGTACCAGCAGAACAACCTCAAAGTTCTCCTAAACAGAAATCAGTTGACAGTGAGCAAGTACAACAGCCAAAACCGGTGGCGAACAAATCACCCTCAATCGTTCGGGCGGCGAATGATCCGAGAGCGCGAAGGAAGAAACAGGCGGGTTAGTTCACATCACCTAGTACCACGGGTTCCATTTCAAGCGGAACCTGGAACTTGCTGTAGATGTCCTCTCGGACTTGATTAGCGACTTGCAGGAACTCTATGCCAGTTGCTTTCGAACTCTGATTGACAAATACCAATGGTTGGCGAGGCCAGATGAGTATGCCTGAGATCTGCTTACCTTTCCAACCAGAGCAATCGATCAAATAGGCTGCGGAAACTTTAGTCCCAGTTGGTGTTGAGTACATCGGAACGCCGATTTCTCGATTTAAATCCATCGCATGTTGCCTGGAAATCACGGGATTCTTGAATACGCTCCCGACGTTGGGAAATCGCTTTAGGCTTGGGAGTTTCCTTCTCCTTAATCTGATCACGGCCTCGGACACCTGCACTGGCGTTAAGGAGCTATCCGAGACTCCTTTGAGACTTCGTTCTAAGTCTTTATAGCCGGTCCTTAACTTGTGCCTTCCAAGACGAAGGGTGATGTTCAGAATCACATATCTGTTCTCTGAATCGCGTCGAAAGATACTGTCGCGGTACCCAAATTGGCAGTCGGTGTTGTTTAACCGCTTAATGTCACCTTGATTTCGATCGTACACCTGAACCGACTCAAGAACTTCGTGCAGTTCGACCCCGTACGCACCAATATTTTGATATGGTGCTGCTCCAACCGATCCCGGAATAAGCGATAGATTTTCGAGTCCATGGATGCCTTGTCCCAAGGTATAACGGACAACCTCGTGCCAGTTCTCCGACGCGGCGACATGAACCAGAACTCCTTGATTGGAGTCATGTATAACCCTAATGCCACGAATAGCCATTTCCACGACCCGGCCGCGTACGTGTGGCATCAAGACCGAATTCGTCCCCTCTCCCAAAATGTGAACTGGGTCGGCACAATCGAACGCAGCCGCTAGGTCTTCATAATCCTCAACAACCACCAGTTCATCTACATTACTCTGAAATCGCAGACTGTTGTGAGATAACAGGTCAGCATTTTCGAAAATCTTCAATTTAGCACGCGTCGAAATGACAAGCTCACACGTTCGCCGACCGCACGACGAGTCCGTGCCAACGTATGGTCAAATCGCTCTTGACAGTCACCATTCATCAAAAGAAGATCTCCATGACTAAGGAGCATCGATGCAGTGCGATGCGATGTTCGATCACGAAAACGAAAGGTTCTAGAAGCACCCAAACTCAACGAAACAATGGTTCCTCGATGTAGAAGATCTCGCTCATTGTCTCGATGCCACCCCACGTAGTCATTCCCGTTCCGGTAGTAATTGGCGAGTACAAAGTTAAATCCCGTCTGAAAATCCTCGGCAAGTTGCTTGCGAATATCTTCAAGCTCAATGGTAAAAGGTATAGTCTGACCTTGACTTCCTTTGTATCGATACACCAAACCATCCTGAGCGATGGAACATGACAGTCGGGGTGCAACATGCACTTTTCCGAACATCTGAACGTGCTCATTTTGCCAAGGAATTTCCATTAAGCAATGCTCGAGTAATCGATTTGCTGAATTTGTACTCAGGTAATTTTCAACGAGCTGGAACGGTTGTGCAGTATCAGTAGACCAAGAATGATCCTTGAAGCGTTGCAAAGCTATATCTACTTCGATTTACCCTTGGAAATGAGTAGCTCTTCGACGTAGGTAGCATCTGCCGGAGTGTCCACGCCACCAGGCACTTTCTCTTCTGCCTCAGCAATAGCTATGGAATAGCCATTTGATAGGAAACGAAGCTGTTCCAAGGATTCAGTTTTTTCTAGCACGCTTGGCGGAAGCTTTACAAATTCACGAAGTGCCGAAACTCGATAGGCATAGATACCGATATGCCTCTTACCAGAGGATGCCAAGTGGTTAGGAATCGTTTCTGCAAATCCATCTCGATCCCAAGGAATCGGAGCTCTCGAGAAATATAGTGCGTCCCTTTCTTCTGACACTACTACTTTCACCACATTTGGGTTCGAGAAGTCTCCCCCATCAGTAATTGATTCATATAGAGTTGCAACAGCGCAAGCCTCCTTTTCGAACAACAACGATGCGACCTGATCAATCACTCTCGGAGGAATGAGAGGTTCATCTCCTTGAACATTAACGACCACATCTTCGGGCTTAAGGCTTAACACCTGAGTCACTTCTTCAATTCTGTCCGAACCCGAGCGATGATCCGTTGAGGTCAAAATACAGTCGTAGTTCAGTGCTTTCAAGCATTGTTCTATACGAACATCATCAGTAGCAACGATTGTTTGCATCGCGCTGGACTGGAGCGCCTGTTCAACGACCCGCTGAACCATAGGCTTTCCGGCTAACTCAATCAATGGTTTACCTGGTAGTCGAGTAGATTGATACCGAGCGGGTATGACTACTCTGAATGGATAGCTCATGCGTAAACCGGCTAATCTCTAGTCAAGGATTCCGTGCTCTCGACAGAGAATGTGCAAACGTTGATCGACTGACTGATCAAATGTGACACCAATTCTCAGAAACCAAACTTCGCGGCTAGATAGTGCTAAAGCTCTTATTTTCCGCCAATCCTTCTCAGTTATTACAACAACGTCGTCCGTTCTGAGTTGGAAATCACTGTTGTGGTATGTCACATGATCTGCGAATAAATGAATGTTCGCTTCAATCCCAAGTGATTCCAGTGTTCTTTGAAATCGCCTTGGATTACCTAACCCTGCATAAGCCTGAACCTGTCCTCGAAATCTTCGTTTCCAATCTTCAATGGATAGTTCCTCTTGTGAGTAGACATTGACGAATGCTTGTGCTGTCATATGCATGACCGACTCGTCATCAACCAAATTAGTAGGTTGTGAATTTGCGACCACCCAATCCACTGTATTCAGTCGTTTCTTCGGTTCCCTTAATGGCCCAGAAGGCAGTAGTTGCGCGTTACCGAGTCCTCGTGTACCATCTACCACGGCTATTTCGATATCTCGTGCCATCTCGTAGTGCTGTAGACCATCGTCAGATAAGATGAGATTTACGTCGAATTCATCCATCAGCATCTTAATAGCGCTGACTCTATTTCTATCCACAACCACAGGACACTGAGTGCGCTGCGCCAAGAATGGTGCTTCGTCCCCTACTTCAGCAACGCTTGAATCTGAAGTCACTTGCTGAGGAAATGGACCCTTTCCTGGATAGCCTCTGCTCACGATCCCAACTTTCTTGCCTTGAGAGGTAAACCATTCAGCCAACCAAATGGTAAGTGGTGTCTTACCAGTCCCACCTACAGAGATATTGCCGACTACGATAACCGGAACAGGTGCTCGCCAAACTTCCTCTTCACCCTTAAGGTAGCGCAGGTGACGTCTCTCGACTATCAGCCTAAATATCCACGAAAGAGGACGGAGTACCCACAACCAACGCTTGTTACTGTACCAAGCACTCACGAGCTTGGAGTTCAAGTCATGCGGTTCGTACACCTTGACGGTTGCACGAGCTCTTGCCTTAGATTCAATTCGTTCGTCATCAGAGTGTTGATGATGGTAGAGACTAGAGTAACGACCATGTTGCTCAAGCAATTCTTGGTGAGTGCCATTTTCAACGATACGACCGCGCTCAAGCACAATGATCCTATCTGCATTTACTACCGTTGACAACTGATGCGCGATCATAAGTGTCGTACGGCGGTGTACCACCTCCGATAATGCTTCTTGAAGGTATCCTTCCGATTCTGCATCCAATGCAGATGTTGCTTCGTCGAGAATCAAAATCGGAGCGTCCTTAAGAAACGCGCGAGCAATCGCTACCCGTTGGCGTTGACCTACCGATAACTTGCTGCCTCGGTCCCCAACAACCGTATCCAGACCTTCTGCTAAATTTGGAAGAAACTCATCTACCCTCGCTCGTCGTATCGCTTCGTCGAGTCGTTTGCTTTCGACATGAGCCAATTCTCCAAAGGCAATGTTTTCGCGAAGAGTCGTATTGAATAAGTAGACATCCTGACTGACCACCCCGATGTGATGTCGGAGATTCTGTTTTGTATAGTCCTCAATGGGACGACCATCCAGCAGAATTTGTCCTCGTTGGGCTTTGTAGAAACCCAGAAGCAACTCTGTTACCGTGGTTTTACCACTGCCTGACGACCCCACGATGCCAATGGTCTCGCCAGGCTGAATCTCCAAGCTGAAGTCATGCAGTACTTCAGGTCCGTTCTCGCTGTAATGAAACGAAACGTTCTTAAATTCCAGTCGACCTTCGACATGATCTGAGACAAATTTGCCGTTGTCCTGCTCTGCTTCTTGGTCAATCTGCTGGAATATTTTTTCCGCAGCTGCCAGACCACGTTGCAGTCTCGAGTTCAAGTCAGACAAACGCTTGATTGGATTCGCCAAGAGACCCGTCAAGAGAATGTATTGCACGAGATCACCTGAGGACATCTCACCTGCAATTTCGGGAATGAAAAGCACCGCAACTAACAACCCGAGCGCTACAGCAATCAGCAACTGAATAAACTGTGTGCTTGATGCTTTGGTAGCAATCATCTTTAGGTGCTGTTTACGATTCTGATTGCTAGCGTCGTGAAACCTGCTCTTTTCCTGATCGACAGCACCGAAGGATCGAATAATCTTGAACGCATTTACCGTTTCCTGCCCAAGATGCGTCACATCTCCCATTGAATCTTGAATATTGCGACTGATCTGTCGAAAACGTCGAGAGGCATAGTGAACGATCAACCACACCAGTGGGGCAAACACTAGCCAAACTACAGTAAGAAGCAGATTAAGTGCAATCAGAGCTAGGAAGATCAACAGGAGCTTGACACCATCCTGGATCGCGATTTTCAATACATCCGTAGTTGTATCGCGCAGGTTCGACGCGCTGTCGGTCAGCAGATTAGAAAGATTGCCTTGTTTATTCCGATCAAAGTAAGAACTTGGGAGAACCAGTAATCGGTCAAATAAATCACATCGCACAGAGTGCACAACATGGAAGGACACTCTAGAGAGCAGGAATTCCCCAGACACGGCTCCTGCGGCCCGAACAATGGCGATGGCCAAAATCAATACTGGAAACTTAATAATCGGTTCCCAGGTGATCATTTCGATGAAATTAGGCATCCAGACTGCGCGCTGGGCCTGATTCGTCTCAGTACCCGAGGACTCAAACGTATCGACTAGATTTCCTAAAGTCTGTGCGAACAAAATCTCCGCTTCAGCAGCTAGCAGATAACCGATGATTGCCAGTGCAAAGTACCAGCCCATTCCTCGGACATATCCGAGTAAACGTTTAAAAATCGCTAGATCTTGATGTTGTGCCATTAGATGCCGTTGGCAAATACGGGTTGACTAATCGACCGGTGAAGAACGTGTGGTTTGCGAAGAAACCAAGTGAACTTTTTCAACTTTCAATTCTGATAACGCACTCAACACATGCACAATCGCCTGATGTCTCGTTTCTCCGTCCGCGTGCACCATTATCGTTGGGTCCTCAATAGACTTGGATACATTACCTATCTGTTCCATGACTGCTAACTGGGTAGTTAATTGTGGCACACCGCCACCCACTGAAAATCTACCCTCGCTATCGATAAAGACATCAATGGCATCCTGAATTTGAGGTTCAATCGTGTTCGTTGATTCTGGGAGTGTTATTTCCAATTGTGAATTCGTCACAAAAGTGCTTGTCACCATAAAGAAGATTAACAGGATGAAAACCACATCGATAAGTGGCGTGATTTCAACAGTCGCAGTTTCTACCCTACGTGCATGGAAATTCATGCGGATGCACTTGATGTCTGTGAGTTTTCTAGGAATAGCCTCCCTTGTTTCTCAAGTTGCACACTCAATACATCGATTCTTCGTTGAAAGTACCGATGACAGAGTAGAGAAGGAATCGCTACGGATAGACCGAAAGCAGTGGTCAGAAGCGCTTCTGCGATGCCACCAGAGAATATGGATGGGTCACCTATACCCTCCTCCTGAAGCGTTGCGAATACCTCAATCATCCCAAACACGGTTCCAAGTAAACCTAGCAGTGGCGCCACTGAGGCGATAGAACCTAGGGTTGTCAAGAACCGTTCAAAATGGTGGATTTCCTCGCTAGCAGTTTCCTCCATAGCGATGCGTACGGCATCTAGGCCATGATCACTTTGAGCAATACCTGCCTGAAGTATCCGGCCCAAAGGGGAGGTATTCAAATTCTCGTGGCTCACATTGGTCGACGACAAAATCAAATCTCGACTAGCAAGGGATTGCACAATCTCTGGAGGCGCGATGACTTTCTGTCTTAGTACTATCAACCGATTGATAATTACTGCAGTCACGACGACACTACAAAGCAGAATGGGGTACATCAGGATTCCACCTGACTCAAAGAGGTACAAAGTTGTGGTCCTGATTACGCTACAAGGTAGACATCTTACTAGGGAGGTGCGGTCCCAAATCGACACCTGAACGAATAGTTGGTCGCCGCTACAAATCCGGCAAGCGAGCCACAATCGAATCGACAACCGTCAAATTTCAAGGCAAGTACGCGGGAATTTTGCGCTAAGTTCGAGATTGCATCCGTGAGCTGGTACTCTCCCCCTACACCCTTATTGATGGTTGCCAACTCGCCAAAGACTTCAGGGCTAAGAATGTATCTTCCAATTACGGCAATGTTACTTGGTGCGGATTCTGGTGCGGGTTTTTCCACCAACTTCTCTACTTCATATAGACTTGAGGAGATCTGATGGCCGTGAATGATCCCATAGCTCGCCGTCCGATCCATGGGCACTTCCTCTACTGCTATGACGGTGCACTGATGTTCTTGAAAAATCGACTTGAGTTGACTCATTACGCCCACGTCGTTGCCGATACAAAAATCGTCGGGTAGCACAACGCCAAAAGGCTCATTGCCAATCAAAGATTCGCCAACTTTAATTGCATGGCCAAGCCCTAGCTGCTCTGCTTGACGCGTATACGTGAACTGGCAACCCGTGATCAATTCATTGAGCGAAAGTAATGTGTTCGCTCGTTCAGTTCCCGCCAAGTGATCATCCAACTCCATATTTCGGTCAAAGTGATCTTCAATGGCGCGCTTGGCTTGACCGGTCACGAAGCAGATTTGGTTTAAGCCTGCCTCCGCTGCCTCTTCAATACCATACTGGACCAATGGCTTATCCAATATGGGTAGCATCTCCTTGGGCATGACCTTGGTTGCTGGTAAAAACCTAGTCCCATAGCCAGCGACGGGAAACAGACATTTCCGTAACACAGGAGAATCAACCTAACTCAAGAAACCAAAGCGATAAGAACGGCACATAAGTAATTAACATCAAAACTCCCATCAATACAACCATAAATGGTAAGCATGCTCGATACAACTCGACGATCGGTCGGTCAAATCGATAACTTGCTATGAAGAGATTCATACCTATTGGAGGTGTAAAGTAACCAATCTGCAGATTAGCCATCATGATTACACCGAGATGCAAAGGATGGATGCCAAATGCAACCGCGACCGGAAGTATCAGAGGAACCATGATCACGACTACCGAAAATATATCTAACAATGCCCCCAGTAGCAACAGAAATAGATTCAGCAGGATTAGAAATACAAGAGGATTATCAACCGTTGCATTGATGGTGTTAAAGATCTTCTGTGGAACCTGCGCGTCTACGAAGTAATTGGTCAGAGCAAGCGCACATCCAAGTATTAACAGAATACTCCCGACCATCATCATGGTCTCTCTAATCACGCGCGGCAATTCGGTTAGTTTGAGCTCCTTCAGGACAAATACTTCCACGACTAATACGTAGAGTGCGGTTAGCGCTGCAGCTTCGGAAATCGCCAGAACACCGGTGTAGATTGACAATAAGACTATGAAAGGCAATGGTATTTCCCACTTTGCGGCGAGTAAAGACCTACCAACATTCTTCCATGAAAACGCGATTCGTTCTACATTTCCATGTTTCCATATCGTCCACGCAGATAAAGCAATGAGCATTAGGAGACAAGGCACCAAACCGGCAATGAATAGCTGAGGAATGGTGAACGGTTCACCAACCTGAACTTGCTGTGCAATGATCCCGTAGAGGATCAATGGAATAGATGGGACGATTAAGAGGCCCAAACTACCCGATGAGGTGACCAACCCCAAGCTGTACGATTGAGAGTAGCCAGCTTTCCTTAGCATCGGCAGAAGGAGTGCTCCCAGTGCCACGATGGTTACACCTGACGCACCTGTGAGGGCAGTGAAAATCGCGCAGGCTACAAAACCAACGATTGCGAGCCCAGCTGGCATCCATCCGAACAAGGATGTGGTCACATTCATTAGTCTCTGAGAAGTTTGGGTCTCAGAGAGAAGGTAACCAGCGAAGGTGAATAGCGGTAAGGAAACTAGCAAAGGTGTATCGGCTATTCGGTAAATCTCGATGACGATGACAGTCAGATCGATCCCTGCTAAATAGAAACCGAGCGCCGTGGCCACCACAACAACAGCGAAGATAGGTGCACCGAGCGCAGCCAGCGCGATCACGACTCCAATACCTAACCACGCGATCACGACGATTCTCGCTTCTGACTAAAAATCGAATGTAAACCGTAGCGCATAGCCATCATAAAAGCGCTAATGGGGATGATTAGTTCCAATATCCATGCCGGTATAGCACCTACGCCGACCGAACCATCCATGATCTCCCACTGAATGAACGTGATTGAGAAATAGCCTATCCCTGCACAGACTAGCGCGGTTGCTAGGCAGACCAGGCGATCTATCACAGTTTGCAACATAACTGGTAGAAACCGTTCCAGCACATCTATGCGGATGTGCTTTTTCTCTCGTGCTGCAGCCATGGAACCTACCATAGTCAGCCACAGTACGGCCATTCTTACAAGCTCGTCACCGGCCGCAAATCCAGCATCGAAAAAGTTTCGAGCGACGATTTGGAAAACCGCAACGCCAAGCATCGCGCCAAAAATACTGACTAATAGACCTGTCTCTACATTCTGCAGAAAACGGTCAATGGCACCAAAGGTCAGTTTGCTCTAACCTCGTCGAGAATGTTCGTCATCCCCTCGTAGACATCTTCTGGAACAATGCCGTTATCTACCCAACTCTGCCTACCGGCTGAAGCAACTAATTGCCAATCCTTTCGCTCGGCTGCATTTGGGGTCAATATCTCAATACCTCTACTGACAAGAACTTCCCAAGTTTCTTGGTGATCCTTAATGTTCTGCGCTTCAGATAGTGCAACTGCTGCTTTAAAAACGTCGCGAACAACTTCCTGATCTTCCTGGCTTAGTTGGTTGAATCTTCGTGAGTCGACGATGAACAAACTGTAGATATACATGAAAGGTATGTCTACAAGGTAACTGACTTGAGTATGCCACTGCAAAGCTACAACACTAACAGGGGGCGCAGCTATCGTGTCGATCAGGCCGGTTTGCAAGCCTGTAAGGACATCGACAGGAGAGAGAGGCACCGCATTGATGCCAAACGAGTTCAGGATTCGAGCTGAAAGACGATCACCTTTTGGAACCCAAATTTTTAAGTTCCTCGCTTTCTTTAAAGACTGTGCTTCCTTGGTGCTCAGCGCGTATGCAAATCCCAAACCAGGAATCCCTAACGTCTCAAAACCTCTGTCTCGCAAGGCTGTAATCAACGTTTCGTCGTACTTAGAACGGACAGCCTTGATCTCCTCAAATGATTGAAATTTCATGGGAAGGTTGTAAAGACTTACTACCGGTACTTGATTGCTTAAAGGTCCAGTTTGGACGATTCCTCCATGTAGTTGCCTTGCTCTGATTTTTCTGAGCACTACATTGTCGTCACCCATAACACCACCGCCGTAGAACTTAAAGGAGACACGACCGTCAGTTTTTTCGCCAATTTCATCCGCCGCAGAGCGGAGGTTGTTCATCCACGAAGACCCGTTAGGGGATAAGGTCGCCAATTTGAACTCAGTTGCGTGCCCTACACAACTGAAGGACACAAGAGCTATGAATCCAAGGGTTTTAAAAATATTCGTCTGCACTGTTTTTTAGTTCTTCCGCCAGTTGCTGAGCCAGAATGTTCTGAAGGGTAAAGTCTCCGGCTTTTGGACTTGAATTCAAGATCTCTTCAACCAATCGATCATGAAGTTCGCGATCGTAGACCAATCGAGCATAGCTCTCAGCCAATAAAACTTTGGCGTACAGGTTTCGTCCCTCACTTAGTGTGATTGCGCGTTCAAAATGTTCCCTTCCTTTCTCAGGTTTCCCACCCATTGACGGTGGGAACAGAGTTTCGAAAACACCCATATACATGTGCGACGCTCCTTGCTCGTGCGTCTCATCCAGGTCCAGTACATGTTGCATTAGGACCTTGACGTGGCTCAATTCAGCAACTGCCTCCCAATCGTCACTGTGCGTCTGAATGTATGTCGCCCAGGAAGTGCCAAATACGTAGAGGGTTTCAATGTCCTTCAACTTGATCGATTGAACTCTGGACTCAAAATCCTTAAAGTCCTGTTTTTTTGCCGCACACAGATTCGCGATTTTCATACAAGTGGCTTGCTGTGCATAGTCAAATGCCTTAAGAGCAAAGTGTTTCTGTCTGCTTGCATCTTCAACGAAGGCAGTGGCATAGGATCCGTTCAATACGGCTGCACCAAGAAGCAAGTCAGCACTTGGTTGGTCCCCTTGAACAAACGAATCCACCAAAATCAAGTAGGAAGGAAGTCCCTCCTCCACCACCTTAATATCCTCCGAAGACAAGACTGCGGTAGTGAGGTCGTCCGCTAATCCAGATGTGACATTATTTATCAGCGCGCCACATCCTATACTGAGCAAAGCACCAGCGCTCAGCAACAGCATTCTGAGTACAACAATCAATTCAACGTCGTTCCTGTCCGGCATTAACAATTGATGAAGACGAGAGGACCCACATCAAATGCAATGTTTGGTCCCTATAGTCAACATTCCATGAAGGCAGTTAATCTTCTGGCATCTCTGAGTCACTGTCATCGGTTCCGATCGCCGAGATTATTTCCTCTACGTCGGGTCGATCTCGATAGCTTGGAAGTGCTCGCTTGAAAACTACAGCACCTTCAGCATCCACCATCACCATCCCTGGATGTGGTATGCCATAGGCTGGTGAATCCGCCTTTACCGTTTCATTGAGTATTCCAAATGCCTGCACGGTCTGAGTTTCAACATCAGATAACAATGGAAACTCAATGGACTTTGAGTCCACAAAATTTGCGATTGCTTCTGGTTTATCGTAAGAGACTGCAACTAAATTCACACCTAAATCTTCAAAACTACTTCTGCTTTCATTCAGCTGCACGAGCTGATTCTTGCAGAATGGTCACCAATCCGCTGAGCGGACAAAAAACAGTGCCAGGCCATTCTCACCTTTAAGATCATCGAACGTTGTGAATTCACCGTTGGTATCTTGCACGGACAATGCTGGAATCGTTGAGCCAACTTCCGGACCCCATTGATTCTGATACTCATCCTGCTCGTCTGCAAATAAAGTTGGTGCCATACAGATAACTCCAATCGTAAAGATCCAACGGACAAACGCATATCTATGGAATTGCTTGATATTCATGCCCAGCTTCCTGTGAAAAGTTTGATTTCGCGCCTCGACAACTAAGATTCGGCTACTTAATTATGGTGTTCTAGCGTTAGACCAACAATCTGAGTAAAGTTTCAGTGGACATCAAACACCATCACAATCTGATTCTTCAGATTTAAGATTTTTCACTCTACGAGACCTCTTGTACCAGAGGTTTTAGCTTTCCACACAATCAGAAACCAGCGACCGTGCCATATTTCCAATCTCCCCTCGGGCAAATGTACTTTGAACAACATGGTTCTCGTGCTGCTACTCCCGTCTTGATGATCCATGGAATTGGCTGTCAAGTGGTGCATTGGCCAGAATCTTTTCTTAGTGGGCTTGTGGATTCGGGCTATCGCGTCATTGTATTTGATAACAGAGATGCTGGATTGTCATTCTCAATCGATGCGGAACCACCTGAAATAGCGCAACTAATCGTTGCACAGAACGACCCAACAGCGGCAACAGCTGCCTATTCACTTTCCGACATGGCGCAAGATGCGATCCATCTTTTAAATCACATCGGCCAATCCGGTGCTCACATCGTTGGTACATCCATGGGTGGTATGATCGCTCAGCGATTCGCTCTCAATCATCAGCATCGCATATTCAGCCTTACCACACTGATGAGTAGTACCGGAAACCCAGATTTACCACCCGCCGCGCCTGAAGCTGTTGCCGCGCTGGCGCAAGCCTTTTTCTTGTCGGATCGTCAAGCTGTCATCGACGCAACCATTGCTACGGGTACCACTCTTTCCGGTGAACACTTTGACTCCAGAGAAGTTGGAATAGCCAGATTCGCGGAGATTGCTTACGACCGGGCAGTCAATCCTCAAGGAACGCTCAGGCAATTCGCAGCTATCCTCACGGACGGCAATCGAGCTCCATTGCTCAAGGAACTCAAGATTCCAGTCTTAGCAATTCACGGTGACAATGATCGACTGCTGGATGTCAAAGGAAGCGAGGACATCGTAAATTCTGTACAGAACGGCAAACTAATGGTGATCGAAAAACTTGGCCATGATCTGTCGGAACCGGTCATACCTGCCATGGTCGAAGCGATCGTGGAGCACATCTCCACCACTAATCCGCCAAGATAGGTCCCTCCAGCTAAAGGCTTTTGATAAGGTCCAGAGTCCTTCCCAAAGTATCCAAGCGTTCCTCCAGCGTGCGGCCATACGGGCCTAAACGGAAAGTCGTAACACCCGCATCACGATAGACTTTCAATCGCTCCCGCACAGTCGCCTCGTCACCAATCAGGTTGGTTTGGCGAATCAGTAACTCAGGTACTTTCTGCGCAGCTTCCGCTCGCTTACCAGCAATCCACAATGCTTGAACCTCGCGCGCAGTATCTTCATATCCACCGCGCCGATAGGCTTCGTTATAGAAATTGGTTTTCGCAGACCCCATCGCCCCTAGAGTAAATGCCATACCGGCTTTTAACGACTCAATAAGTGCGCTGTCGTCCTCAATGAATGCGACCGTACCTCCGGCTTGAATGTCAATTTCACCCAATTCTCGTCCTGCAGAAATAGCACCTCGTTTTATGTAATCTAAATGAGCGTCTGCGTGGTCTGGTGTGAATGATGTACCTAGCCAACCGTCCGCCTTTTCCCCAGTAAATTCGAGTGCTTTAGGACCTAGAGTAGCGAGATAAATCGGGATCTGGTCGTTCGGCGGTTGGGACAACCGAAGTGCCTTACCTTCTCCTCCCGGTAAAGGCAATTCATGGAGTTTGCCAGAAAATGCAAGTTTTTCACCCTTGAATGCCATTCGGATAATCTCGACCGTCTCTCGCATCCGGGTCAGTGGTGCTTTGAAACTTCGACCTTGTAAGCCTTCCACTACCTGCGGTCCGGAAGCTCCGAGACCCAGAATGAATCGATCATTCGAGAGTGCAGCCATGGTCAGTGCAGTCATCGCGGTCATGGATGGCGTCCTGGCACTGATCTGCATGATCCCAGTACCAAGCTTGATTCGACTCGTTTTCGCCGCTATGTATGCCAGCGGCGCGATCGCGTCGTGTCCCCATGCCTCAGCACTCCAAACTGTGTCGACTCCCAACCTTTCGGCTTCGACTACAAACTCAATGTCTCGATCAAATGTTCGGTCTCTGCCGGAGGCAGCCCCACCAATTCCTATGCTTACTTCCACGGTTCAATATTCGTTAAAAAAGAAATTCATTGTATTAGCCGTTGTAGTAGGGTTTGACTGAATCCTCTATTCTTCTCTATATTCGATTAAGCTACCACATACAAAATATGTGAGATGAGAGCAATCGTTGCTTCTCTTGTAGTCTCCGACTAAGCCGCAACTCCGACCATTTCCATTCATGGCTTTTACCGAATCTTTTCTTCGTAATCACTTAACCAAGGGCTCCCTAACACTCATTCGTCCTGATGGTTCGAGCGAAGTTTTCGGAACGGGCGAACCTTGTGCGACGTTTCGAATGAGAAATGACAAGGTGATCAAAAAAATCTTGAGGGATCCTCAGTTGAATCTGGGTGAAACCTATATGGATGGCGAATGGGATACCGATGGTCAGTCATTGGAAAATCTCTTGACCGTTCTGCGCACCAACTTCGAGGTTAGAGAACAATTCAATCCATGGTTGGCAAAAATGGCAAGTCTGATCCAGTCATGGAATTCAATCACGGCAAGTCACAAGAACGTTCGTCACCACTACAATCTGGATGAGCCCCTCTTTCGGTCTTTCCTCGACGAAGACATGCACTATTCATGTGCTTACTTCCGCAATTCGAACGATAGTCTTGAAGAAGCTCAACAGAACAAGTGCGCTCACATACTAAAAAAGCTCAATTTACCACCTGATGGCACGGTGTTGGACATCGGATGTGGTTGGGGTTCTCTGGCAATGCACATTGCCGAAAACGCAAATGCACACGTAACAGGCATCACGCTCTCGGACGCTCAAGTTGAGGTAGCACGGAAACGGGCAAAAGAACGCCAACTTGAAAATCAAGTTAGCTTCAATCTAGAAGATTATCGCCTGCACCAAGGCAAGTACGATGCAGTGGTTTCGGTCGGAATGTTTGAGCACGTCGGCAAGCACAATTTTGAAACATATTTCAAGAAAGTTAAAGACTTTTTGAAGCCGAATGGTGTGGCACTGATTCACACGATCGGGAACTACTCCTTGCCCGAACCAACCAACTCCTGGATTGGTAAGTACATATTTCCTGGGGGTTATATCCCTGCCTTGTCTGAGGTATTACATGCGATTGAAGTGAGCGAGCTGGTTAATCAAGACACCGAGGTGTGGCGACGACATTACGCCCAGACGCTAGGGATCTGGAATGAAAGGTTCCAAAAATCTAGGGAGAGATTCGTCGAAACGAAATCGGAACACTTCTGTCGAATGTGGGAGTTTTATCTAGTCGCCTGCCAGACTGCTTTTACGATAGGAAACTTGGTGGTCTTTCAACTACAGTTGGGACTGTCCAATGACTCAGCCCCCAATACGCGCGATTACTTGTACGTTTAAGTAGCCAGTACTTATAGATCGTCCTCTAAGTAGCTAATTCGATGCGCGCAAAGTTCGTCCAAATCCTCTTGTTGCTTGCAACGGTTGGCTTACATGCAGAACAAGACCTGATCGTTGACATTGGCAATACAGGTGAACCAGGTACGCTTGACCCACATCTTTACTTTACCAACCTAGAGGAACATATCCTCAAAGATCTCTTTGTAGGTCTGACCACAATGGACGCATCCGGCGAAATCATTCCAGGATGCGCGGAAAGTTGGACAGTATCCGATGATCAACTCACCTGGACATTCCATCTACGCGAGAGATTACGTTGGAGCGATGGAGAGCCGTTGACGGCTTCTGACTTTGTATTTGGATTTCAAAGGCTACTTAACCCCGAAACAGCGGCGAGTTTGTCGTTCTTTCTTTACAGCATCGACGGGGCTAGGGAAGTAAATTCTGCTTCGGGTGCCACAGAATCATTGGGTGTATCTGCACTAGATGACACCACGTTGGTTATTCAATTGAAAGAACCTTCCCCTTTCTTTGCTGAAAGACTACTCTATCCAGTCGCATACCCAGTTCCAGCTCATGTGGTTAACCAACACGGCGACAACTGGATTAAGGCCGAAAATTGGGTATCTAACGGTCCCTTTGTACTAAATGAGTGGAGACCCCATGAGTACGTTGAAGTAGGCAAGAACCCGTTGTTCTACGCCGCCGACCAAGTGGCTATAGACACCGTTCGGTACTATCCAACGACTGAACCCATGACTGCTTACAACCGTTATTTGACAGGTGAATTAGATTACATATCCAATTACCCACGAGGGGTTCATGCATCCTTGCTAGAGTCTCGTGAAAACGAAGTTCATCTTGCTCCGCTACAGTCGATTATGTACCTGGTTTTCAATACCCAGAAGAAACCTTTCGACGACATCAGAGTACGGAAAGCTCTAGCTCTCGCGATTGATCGTAACTTGATCGTAGATCGACTTTTAGGTCTAGGCGAAGTTGCGAGTAGCACACTCTCGCCGCCGATTGTCGACAATCATGTACCTGTCGAGTATGAGCACGAGCAAAATGTCGCATTGGCCAAGCAGTTGCTCAAAGATGCTGGATACACGGAACGTCCTCTGCAGCTAGAACTTCGACATCTTCCAGATGAAGAAACGCGCAATATCTATGTGGTCATCGCGTCCATGTGGAAGGATGTCGGCGTGGAAACCACCTTGCACCACAGTCCACTCGCAGATCACTTCGGTAACCTAAACCAAGGCAATTTCGACGTGGCGCAGGCAGGTTGGTTTGGTGAAAATAATCCAGAACACTACATTGAGCTCCTGTCCTCGAAAATCAGCGCGGCGAATTACGGGAAGTACGAGTCAGCCAAATTCGATGAACTTCTCGCACAGGCCAAAGCACAAGGAAACATCGCCGAACGAGTCGACCTCCTCCATCAAGCTGAAACGTTAGCGTTAAAGGAATATCCGGTCATCCCTCTCTACGTGGTTTCTACCAGAAACCTAGTCAATCCCAAACTGAAAGGCTGGCTACCGAACGGGAGAAATCTACATCCAGCCCGTTATTTCTATTGGGAATGATGCCTCATTGAATGATCCGTTATATACTCAAGCGAGTAGCCTTTATGGCCGTTACTCTCGCGGCCGTGGTCACCGTTGTCTTCTTTCTACTTCGATTAATACCTGGTGGACCATTCGACGGTGAACGGTCTCTACCTTCTGAAGTTGAACAAAATCTTCGAACGAAGTACAACTTAGACGCACCCCTGTTTGATCAATATAGGGATTATTTATCTGATCTACTGACAGGTGACCTTGGACCTTCTTTCAGAAATAAAGACTTTTCTGTCAATGAGTTAATTTCCCACGGCTTACCAATCAGCCTGACCATTGGCTTGTTAGCCTTGTGTTTTGCACTAGTTTCAGGGTGCTTATTAGGAGTCCTAGCAGCACAGCATCAAGGATCTACACTCGATAATTCCATACGGATGTTCTCCACAATGTGTCTGGCTTTGCCACCTTTAGTATCCGGACCACTGCTCGTACTCATCGTCGCGGTGTTCCTAAATTGGCTCCCAGCCGGCGGTATCTCTACTTACAAGCACTACATACTGCCATCTATCGCTCTATCGATACCTTATATCGCGGCGTTTGCGCGTCTAACCAGAACGAGTTACATCGACGTTGAACGGCAACCTTTCGTACTTACGGCGAGGGCAAAAGGATTGTCTGCCACACAGATCTCCATCCACCACATTTTTCGATCTGCAGCCACTCCGGTCATGTCATTCGTTGGACCTTCGGCCGCAGCGCTACTGGCGGGATCAATGATCGTAGAAGAGATATTCTCAATACCTGGATTAGGTCGTTTCTTCGTGCAAGGTGCTTTGACTCAAGATTACACGCTCGTCCTAGGCGCGGTTCTGGTATATGCAGTCCTGATCCTACTCTTCAATTTCTTGATCGATCTGCTCTATCCAATACTCGACCCTCGAACCAGACACCATGTCAGCAATGCTGATTAGGTCTTCGTTTCAAGCGTTTCAGTCTGCACCACTAACTTTTAGAATCGCAGTCGCTTGGTTGTTATTACTCGTAGTAGCCATTGTGCTTGAACCAGTTATAACTGGGTGGGCTTACGACGAAATTGATTGGTCCTCTTTAAATTCTCCACCTAGTGCTATTCACTGGTTTGGCACGGATGGTGCGGGCCGGGACTTGCTCACCCGTACCTTAGTTGGAGGTCGTATCAGCCTGACAATTGCATTACTCGCAACATTGGTCAGTTTTTCCATCGGCATAATCATCGGTGGCGCTTGCGGTTATTTGGGTGGTTGGGTAGACCAGATACTCATGAGGATCGTAGACGGTC
>MKWU01001102.1_pt1 | contig 48589 bp, 45 predicted proteins | sample 809101 | NCBI WGS metagenome assembly MKWU01 (sample SAMN05860141, study PRJNA318959) | sponge metagenome | host: Aplysina aerophoba | place: Slovenia: Piran, Adriatic Sea, Gulf of Piran | collected 2013-05-07 | reverse complement strand
GGACCGCCCGGCGTCTGCACCATCAGCACGGCGGTCAGATCCTCCTTGGGATCGACCCAGTACGTGGTGCCAAACGCGCCGCCCCAGCCGAAGCTACCGGTGGACCGGTGGTCGCCGCGGGCCGCAACGCCGTCGAGCACGACGTCCACGGCCAGTCCGAAGCCCTTGCCGGGGCCTCCGCCGACGCTCCCCGCCTTCTCGAACAGGTCACCGACGTGATTCGACGCCATGAGGTCGACGGTCCGGGAGCCCAGCAGCCGCGTGCCGTTCAGCTCCCCACCGTTGACCAGCATCTGGGCGAACTGCAGATAGTCTTCGGCCGTCGACCAGAGGCCGCCGCCGCCCCCGTGCAACGTCGTCGTGGCCACCCATCCCGGCACCGGGCGGAGCTCGAGGCCCTCGGGGGTGCGGCTGTACAGCGTCACGACACGCTGCTTCTGGTCCTCGGGCACGTTGAAGGCGGTGTCCTTCATCCCCAGTGGCTCGAAGATCCGCTGCCGCAGGAACTCGTCGAACGTCAGCCCCGATGCGACCTCCACGATGCGTCCCAACGTGTCGATCCCCGCCAGGCCGCTGTACGCCCAGCGGGTGCCCGGCTGGAAGTCGAGGGGGGCCGCTCCGAGCTTGGCCGTCCAGTCCGCGACCGTGCCCGTCAGGTCGCGAGGCGCGATGTGCGACGTCGCCCCGCTTGCCGCGCCGCCGCTACCCAGGCCCGAGGTGTGGGTGATCAGATCGTGCACCGTGATCTCGCGCTTGGCGGGCACGGTGTAGATGTCGCCGGCCTCGCCCCCGGAGTCCGATCGCGGCATGGCGACCTTCGTGTTCTTGAACTCCGGTATGAAGCGGGACACCGGATCCGCCAGGCGGACCTTCCCCTCCTCGACGAGCATCAGGATGGCGACGGCGGTCACCGGCTTGGTCATCGAGGCGATCGGGAAGATGGTGTCCTTCCGCATCGGAGCGTTCGCCTCGATGTCCATGAGGCCTCGCGCCTCGAAGTGGGCGACGCGGCCGCGCCGCGCGACGACGGTGACGGCGCCCGAGATCTGCTTCGTATCGATGGCGCGCTGGATCATCGCGCCGATCCGCTCGAGACGTTTCGCGGACAACCCCACGTCGTCCGGCGCCCCGGCGGGCACCTGGGCTCCGCTCGTCGCGACCGCGAGCAGGGAGACGAGGACGAACATGGATGACACCCGGGGCACGAGGCGGGCTCCGTCACGGGCACTGTTGGCGCTCACCAGCAACTCCTTCTGATTGAGGCTCGACCGGACCGTAGCTTAGCGCATCAGAAACAACGCGACAGGGGCATCAGCGACCGCGACGCCGAGGAGCTCAACGAGGAAGCGTTCGATTCCTCGGCTAATCAGGTGGAGACGTGAGCCGCGGGGAGTTCCCGTCGAATCGAATCTCGACGAGCACACCGTTCAGCCAGTCGGGCAACCAGGAGGGAACGGTCGGTCGCAGGCGCGCGAAGACGTCGTGGGTGTGCGCGGGGTCGCTCTCGATCGCCTGGGCGTGTCCGCGTAGCGCCTCCCCGCGGATCTCGAGAGCGACCGGCGCCCCGTCGCCCCGCAGTTCCCGCCACCACCGGCCGTCCGATCCGGCGTAGACGACGTCCGTCTCCCGCAGGTAGTTGACGGGGATGGTGCGACCGCTCGGCAGGGTCAGCAGCAGCACCTTCTGCGCGCGTTCACCCTGCGGCGGTCGTGCAGCTCGCGCGTCACCGACCGGTTGGCAAGCTGCATCAGCAGGACGAAGACGCCATAGAGCAGTAGAGTCGCCCCGCCGGTCATCATGACCCATCTCATCTGCCTCACTCCCGAGTCACCGCCACCAGCGGGAGCACCACGTGGGACGGGTAGGCCGTCTCGTGGTGGATGGAGTTGTCCGCAGGTACCGCGCGCCGGTGCATGCCGAGGGGCTCCCCGGTGTTGGGGTTGACGTCGAAGCGCGGGAAGTTGCTGCTCGAGACGTCGATGCGGATGCGGTGCCCGGCCTGGAAGCGGTTCGCGGTGGGATGGGGCTCGATGGTGAGTTCGTACACCTCGCCCGGCGTCATCATTTCGGGCCGGCTGGGGTCGTTCCGGTACCGCGCCCGCAGGATGCCGTCGGTGAGGTTCATCTCGAACCCGGTCGGAAAATCCTCGCTGGGGGCGGCGACGTGCAGCATCGGGACGTCGGCGGTGCGGCCATAGTAGGCGCTCCAGTTCACGCCGAGGCGGGTCCAGTGCCGCACGTCGGCGTCCGGCCGGTCGTGGTCGCCGCGGGTGAGTTGATCGAGTACGTACTCCTCGAACTCGGGCGCCGCCGCCAGCGGACTGAGGCCGCGCCGTAGCGGCATCGCCGCGAACCAGTCGCCCACCTCCTCGGCCTCGAAGGCCGCCCGCACGACCGGATCGGGCGACAGGCGGAGCTGGTCGAAGGCCCAGCCGAGCTGTTGCCCCAGCTCGAACGCGCCGTGGTTGCGCACCTTGTGCAGCCAGGGGTCGGAGATGCCTCCCTGGTTGCGCGTCCTCATGGTCCCCACCCGCTTCGCGTGATGTCGCTCGCCGTCTTCCCGCCGCCGGCGACGAAGGAGATCGCGTTGCGCCTGCGGGCCCGCGTCCGCAGCCCCGCCGCACCGGCCTGCCCGGCGCCGGTTCACGGCGTATAGACGCGGCCGTCCTTCACCACCGCGGCCACGTTCCGCAGGTCCCGCATACTCACCAGCGGATTGCCGTCGACCACGATCAGATCGGCGAGCTTGCCGCGGGTGACGGTGCCCAGCTCACCGCCGCGGCCCAGGTACTCGGCGTTGCGGCGGGTTGCCATGGCGAGCACCTCCAGCGGGGAGAAGCCGGAAGACACCATCAGGTCCATCTCCTGCCAGACGGCGTCGGTGTGGAAGTTGAGCGGCGTTCCGCTGTCTGTGCCGACGAGCACCCGGACGCCGGCGTCCCGGAGCTGGCGCAGCTTCGCCCCCATCTCGTCGATGCGGCGCACCCGCAGGCTGCCGCCGAAATACCCGAACCGGCGCGGATGCTCGATGCTGCGCCGGATGTCGGCCCAGATCGCCGGCGGCGTCAGGGCGCGGACGCGCGGGTTGTCCCGCCAGTCGGGCCACTCGACCGCGCGGCGCTGGATCACCGTCTGGATCATGGTGGGGATGACGTAGGTGCCCTGGTCTACCAGGCCCTGCAGCACCTCGGATGCGATGGTCGGGCCGGTGCCGGCCCCGAGGGACAGGTGCTCGATGCCGTCCTGGCCCGCGCCGATCCGCATGAGCAGGTCGTCGCGGGTCCCGACGTGGCCCGTGATGCGGAGTCCCCGCGCGTCGGCCTCCTCGCGGATGGCCCGGAGCTGGGCCTCCGTCAGCCCGGTGTGCACCTTGATGATCCCGGCGCCCTGCGCGATGGCGGTCCGGGCCGCAGCGCGCGCCTCCTCGACGGTCCGCACGTTGACGGTGTGCGACCGCCGGTGATGCCGGGCCACCTGCTCGTCGGTCCAGTTGGTGATCCACCCCATGCTGGCGACCACGCGCGGTCCCGCCAGCTCGCCGCTCCCGATGCGGTCCTGGATGCGCCCGAGGGCGTCCGGCTGCCCGGCCAGGTCGACGACCGTGGTGACGCCGCTCAGCAGGAGCTGCCGCGTCGAGATCGCCATGATCTCGGCGTAGCGGCCGTCGCGGTACAGGCCGTGCCAGTGCTGGTAATCGGAGTGGCCGAGGATGTCCAGGTGCACGTGCGCGTCGATGAGGCCGGGCAGGATCGTCATGCCGCGGGCGTCGACCACGTCGGCGCCGTCCGGCACCGTCAGCGCGTCCCGGCTGCCTACGGCGACGATGCGGTTGCCCTCGACGAGCACGACCGCGCCCGGCAGCGGCGGCCCCTCGTGTCCGTCGATCAGCAGTCCGCCGACGATGGCCAGATCGGCCTCGGCGGACTGCGGGTCCGGCTCGCCGTCGAAGGTCTGCGCGGCGGCTGCCGCGACGACCGCAGCCGCCAGCACGACCGCGAGGGGGTAACGGAGGCCGGTCATCGCGCGCCGGCCGCGTCCCCTGCCGCATCTTCGGCCCGCCCCACCAGCAGCATGTTGGCCATGCCGTAGTTGCCCTCGTGACACGCGTACTCGAAGATCGGGTCCGCGCTGCGCGCCAGCGGGATGGCCGCGGTGAACGGCGCGGTGAAGGTCGCGGGGTCGTCGACGGTGTACTCGTAGAGCAGCGTGTGGGCGTCCACCCGGGTGAACCGCTCGATCAGGCGCAGGGTCTCGCCGGTACCGAACGCCACGGTCGCCCCCGGCTCGAAGCTGGCCCGCTTGGCGCTGAAGTTGGTGGACTCGACCACCAGCGTGTCGCCGTCCCAGTGCCCGCGCGGGTCGCCGTTCCAGAGCCGCACCGCCTCGGGCGCGTGCGGCCGGCCGTCGAGCGGCACGATGCGGGCGTCGTGCACCATCTCGGTGAGGATCACGACGTGGTCCTCCGCCTGGAAGAGCTGGAGGTTGTTGTTGTAGCCGCCGGGCGACAGGGGCGGTCCGACGTTGTAGCCCACGAGGCACCGCGCCGCAAGCCCGCGCTCCTCCGGTCCGTCCGCGCTGAGGCCCCCGATCCGGTAGCGGACCGGGAGCGTGCCCGGCACGTGGCGCTCGACGGAGCCGACCTGGCGGACGGCATCGGGGGTCAGCGGGGGCAGTCGACCGTCCTGCGGATCGACAATCAGCGACGTCCGGCGGTCGGCTACCGGCCCGCCGTGGTCCCACCAGAACTGGTTGTAGGAGCCGACGCTGCCGGTGGGGGGCGGCTGGTCCCACGGGCGGAACGCGGCGGTGCGCGCGGCCAGGGCCGCATGCTCCTCCTCCGTGTAGTGGGTCTGGCTGCCCAGCCGTTCGGGGCGCTGGAGCGGAGTGGTGGTGTTGAAGTGCCAGACGCCCTGCAGATCCGGTCGGCCGTGTGGTGTGCGCAGCGGCTCGCCGGCGGCGTCCGACTGGGCTCCCGCCGTCCCGGTGGCGGTGAGCACGAGAGCCGCGACCAGCGCCGCGAGCGGCCGGGCGGTGCGCCTCATCATCGATTCGCTCCTTGCTGAAGCCGGGGATTCGCCCGATTCTCCCGGCGCGCTCGGCGGAGGTCAAGCCGCCGTCGCGGGTCGGGGTCGCGGAGGTCCATCCTGATGCACCCCATGCTGGAGATTGCCACCACCGAGTCGGGGCCGGCGACGGTCTTGCCATCTGACCATCTTCTTAGCTACATTCGTCGTGAGGAGTCGCCCGATGCCCGTCGTGAACGTGCACGAAGCCAAGACTCAACTGTCCCGACTGCTGGCGCAGGTGGAGGCCGGCGAGGAGGTCGTCATCGCGCGCCGGGGCACACCAGTCGCGCGCCTCGTCGCGTGCAGACCCATGGCCAAGCGACAGCCGGATGTTCTGAAGGGAAGGACCGCGCTGACAGACGCCTTCGTCGACCCGCTTCCGGAAGACGAGTTGAAGCTATGGGAGGGTGGTTAGCGTCGGCGATGCGAGTGTTGTTGGACACGCATGCGTTCGTGTGGTGGGTTGCCGACAGCCGGCGTCTTTCGGAGACCGCCAGCGGGACAATCCGGAACGAAGGGAACGACATTCTCGTCAGCGCGGCTTCTGCGTGGGAGGTTGCCACGAAGCATCGCCTCGGCAAGTTCCCGGAGGCTGATGCCCTGGCGAGCGACATACGCGCCGCCATTGCCCGCCAGGGCTTCGAGGAGTTGCCGGTCAGCGTCGGCGACGCCGAACGCGCCGGACGGTTGACCGGCCCTCACCGCGATCCCTTCGACCGCATGCTCATCGCCCAGGCCCTGGCGCGCGATCTCGCGATCGTCTCCAACGAGAGAGTCTTCGACCTGTACGGCGTCAATCGGCTGTGGTGATTGCGCGGAATTACACAACAATTACAAGGATCCGGGCCTCCCGCGGGGCGCGGGCTGATAGTGTCTACGGCCATCGGCCCGGGCACCGGAACCGGGCCTCAACGCGGGAGTTGCCATTGCAGACGAGGGAGATCGACTTCGCGAGCAGGGAAGGCATCAGCTGGACCACCACCTCGGCGTTCACCGTGTTCCACGTGCTGGCGATCGTGGCGCTGTTCTACACCACCTGGCAGGCCGTGGCCGTGGCCGTGGTGCTGCACTGGATCTGCATCGGGTGGGGCATCGGGCTCGGCTACCACCGGCTCCACACGCACCGCTCCTACAAGACGCCGAAGATCGTCGAGTACTTCTTCGCGCTCTGCGCGACGATGACGCTGCAGGGCGGGCCGATCTTCTGGACCGCGATGCACCGCATCCATCACCAGCACTCCGACCGGGACGGCGACCCGCACACGCCGCGCGACGGCAAGTGGTGGTCGCACATGCTCTGGACCATATTCGGCGAGGAGCTGCACGGCGATACCGAGGTCCTGGGCAAGTACGCGCCCGACCTGATGAAGGACCGCTTCTACCGCGTGCTGACCCGTTGGCACTGGGTGCCGCTGGTGGCCCTCGGGCTGATTCTGCTGGCGATCGGCGGCCTGCCCTGGCTGCTGTGGGGCGTGTTCCTGCGAGTCGTGTTCGGCCTGCACTGCACGTGGCTGGTGAACTCCGCGACGCACCTCTGGGGCAAACGCCGCTTCGACACGCGCGACGACTCCCGGAACTCGCTCTGGGTGGCGCTCCTCACGTTCGGCGAAGGGTGGCACAACAACCACCACGCCCACCCGACGTCCGCCCGGCACGGGATGACGTGGCGCGAGATCGACCTGACCTGGATGCAGATTCGGCTCATGAAGCGGCTGGGGCTCGCCTGGGACGTGCAGGTACCGACCGCCAGCCAGATCGCGAACAAATCGCTGGCCGCGGAGAGCGCAGCGTAGGCCAACCGCCGCCCCCATTGGGTATGCTCTGTTGCGCATGCAACGCTTCGGCGGCAGCCGCACCCGATCGATCGTCCTCGTGGCGCTGCTCGGCAGCGCCCTGATCGCAGTCGCGGTCGCGCTCAACATCGGCTTCATCGTCATCAACTGGCGGACCGGGCTGCTCCTGCTGCTCGGGGTGCTCAGCTTCGTGGTACTGGTCGGCGGCCTGGCGCTCAACACGGCGTTCCTGATTCGGGAGATCCGCCGGAGCGAGCAGCACGACGCGTTCATCCACGCGGTGACGCACGAGTTGAAGACGCCGCTCGCGAGCATCAAGCTCTACCTGCAGACGCTGCGCCAGCGCGAGCTGCCGGCCGGCAAGCGGAACGAGGTCATCGACACGATGCTCGACGACTCGGACCGCCTGCAGCGGACCATCGACCAGATCCTGCTCGCGGGCAAGACCGGCAACACGCGCCGGGTCGAGAACCCGACCGACGTCGACCTGACCGAGATTGTCGGCGAGTGCGTGTCGCTCGCCGGCAAGCGGCACCACTTCGTCAACGGCGAGGTGGAGTACGTGCACCGCGCCCCCCTCGGGGCGCTCGTCGTGCGGGGCGACCGCGACGAGCTGGCCGCCGCGGTCACCAACCTCGTCGACAACGCCATCAAGTACTCCGGGGCGCGGGTCCGCGTCGCGGTGGATGTGGCCCGGATCGGCGCCCGGCGGGTGGCGATCACCGTGCGCGACCAGGGGATCGGCATCACCGGCCACGAGCTGAAGCGCATCTTCCGGCGCTTCTACCGCCTGCCGGCCGCCCTGCGCTCGCGCGTGCGCGGCACCGGCATCGGGCTGTCGATCGTCCTCGCGGTGGCCCGGCGCCATGGGGGACGTGCCTACGCCGACAGCCGGGGGGCCGACCGGGGCAGCACCTTCACGCTGGAGCTGCCGCTCAAGGCCTCCTCATGAGCCGCGTCCTCATCGTCGAAGACGAGGAGCACCTGGCCGCCGGCCTGAAGCTGAACCTCGAAGCGGAGGGGCTCGAGGCCGAGGTCGAGGAGAACGGCGCCGTCGCCCTGGAGCGTCTCGTCGGGGCCGACCCCGACGCGGGCCGGTTCGACGTCGTCCTGCTCGACGTCATGCTGCCGGGCCTCGACGGGTTCGAGGTCGTCCGCCGCCTGCGCGCGGCGCGGCAGTTCGTGCCCGTGATGCTCCTCACCGCGCGCTCGAGCACGGACGACGTCCTGCACGGGTTCGAGGCGGGCGCCGACGACTACCTGCCCAAGCCGTTCGACCTCTCCATACTCCTCGCCCGCATCGACGGGCTCCTCCGCCGGCGCCTGTGGCTGCGCGGCGGGGGCGACGAAGCCGGACCGGAGCAGGAGCTCGACGAGTTCCGCGTCGGCGCCAGGCGCATCGACTTCCGCAACCAGGTGGTGCGCGGCGGCGACGGGGCGCCGGACCGGCCGCTCACCGTGATGGAGGCGACCCTCCTGCGCTACCTCGTGCAGCACGAGGGCGAGACCGTCTCCCGCAAGACGCTCCTGGAGGAGGTCTGGGGGGTCCGCCACGACACCGACACGCGCACGGTCGATAACTTCGTCGCCCGGCTCCGGCGCTACCTCGAGCCGGAGCCGGCGCGCCCGCGCCACCTGCTCACCGTGCGCGGCGTCGGCTACCGCTTCGTCGGCCGTCCGGAGGGCGACTCGTAGCCGTCGGCTCCGTGGGGATGGGAGGCGCTGCGTGACTGCCCCGTACGCGCAGCACGAGCTCGAAGGGATGCTGGCGGACCTGGAGTCCGACCTGGTCGAGCGCAAGGAATCGCTGCGCGGAGACAATCCTCGCAAGATACGGCAAGCGGTCTGCGCCTTCGCCAACGATCTGCCGGACCATCGGCGCCCCGGCGTCGTCTTCGTTGGAGCGGACGACGGCGGCGCGCCCGTGGGCCTGGAGATCACGGATGAACTCCTGCTGCAGCTCGCCGACGTGAAGACGGACGGCAACATCGTGCCGCCGCCGACGCTGACGGTGGACACGCAAGTGCTGCTCGGCACAACCGTTGCGGTCGTCACCGTCATGCCGTCGGACACGCCGCCCGTGCGCCACCGAGGACGGATCTGGATACGTGTGGGGCCGAGGAGGGCCATCGCCAGCGCCCAGGACGAGCGGATCCTGAACGAGAAGCGGCGCCATCGCGACCCCCACTTCGATGCGCAACCCGTGCCTACCGCGAGTGTCGCAGATCTCGATCTTCGACGTTTCGAGGAGGAGTACCTCCCCCTGGCGGTCGACGCAGCCGCCCTTGCGGATAACGATCGGAGCACGGAGGAGCGTCTCGCGGCCCTGAAAATGATCGCCGGGGTAGACGACCCCAGGCCGACGATCGCCGGCATCCTCGTCCTGGGCAAGAACCCGCAGGACTTCCTGCCCGCCGCATTCGCGCAGTTCCTTCGTATCGCCGGCACCGACCTCGCCGACCCCGTGGTCGACGACGGCCGCTGCAGCGGGCCGATCGCTCACCTGGTGAGCGGTCTCGACGACAAGCTGCTGGCCCACAATCGGACCGCAGTCGACTTCACGTCGAGACCGGTAGAGGTGCGTACGCCGACCTATCCGATGGCGGCGCTGCAGCAATTGGCCCGCAACGCCGTCATGCATCGGACGTACGAAGGCACGAACGCACCGATCCACGTCTACTGGTTCGACGATCGTATCGAGATCACGAGTCCGGGCGGCCCCTACGGGGCTCTCACGGCCGAGAACTTCGGACAGCCGGGCATCGTGGACTACCGCAACCAGATCCTGGCGGAGGCGATGCGGGTCCTCGGGCTGGCGCAACGCTACGGGGCGGGCATCCCGACGGCGCGGCGCGCCCTGCTGAACAACGGACAGCCGGAGCCCGACTTCCGCGTCGAGCCGAACTGGGTTCACTGTACGGTGAGGGCCCGAACGTGACGACGCCCGTCCTTACCTTCTTCAACAACAAGGGCGGGGTGGGCAAGACATCCCTGGTCTACCACGCCGCATGGATGCTGTCGGAGCTGGACCATACCGTGCTGGTGGTCGACCTCGATCCCCAGGCCAATCTCACGGCGGCGTTTCTGGACGAGGACGCGCTCGCGGACCTCTGGAACGACCGGGCGCCCGCGTCCGGCAGAACGATTCACCAATGCGTGGCGCCGCTCACCCAAGTCGGGGACATCCGGGAACCGGAGCTGAAACGACCCGCGGACCGGCTCTACCTGCTACCCGGCGATCTCGCCCTGTCCGGATTCGAGGACCTGCTGTCCTCGGAATGGCCGAACTGCCTGGGAAGCACGAATCTGTACCGCGCGTTTCGCGTCGTCACGGCGTTCTGGCAGGTAGTCCAGAGGGGCGTCGAGCAGTCGGGCGCGAGCATCGTGCTGGTCGATGTCGGCCCCAGCCTCGGCGCCATCAACCGGTCCGCCCTGATCGCCACGGACTTCGTAGCCGTGCCGCTCGCCGCCGACCTGTTCTCCCGTCAGGGCTTGCGCAATCTCGGCCCCACCCTGCGCAGGTGGCGGCAAGACTGGAAGAGGCGGCGCGACAACTGGGCCGCTCCCGACTTCGCGCTGCCAACCGGCAACATGCAGCCGATCGGCTACCTGATTCAGCAGCACGGAGTCCGGCTGAGCCGTCCGGTGCAGGCCTACGACCGGTGGGTACGACAGATGCCGGCCGAGTATGCGCGGATGGTTCTGGACGAGGCGACTCCCGCGGCCGCAGTCGATCCGCGGGATGACGAGCACTGCATCGCCACCGTGAAGCACTACCGCAGCCTCGTCCCGCTCGCACAGGACGCGCGGAAGCCGATCTTCCTGCTGGCAGCGGGAGACGGCGCCCTCGGGAGTCATGCCGCTGCGGCGCGCGACGCGTTTGGCGACTTCCGGGAGCTCGCCGAGAAGCTGCTGCAGCGGACGCACGCCGCATCGGCCGCGACCGAGCCGTAGCCCGGAAACCGTCGCCAGCGGCTCCGATTCCCGCCCAGCCGGCCTACAGGAATCCGCGCCGTTCTTCGGCGCAGACTCCTGGCCCGGAAACCGTCGCCGGCGGCGTCTACTCCGCCGGCGACAGCAGGGCGTCGCGATCCACCCACGCGCCCGCCGTCATCACCCGATCGATGGCCAGGGTGTTGCGGATGTCGGCCAGCGGGTCGGCATCGAGCACGACGAGGTCGGCGATCTTCCCCACCTCGAGCGTCCCGAACTCCGCCTCGCCGACGGGTGGCGTCAGGCTCGCGCCGGTCGCCGTCGCGGCGACGAGCGCCTGCATCGGCGTCAGCCCCGCCTCGACGTAGAGCTCCAGCTCATGGTGGACGCCCCAGCCCATCGGCACGTTGGGCGTGCCGGCGTCGGTGCCGAGGGCGATGCGGACGCCGGCGTCGTGCAGCGTCTTCACGAAGTCCTGCACCTGCCGGAACGCCGCCCTGCGGTCCTCGAAGTCCGCGGCCTCGACCACCTCCGCCCGCGCCTCGGGGTCGTCCCAGCGGGCCAGCGCATCGGGATTGAACGCCGCGCGCAACTCCGCGTCCTCGAGCAGCTCGGGTTGCTCCGCGAAGTGCCAGTTGTTCTGAACGATCGACAGCGTGGGTGTGAACGCGACGCCGTTCTCCACGCACATCCGGATGAACTCGGCCGACGGCTCCGGATCGTCCACCGGAGCGCCCGCGCCGGGGCCGAAGGTCAGCACCGTCGAGTGCAGGAAGTCGCGCAGCCCGGCCTCGACGAGCTGCCGGCCGTCGGCCTCGTCGTCGATGTGGGCCACGGGCACGAGGCCGTTCGCGATCGCCTCGTCGACGATCGCGGTGCGGATCTCCGGCGAGATCGTGTCGCCCGGCTCCGCGACGGCGTTGACCCACATCTTGACGAAGTGGACGTCCTGCGCGGCCAGCTCGCGGACCATCTCGCGCGCTTCTTCCTCTGTGGTCGGCTGCTGCGCGAGGGCCGCGTTGAAGCCGTCCGGAGCGGTGAACCCGCGCCCGGCCGTGAACACGCGCGGCGCGTCGGGGCGACCGGCGTGGGCCTCGAGCATCAGCGCGACGTTCTCGGCGTCGTCGGCGCCGATGCTCCGCGCCGTGGTGACGCCGAAATAGAGCTGCGTCCGGAACTGCCGCTCAATCGTGGCGCGGTCGCCCAGGTAGTGGCTGTGCATGTCGACCAGCCCCGGGATGACCGTCTTCCCGGCGCCGTCGACGATCTCCGCTCCCGCCGGCACCCCGGTGTCGGCCCGCGTCCCGGCAGCCACGACGCGGTCCCCGCGGATCAGAAGCACGGAATCCTGGATCGGGTCTCCTCCGGTGCCGTCGATCAACTGGGCGCCGACGATGGCGATGTCCGCGGGCTCGGCGGGAGGTGCCGGCACCCCCCCCCCCCCCGCCCCCTCGGCGAGGGCGGCGATGGCCGCGGCCCCGGCGGGAGTCGCCGGCTCGCCGCCGCACGCCGCGACTGCGGCGAGCGCGGCTACCGCTACCAGACCCGCAGCCTTCTTCAGAACTGCTCTCATGAGGACCCTCCCCAACACCGCCGACACGGCCAGCCCGACCGATCCCGTCCTCTCCACCCCGCGGACGGATCGGACACCCATTCCGAACGTCGGCCAGGAGTCGCGGGCGGGCGAACTCCCCCGACCCCTTCAGGGCGCGCTACCGCAGGATGTCGCTCTCCTCCGCCATCTCGATGAGCACCTCGGCGTCTTCCGGCAGCAGGAGCCGGCGCGCGACCGACTCGTCGGCGGCGCGGCGGACCGCGGCCACGAAGCCCGCGTGGTCGGCGTAGCGCTCCTCGAGCGACAGGCGTGGGTCGCCGTTGGCCATGCGCTCCGCACGCGTCCGCGCAAACGGGAAGAACGCGCCGGTCAGCGAGCAGAGGTCGCGGCCGCGCGGCCCGGCCGCGTAGAGGTTCCAGCCCGTGTTGGTGCCGACGGGGACCGCGATGTCGACAGTGCGGATGCCGCCGATGTCGTGGCCGTCACGGTCCGTCGTCGGGACCAGCACCTGGTACGAGCCTCCGCGGCTCGGCGGCAGCATGCTCTGCCGGCCGCCCTGCGACCCGAACGTGGGGCCGTAGTCGAGCGCGTCGAGCCCGTTGACCGTGGTCGGGAAGCTGACGCCGGGAATGGCGGGGAACGTCCGCGCCGCCTCGTCGACCGTCGCCAGCGTGCCCCGCCGCACGTCCGGGTAGTTGCTCGGGGGCGGCTCGATGCCCTGATCGGCCCAGTCGTCGAGGGCCACGAGCAGCGCGCGCATCGCCGGCGCGGCGCTCCGGTTGGTGTTCGCAACGTGGGCGCACGCCCCGCGGTCGGACGGCACCACGCCCACCCCGGTGGCCCCGCCGTGCGGGTGGCTGGCCAGCAGGTACAGGCGGACGGTGTCGGGAATCGGCACCGGGTTGCCGTGGCCGTCGTGGACGTTGAGCGACGCCTTCATCTGCCAGAACTCGTTGCTCGTATCGACATGGAACACGAGCGGGTCCGTGGCGGGCCGCTTCAGGATGCCGTCCCTGACGTTCGTCACCGGGTCGGTGGTCACCGCGTAGGTGAGCGGCGGTACCGACGTCGACGTGAAGTCGGTCGTCCGGTCCTGCCGGGAGTAGATGTTGGGATCGGAGAACTCGACGTTGGCGAACAGGCGGTGCGAGCCGGGGATGTGGATGCGAACCGCATCGAACACGCGGCGGTGCGCCTCGTCCTCGTTGAAGCCGAGGTAGAGCCAGTCGCGCAGGTACATCCCGGTCGACGAGATGCCGAGCCCGTAGGCGCGGCGAACTCCGGTCGCGCCGGCGCTCGCCGCGAGTGGGTTCGACGTCCCGGCGTCGTCCGCCGTCTCGTAGCGCAAGAACGAGGCCAGGTCGCGCGTCACCGCATAGCCGAGCCCCATCACCCACGGGTTCCTGGCCGGATAGATCAGCTCGTAGTTCTTGTCGCGGTCGAACCCGTCGAACAGGCAGATGTCGGTGGCCGAGGCCGCGAGCGACGCCTCGCCCGACGGACAGGTCCCGAACGCCCAGCGGTCGGCCGCGATCGGCCGGCGCTTGCCGCCGACGGCGTCGCGGACCGTCAGCGTCGAGTGCGCGGTGTCGGTGTCGGCCGTCTCGTAGCTCACGAAGCGGTCGTTCCCCTTGAGAGGCACGCTGTAGAGGACGTCGCCGCTCGCCGGCGCCTGGGCCAGATCCGTGGAGTACTCGATCCGGATGCGCGAGACGATCGGGCTCCCGTCGGCCTGCACCGCGACCGGGAGGTTCGCGCCGAGCCGCGTCGGGGTGGTGACGACGTCGCCCGCCCAGCCGGCGTCGACGAGGGTGTAGCCGAGGCGGAAGAACAGGCCGTCGCCCGACTCGGGGTCGGCCCCGAACGGCAGGGACGGGAAGGTCTGGAAGCCGAGCTCGATCGCGTTCCCGCGGTTGTTGATGCCGTACAGGAGCTTCTGGTTGCCGCGCGCCATGTCGACCGGCTTGATGATGAAGAACGGCGCGCTGAATTCCACGAGGCCGCGCTCGTTGCGGGGGGCGCGGTCGAGGTTGACGATGACCGCGTTCAGCGGATCCTGCGGGTCGACCTCCATGTGGACGATGCCGTCGAGGCGCTCGAACGCGCCAGCGTCGCCGAACTCTCTCCCGCCGGCATACGGCGTCGTCCGTTCGACCTCGATGCGGACCACGCGCGCATCGGCCGACGGAGCCGGCAGGGCAAGCAGCAGGCCGCCGAGAACCATGAGTGCGAATGCTCGTCTGATCACGACGCCCCTCCTTGAATCGGCCGGTTGCAGTGCAGTCGCCCCACCGGTGCGGCCGTCGCGGCTTTGGCGTAGCCCGCCGCGGCTACGCCCGCAGCGCGGCGAGGCCCGTGCCGCAGCGACGACCGCCGGCTCGCCCGGGCGACGCCCAATGCCGCCTCGAGGCCGCGAGCCCGTCTACTATAGACCCGCACCGGCGACCGTCTCGCGCGAACCGGCACCGGCGCATTCGTCGACCTGCACGAACACCCCGCCGCCTTCCTCACGGACGGGGAAGGTGGCGACGGGTCGCTCGGCGGGTCCTGCGCAAGGATGTCCGTCGGCGAGACGGAAGCGAGCTCCGTGCCAGGGACAGACCACCCGGTCGCCCTCGAGCCAGCCGAGCGCGAGGGGGCCCTCGGTGTGGGTGCAACGGTTGCCGAGCGCGTGCAGGCGCCCGGCGTGGCGCACGACGACGATCTCCGTTCCGTCGGCCGCGACCTTCCGGGGCCGCCCGTCGGCAACGTCGGCGCGCTCCGCCACCCGGATCCAGCGACCTGCGCCGTTCGCCGCCGACGAGGCCTGCAGGCGGGGCGGGGCGTCCACGGGCGGGGGGGCCGGGACCGGGGGCGGCGCGGCGGGGGGGGGCGCCGCGGGGGGGGGGGGCGGGTCATCGGCGCCGGGCACGCCCGGCCAGCCCCCGTGGCAGAGCTCGACGGCCAGGTCCTCCTCCCAGATGCGGCCCGCGCCGCGCTCGACGACACGCCCCATCCACGGCTGCAGCCACGCCCATCCGGGGACGAGCGGCACGCGATAGACCTCCTCGATTGCGGTCTCCTCCCCCTGGCCCGTCAACTGCGTGTCGACACCGACCCCCCGCAGGAATCCGCGCCGGAACCGGATGCGAATCCGGTTCGGAGGCAGCCAGACCTGCTCGACGACGCTCCGCAGCCGCACGCCGAGCCAGGACGGCCAGCGCTGCTCGAAGACGATCCGGTCGCCGGCGACCTCGACCGCACGGTAGCTGCCCAACGTCGTCGGGTGAACCGTCTCGATGTGCTCGAGATCGAAGTACTGGGACAGCACCCGGGCGAACGGGTAGGGGATCCGCTTGCGGTAGGTGATCTCGACGGCCATCGCTGGAGACGTACTACCATGATCCCGTGCCCACGGTCCGCGCGGAACTCCCGCTGAACCTCGACCGCACGGCGGCCTGGCGGCGGTTGCGCGAACGGGTGACGGCGGCCCGGCTGAGGGCCTGGAAGGCGAGCAGGGCGGCGGATCTGTAGGACTTGCAGCGCCCAAGGCCGTATCCCCTCATAGTTCATGAAACGAGCTGCAAACCGGCTTTACGTAGCGTATAGTGAACGTTATGAGCCGCCACACGAGTCCGCTCCCTCTGCCGGTCAAGCGCGCCCTCACCAAGGTCGGGGCGGATCTGCGCGACGCCCGGCGCCGGCGGCGCATCCCCACGGCGACGATGGCGGAGCGGGCGCTCATCAGCCGCACCACGTTGAGCAAGGTCGAGAAGGGAGATCCGGGCGTCTCCCTCGGCATCTACGCCACGGTGCTGTTCGTCCTGGGCCTGGAGGACCGCGTCGCCGAGCTGGCCGACGTACGACACGACGCCGTGGGACTGGATCTCGAAGCCGAGGCGCTGCCCGAGCGCATCCGTGCGCGGCGCCCCCGGGCTCCGCGGGCCTCCGGCTGATGGATCGGGAAGTCCTCGTCTACGTCGACCTCCAGGGAACGCCGGCCTCCGTTGGCCGCCTGTGGTGGCGAAGCCGCGGAGGCCGGGAGAGCGCGTCCTTCGAGTACGACGCCGCGTGGCTCCGCCATCCCGAGCGCTTCGCCCTAGAACCGGCTCTCAGCCTGACGTCCGGCCCCTTTCACACCCCTGCCGGGAGAGCGCTGTTCGGCGCCATCGGGGACTCGACGCCGGACCGCTGGGGACGCCTGCTGATGCGGCGCGCGGAACGGCGGCGCGCCGAGCGCGAGCGGCGCGCCCCGCGATCGCTGTCGGAGGTGGAGGTCCTGCTGCGGGTGGATGACGAAGCCCGGCAGGGGGCGCTCCGATTCGCTACCGATCCGAACGGGCCGTTTCTTGCCGGCCCTGGCGACCTACGCATCCCGCCGCTCGTGGAGCTGCCCCGCCTGCTGGCCGCTGCCGACCGGGTGGCCGGGGACACGGAGGACGACGAGGACCTCCGACTGCTCCTCGGACCGGGCTCCTCGCTCGGGGGTGCCCGCCCGAAGGCGACCGTCCGGGAAGACGGCGGGCGCCTGGCCCTCGCGAAGCTCCCCCAGGTACGGGACGAAGTACACGTCGTGTTGTGGGAGGCCGTCGCCCTGGCGCTCGCGGAGCGGAGCGGCATCGACGTGCCATCGCGGCGCCTCGCGAGCATCGCCGGGCGGCCGGTGCTGATCGTCCGGCGCTTCGACCGGCGCGCCGGTCACCGGGTGCCCTTCCTGTCCGCCATGAGCATGCTGGGCGCAGCCGAGCGCGAGCAGCGGTCCTACCCGGACATCGCGGACGCGCTGCGGCGGCACGGCGCGGCGCCTCGGGAAGACCTGCGCCAGCTCTGGCGGCGCATGGTCTTCAACGTCCTGGTCTCGAACACCGACGATCACCTGCGCAACCACGGGTTCCTCTTCGCCGATCACCGGGGTTGGCGCCTCAGCCCCGCGTACGACCTCAATCCCGTGCCCGTCGACGTCCGCCCGCGAGTGCTGTCCACGGCGATCCACGCCGATGACCCAGCGGCTTCCCTCGACCTCGCACTGCGGACGGCGGAGCTCTACGGCCTGAACGGGAAGGAAGCGCGCATGATCGCCTCCGAGGTGGCCATCGCTGTCGCGAGGTGGCGCGATGTCGCGCGCGGGTTCGGGGCCGCTCGACGGGACATCGATCGCATGGCGTCGGCGTTCGAGCACGCCGACGCTGACGCCGCGCGGCGACTGCCGGCCTGACCTGTCAGCAGCCGAGCGCGATCAGGTCCTCCAGAAGGCCGCTCCCATCGGCGCCCGAGCCCGGGGTGCGAGATCTGTCGCTTCCCCGCCTGCGCCGAATCGTTTGGCACCTCCCCTTGCTTACCGAGATGAGGCGTGCTACGTTGCCACGGTAAGCGAGGGGAGCCGATGAGCAAACCGCCGAAGCTGGTCCAGGGCACGCTGGACCTGCTGATCCTCAAGATCCTGGACCTCGAGCCGCGGAGCGGGTGGGCGATCGGACAGCGCCTGCGGCAGGCGTCGAACGACACGCTGCAGGTGAGCGACGGCTCGCTCTACCCCGCCCTGCACAAGCTGGAGCAGCAGGGCTGGGTCACCGCCGAGTGGCAGGTGACGGAGAACAAGCGGCGCGCCAAGGTCTACGCGCTCACGCCTCCCGGCCGCAGGTACCTGCGAGAAGAGCGCGCGAACTGGGAGCGTCTCTCCGGGGCGATCACGCAGGTCGTGCGGCTGACGGAGGCTTGAGCCGTGCCGTTACCGCGCTGGGTGTACGCATGGCGCGTCCGATGCCGGGCGTTGCTCGACCGCGGCCGCGCGGATCGCGAACTGGACGATGAGCTGCGCGACCACGTCGAACGCGAGATCGCGGCCCGGTGCGCACGCGGCACACCGCCCGCCGAGGCGCGCCGGCACGCCCTGGCGGCGCTGGGCGGTCTGGCCTCGGCGCGGGACCGCGTGCGGAGCGTGCGCTTCGGCGCCCTGGCCGAACAGGTGCTCCAGGACGTCCGCCACGGCCTGCGGCTTCTCGTCCGCAATCCCGGGTTCACCGCCGCCACGGTCCTGACCCTGACGCTCGGAATCGGCGCGACCACGACCGTCTTCTCGGTGGTCGACGCCGTGCTCCTGCAGCCGCCGCCGTTCGCCGACCCCGGGCGCCTCGTGACCCTGTGGCAGACGGATCCGGACAGCGGCCAGCCGGCCGAGGCGGCGTCGGCGAACTTCCTCGACTGGCGGGCGCAGGCGACGTCGTTCGAGCGCGTCGCGGCGATCGAGCCCTACTCGTTCGACGTCGCCGGCACCGGACGCCCCGAGGTGCTGTACGCCTCGGCGGTCACCGAGGGCTTCTTCACGCTGCTGGGCACCGATGCGGCGCACGGCCGCACGTTCCGGCCCGAGGAGTACCGCCCGGGGAGCGGCGTCGTCATCCTGACGGACGGTCTGTGGCAGCGCCGCTTCGGCCGGGATGCCGGCATCGTCGGCCGGTCGCTGGTGCTGGACGGCGAGCCGTACACCGTCGTCGGGGTGCTTGCGCCGGACTTCGAGGTCGGCCTCGAGCGCGGCCGCGGCGCCCGCGACCTCTTCGTGCCGAAAGCGATCGCCGAGTGGGAGGGGTTCCGCCGCGGCGACGGCTGGTGGCACGTCGTGGCGCGGCTGCGCCGGGGCGTGACGCTGTCGGAAGCCCAGGCGGAGATGGACACCGTCGCGGCCCGCATGGCGGCCGACCATCCGCGGACGAACGACGGCGTCGGGGCGCGCGTCATCCCGCTCCAGGCGAGTCAGGTGGAGGCCGTGCGGCCGACGCTCCTGCTGCTCCAGGGCCTCGTGGCCCTCGTCCTGCTGATCGCCTGCATCAATGTCGCGAACCTGATGCTGGCGCACGGCGCGCGGCGCGCATCGGAGTTCGCCGTCCGGACCGCCGTGGGCGGGGGGCGCGGGCGCCTGCTGCGCCAACTGCTGACGGAGAGCGCGGTGGTCGCCGCCCTCGGCGGCCTCGGGGGCCTGCTGCTGGCCGGGTGGGCGCTCGACGCGATCGTCGGGCTGATGCCGGCCGACGTGCCGCGCGCCGCCGAGATCGCGGTCAACGGACGGCTCCTGGCCTTCGCCGCCTGCCTCGTCGCCGTGACCGCCCTGGCGTTCGGGAGCGCGCCCGCGGTGCACGCTCTCCGCCGGAGTGCGCACGGCGTCCTCCGCGAGCAACGCGCCGGCGGAAGCGGCGCCCGATTGCGCCGCGGGCTGGTCGCGGCCGAGGTGGCGCTGGCCCTGGTGCTGCTCGTGGGCGCCGGCCTGCTGGTGCAGAGCTTCGCCCGGCTGGTGAACGTCGACCTCGGCTTCACCCCGGCGAACACGGCGGCGCTGCAGGTGTTCCGCTACCCCGACGGCAGGAGCGCGGTCCCCGATGCGGGGCTCGCGGATACCGCGAACTTCTTTCGCCAGACCCTGCGTGACATCCGCGCCCTGCCCGGCGTTACCGGAGCCGCCGCCGTCTCGTCGCTGCCGCTGGCGCTAGCCGACGTCACGCGGGAGAGCCCGTTGACGTTGCACGACCGGCCGCCTCCTCCGCCCGGCGAGGAACCGGCGACGGTCGTCTCGCTGGCGACCCCGGGCTACTTCGAGACGCTGCGCATCCCGCTCCGGGCCGGCCGGTGGTTCGACGACCGCGACGACGGCGAGGGGCCGGCCGTCGTTGTCATCAACGAGACCCTGGCCCGGCAACATTGGCCCGAGTCGGACCCGCTCGACCAGCGGGTGACCGTGCAGCTCTCCGGCGAAGCCCACGCGGCGGAGATCGTCGGCGTCGTCGGCACGGTCCGCCCGCGCGGTTTCGAGAGCCTCCCGCGCCCGGAGGTCTTCCTCCCGCATGCGCAGTACCCCGACGGCTCGATGACCTACGTGGTGCGCACGGCCGGAGACCCGGCCGCCGCGATCCCGGCGATTCAGGACGTCATCTGGACCGCCGCGCCGTTGGAGACCTTCTACAGCGTCGCCTCCGTCGACCAGCTCCTCGCCGACACGCTGACGGCGCGGCGGTTCACGACGATCGTCGTCGCGCTGTTCGGCATCGTCGCGCTGGCGCTCGCCACACTCGGCATCTACGGCGTGATCGCGGTCGCCACGGCGCAACGGACGCACGAGGTCGGCCTCCGTCTGGCGCTCGGCGCGGCGCCGCGCGACGTCCGCTGGATGGTGGTCCGCGGTGCGGTCGGCCTGGCCGGTGCGGGCGTCGCGATCGGCCTGCTGGCTTCGATACCCGTGTCCCGCTCGCTGACGAGCCTGCTCGTGGACGTGACGCCGTTCGATCTCCCGACGCTCGCCGGCGTGTCGACGCTGCTGCTGGCCGTGGCCGCCGCGGCCGCCTGGTCCCCCGCGCGGCGGGCGGCAGCCACCGATCCGCTCGCGGCGCTGCGCGCGGAGTAGACGGACACCGCTCGGAAGGAGGATGACGATGCAGACCAGGTCCCGGAACCGGCTCGCACCGTCAGCGTCCGGGCTGGCCTGCTTCTTCCGCTTGTCGCGCGATCTCGAGCATGTTCGTCAAGCCGTAGTTCCCCTCATGACACGCATACTCGAAGATCGGCAGCGGGTGCTTCCTCAGCGTCTGCAGCGCGGTCCAGGACGCCGTCCAGGTCGTCGGGTCGTCGATCGTGTACTCATACTCGAGGATCTCCGGGCTGGCGCGCCGGAAACGCTCGATCAGGGTGGCGTCGCGGCTGGCGCCCGCTACCGAATGTTCGAAGTTCGTCGTCTCGACCACGAGCGTGTCGCCCTCCCAGTGGCCCCGCGATTCGCCCCTCCGCTGCCGGAGCGTCCCGTGCGTTCGATCGACGATGGGGATGAAGCGCGTCGTGTGCATCATCTCGACCAGCATCACGAGGTGGTCCTCGGTCTGGAAGAGCTGCACGTAGCTGTTGTACGGAAGGGGATTGAGCGGCACTCCGAGCGTTGCCATGCAGCGGTCGGAGAGGCTGAAGTCCTCGATCGAATTCAAAGGGTGAGTCCCGAACGAACCGGCGTTGCGCGGCCGCCTCTCGCCTTCCGGCGTCATCGGGGGCCTCCGACCGTTGGGAGGGTCGATGATGAGGGACGATCGGCGGTCCGCCACGGTCTGCGTGCCGAAGTCCAGAAAGACACGCGTGTGGATGTCGTTACCGGGGACGGATGCATTCTCGGCCGCGTCGATCCTCTCCACCCACTCGGCCCGCTCCCGTTCGACGGAGGCCGCCTCCTCCTCCGTCAGCACCGGCTTGTCGGCAAACTGCTCGGGACGCTCGAGCGGCGTCACGCTGCGGTAGTCCCAGACGCCACCCAGGTCCGGGGCGCCCCATGCCGTGCGCGGGACCTCGTCCGATGTCTGGGCCGTGGCCGGTGCGGCCGACAGCCACCCGAGCCCAACGGCGACCAGCATCACGACGGAATTCTGCGGCGCGAGCATTCTGTCCTCCTGTCGGTGGGCAGCCCGCTCAGCGGGCCGCACCCGTCAGCTTGCGGCTCGCTGCAGGGCCTGTCAACCCGTCCGCTTCCCGGGGCCGCCGTCGCACCCGCGCGTCAGAACCCCACGACGATGCGGGCGCTGAGCCGGGACCGCGCGACGACGTAATCGGCGCCCGCGCAGATCGGCATGTCCGCCGCGAATCGTAGTGCGAGTCGCCGCAGCAGGTTCACGTCGAAGCCTATGCGCGGAAGGGGCGCCTCGCGGTTCGTTCTCGCCGCGCGGTGCCTTGCCTCATGACGCATGATCGTCGCGACCCAGCTGCAGGCGGGGTCGCCCCGGAAATCTCCTCTTGACACCCTGAAGAAACCGCGGCACGCTTCCTACAGATGCACAAAAGGAGAGCCGATGCCGCCTGACCGATCCGACGTGCTCCAGGGCACGCTCGACCTGCTCGTCCTGCGCGCCCTTTCCATCGAGCCTATGCACGGCTGGGGTCTGGCGCAACGGATCGAGCAGATGTCGGGCGACGTGTTCGCGATCCAGCAGGGCACGCTGTACCCCGCCCTGCAGCGGATGAAGCGCAGGGGCTGGGTCGGCTCGGCGTGGCGCGTCACCGAGAACAACCGGCGCGCGCGGTACTACGCGCTCACCCCGCTGGGACGACGGCAGCTCGACGCCGAGCGCGCGCACTGGGAGCGGACGGCCGGCGCCGTCAACGGTGTGCTGAACTGGGCCGAGTGATGGGCATGCTCACCGAATGGCTGCGACGCATCCGATGTCTCTTGCGCGGCGGGCGCGAGGACGCCGAGATGCACCAGGAGCTTCGCTTCCACCTCGACATGGAGACGGAGAAGAACCTCGCCACCGGCATGGACGCGCGCGAGGCGCGCCGGCAGGCGCACCTGCGCCTGGGCGGGCTGACTCCCATTCAGGAGGCGGTGCGGGACGCGCGCGGCGTCCGGCCCCTGTCCGACATGCCGCGCGATGTCGCGCTGACCGTGCGCTCGCTGCGCCGCAGCCCGCTGTTCACGGTGGTGGCGGTTGCGACGCTGAGTCTCGGCATCGGTGCCACGACGGCCATCTACTCCTTCGTCGACGGCATCCTCCTGTCGCCGCTCGGCTACCGGGAGCCTGACCGGTTGATGACGGTGCAGATCGTGATTCCCGAGGTGGCAGACCAGTTCCCGGTGTTCTCCGGCAACGCCCTGTCGATAGACGCCTGGCAACGCAGTTGCGAAGTGACCTGCCGAGAGCTGGCGGCGCTTCAGCCCGTCAACGTGGTCGTCACCGGAGGAGGCGCGCCGGAGCCGCTCCCCGGCGCGCGCGTCTCCCCCGGCTTCTTCGCGCTACTGGGAGTCGAGCCGCTGCTCGGCCGGCTGTTCCGGCTCGGCGAGAGTGATGCCGCCGCTGATACGCGCGTGGCGGTCTTGACGCACGGGTTGTGGCAGCGCCGGTACGGCGGCGACCCGGCAGTGCTCGGCCGCGTCGTCGCACTCGACGATCAGCCAGTCGAAGTCGTCGGGGTTCTTCCGGCCTCGTTCAGGTTTCCGCGGTTCGCGGATCTGGTGCCCGTCGCGGGCGGCCTCTCGGGCCGGCCGGAGTTCTTCCAGCCGCTCGCCTGGACCGAGTCGCAACTCCGCTCGCGCGCATTTGACTATCCGACGCTCCTGCGACTGCCGCCGGACGTGACCGCGTCCCAGGCGACCGCCGAACTGGACGGCATCCTGGAGGGGGTGTACGCCGCCGCCCCGATCCATCCGAGGGTGCGGGTGCAGCCGCTGGTCGACCAGGTAGTCGGCGCTGCGCGCCGCCCGCTCTGGTTCCTGCTTGCGGCCGTCGTCGCGGTACTGCTGGTGGCGTGTGCCAACGTGTCGAACCTGTTCGGCGCCCACTGGCTCGAGCGCCGCCGCGAACTGGCGCTCCGGCGGGCCCTGGGCGCCCCGCCGGGCGACGCGACCTGGCGTGCGCTGCGCGAGAGTCTGCTGGTCGCCCTGGCCGGGGGCCTCGGCGGCGTGGTGTTGGCCCATGGCGCGCTGCAAGCCCTGGTGGCGGCGGCGCCGGTCGATCTGCCGCGGCTCGAGGAAGTAGCGGTCGACGGGACCGTGCTCGCCACCTCGTTCGGCCTGACGCTGGCTTGCGGCGTGCTGTGCGCTCTCGCCCCAGCGTGGCTCGCGGGTCGCGTGTCCCCCATAGAGGCCCTGACCGTGCGTGAATCCGCCGCGCGGCGGCGCGGCAGCGCGCCGGGCCTGCTCGTCGGCCTGCAGGCGGGGCTCGGCATCGGCCTGATTGTCGTGACCGGGTTACTGCTCGCCAGCTTCGTGCGCGTTCTGCAAGCCGACCGCGGATTCGCCGTCGATCGCATTCTCGCGGTCGACCTGCAGCTCTCGCGCCTCGGATACCCGGACGGCGGCGACGTGACGCGCGCCTTCGCCGAGATACTGCGCCGTCTGGAGACCTTGCCGGCCGTGAGCACGGTCGGCCTCGTGCAGCGCCTCCCGCTGGAGGGTAACGCGTTCATCGACACGCTCACCCGGATGGACGACACGCGCCCGCCCGCGGAATGGCCGCTCGCGAACTACCGCATCGTGAGTCCCGACTACCCGCGGGCGATGAGCGTCTCCGTCACCCGTGGCCGCATGTTCACCGAGGACGACCGCGCGCGCCGGCCCATCGTGCTCAGCGAGCACGCCGCCCGAACCCTATGGCCAGGCGAAGATTCGATCGGGCGGCTCGTCCACCGCGGCGGCGAGCCCTTCGAGGTCGTCGGCTTGGTCGCCGATGCCCGGGTCGTCGATCTGGAAAGTGACGCCGGGCTCGTCGCCTACGTCCCGTACTGGATGTTCCCGCGACGTCAGGCCACGCTCGTTGTGCGCACCGAGACCGCTCCGCTGGCGCTGGTGGCGGCGGTCACAGAGACTATCGAGGCAATCGACCCCGCATTGCCGATCCACAACGTCCGCACGATGGACCGCGTGCTGTCGGACGCCGTCGCCGGGCGCCGTTTCCAGCTTGCGCTGACAGTCGCGTTCGCCTTGACCGGACTGCTCCTCGTCGCGCTCGGCGTCTACGGCGTGGTGGCCCCGGCGGTCGAGCGACGGCGCACCGAGATTGCGGTCCGTCTGGCGCTCGGCGCCACCACCCGGCGCGTGTTCGGTATGGCGCTCGGCTACGGGATGCGTCCGGTAGTCATAGGCGCGGCCGCCGGTCTGGCCGCCGCGGTCGCCGCCGGCCGGGCAATCGCGGCACAGCTCTACGAGGTGGCGCCGCACGACTGGACCGTGCTGGCCTCGGCGACGCTGGTCGTCCTCGGCGTGTCGGTCGCCGCCTGCCTCACGCCGGCCGTCCGGGCGGTCCGGACCCCAACGGCGATGTTGCTCAAGTCGGAATAGCCCGCGGACGTGCGGCGGGAGCCGCCGGCCCTTGCGCGCCGGGTCGTTCGACCGGACGGTAGTAGGATCCTGGCCGGATGGCGTCCGCCAGACTTTCCCTGCCGCAGGCCTCGCTCGACATGCTGGTGCTGCAGGCGGTCGCGGCCGGACCGATGCATGGCTTCGCAATCATGCAGCGCCTCGAGCAGCTTTCTGCCGAGGTGGTTCGCTTCCCGCGCGCATCGCTCTATCCGGCCCTCCATCGGCTGGAGACCCGGCGCTTGATCGCGGGAGACTGGAAGCCGGCGCAAGGGGGTCGCGAGGCGAAGTTCTACCAGGTGACCGCCGCCGGCCGCGCGCGCCTCCAGGGCGAAGCAGGCTGGGAGCTGCTGTCGAAGGCGGTCGGCCACCTCGCGACGCTGGAGCAGGAGATGCGGACCGCGGCGGCCATCCAGCGCGCGCTCCTGCCGAACACCCATCGCGCCGGCTCGTTCTTCGATGCCGCGGCCGCGGCGGAGCCGTGCCGGTCCATCGGCGGCGACTTCTTCGACTACATCGACCTCCCCGCCGGCGCGCTCGGCTTCGTGCTCGGCGACGTTGCCGGCAAGGGACCGCCCGCGGCTCTCCTCGCCGCGCTGATGCAGGGATCGCTGGTCGCGCAGGCGCACGCCGGCACCGGGCCCGCCGCCACGGTGGCCGCGGTCAACACTGCCATCGTTCGCAGGGGGATCCAGGGCCGCTTCGTGACGCTCTTCTACGGGGTGCTCCGCCCGGACGGCAGCCTCGCGTACTGCAACGCCGGTCACAACCCGCCCATCCTCGCGCGGGCCGACGGCAGCGTGTGCCGGCTCGACGTCGGAGGGATGGTGCTGGGCGTGTTTGGGGACGCCCCATTCGTGGAAGGCTCTCAGGCCCTTGGGCCGGGCGACCATCTCGTGCTGTTCAGCGACGGCGTCTCGGAAGCGATGAACGAGGCGGAGGAAGAGTTCGGGGACGAGCGCCTCCTCGCCTGCCTCGCCTCGCTCACGGGCGATGCTGAACAACGCCTGCAGCACATCCTCGCCGCCGTACGACAGTTCACCGGCGACGCCCCGCAACACGACGACGTGACGGCGATGGTCGTCTCGTATCGCTCGAGCGCGCGGTGACGACCCGCAGAGCCGTCCGCACGGGAACGGTGCCGTGCCGAGCGCGTCGCACGATCGTCCGCCCCACCGGCGGCGGCGCGGGCACGCCACCCGGCAGGGCGGACATCGTCGCGGAGACCGACGTGCCGAACATGTCGGGCCAGATGACGGTCCAGGCCGTCCCCGCGTCCGCCACCGCCTACGGCTGCTGCCGGTCGCGGGCGCGCGCGGAGACGAGCAGGTTCTCCATGCCGTAGTTGCCCTCGTGGCAGGCGTACTCGAAGAGCGGGCTGTCCGAGCGCCGCATGACGACGCGCACCGACCACGGCCGGGCGAACGACGCGGCGTCGTCGACGGTGTACTCGTAGAGCAGGCGATCGGCGTCGAGCCGCGTGAAGCGCTCGACCAGGCGCAGGTCGGGGCCCGAGCCGCGGAAGCTGGTCTTCGCGGTGAAGTTGCGCGTCTCGACCACCAGGGTGTCGCCCTCCCAGCGGCCGCGCGAGTCGCCCTTCCACTGCCGCACGTGGCCGGGCAGGTGCGGCGAGCCGTCGAGGGGGACGACGCGGGCATCGTGCACCATCTCGTTGAGGATCACGACGTGCTCGCCGGTCTGGAACAACTGCATGTTGTTGTTGTAGGCGCTGGGGTTCATCGGCGGTCCGGAGTTGAACCCCATGATGCAGCGCTCGAACGCCCCGCGGTCCTCGGGCCCGAACGCGTCGCGGGCGCGCAGCTCCCGTTGCCGCTCGCCGCGCGCCTGCGCCTCGGCGCTGCGCGCCGGGATCCTGCCGTCCGGCGGGTCGACCACCAGCGACGTCCGGCGCTCCTCGCCCAGCGTGGTGCCGCGGTCGTACCAGAAGTTGTTGTAGCCGCCCGACACCGGCAGCCGGCCGTTCTCGTCGCGCCACAGGTCGACGTTCTGCGCGTCCACCCGCTCCTGCGCGAACGCGGCCGCCTCCTCCGGGCTCAACGTCGCCCGTCCGGCCAGCTCGTCGGGGCGCTCGAAGGGAATGGCGCTGCGAAAGTCCCAGACTCCCTGCAGATCCCGTCCCGCGCCCTCCCCCGGCGCCTGACCGGCCGCCGCGGCAGCGGCAGTGGCCAGCAGCATTCCGCACGCTCCCGCTCCGATCCACCCGACGCTTGCATGTCGCGTCCTCATCCCCTGCCTCCTCCCGCACGCCGTCGCCGGCGCGCGCCTGGTAGCGCCAGTGCCGGTAGTGCCGGTCCCATCGTCCGCCGCCGCGGGGTGCCCGGCCATTCCGGGCCCTCGGGTAGTCCCGCGCCACTCAGTTCGCATGGTCCACGTCGGCGGCCGCCTGCAGGAGCCTGCCCCCGAGGGGATCGACCGCAGCGAGCGCGTTCGCCAGCACCACTACCCCGAACCGCCCGTCCTCCGTGAAGCCCAGGAAGCTGCGGAAGCCGCCGGTGCCGCCGTTGTGCCAGATCACGGTCTGCCCGCCGAGGTCCGGGCGCCGGTCGCGCACCCACGCAAGCCCGATGCTGCGCCGCGGCGAGATCCGGAATTGCTCCCGGTGCGCTGCCCGGATCGCCGAGTAGACGGGGTCGGAGTCCTCCCGCATGTTGGCGGCGAGATACCCGACCATCCCCTCCAGGGTGCTCCGCACCGCCCCGGCGCCCTCGAACGCCTCCGGCAGGTCCCCGGGCTCGGCCCCGGGCCCCAGCCCCACCGGCCCGCCCCCCTGGACCGCCGCGGGCGGGCCCGGGGCCTGGCCGGGGGGCCGGAGCCGCACCGGCCCGATATGCTGTCGGCTCCGATAGCCGACGGCCGTGCGCGACGGCGCTTCGTCGCTCGGTCCGATCTCGATGCCCGCCAACGCCAGCGGCCCGTAGACCAGGTCGCGAATCGCGCCGGCGTACCCCAGGGCGGCCTCGCGACCAAGAATCCAACCGAGCAGACCGAACCCGAAGTTGGAGTACTCCGAGTGTTCCCCCGGACTCGACCGGAGCTCGGTGACCTCGAGCGCGCGCAGGAGGTCGTCCGTGGTGTAGTCCTCGTAGGGATTCAGGCCCACTGCGACGCGAACGAGCCTGTTGAGATCCGCCATCCCCGGCGGCACTCTCGGGAGCCCCGCCGTGTGCGTGGCGAGTTGGGCGAGGGTGATCGGCTGCTGCTCCGGCGGCAGGTCGATCCCGGCGGGCAGGAGCTCGTGCAATGGATCGTCCAGGCTCACGACGCCCCGGTCGACCAGCGCCGCCAGCAGGATGCCGGTGAACGTCTTGGTGATCGATCCGATCTCGAACGTCGCTTCGCGCAGCGGCGGGCCGCCTGGCAGCAGGCGCGCATCCCCATAGGTCGCCCGCGCGATGCCGTCCGGCGTCACGAGGCCGACCGCAACGCCGATGGGCCGCTCGTCGCGCGCCCAGTCGACGATCTCCCCGCGCACGACCTCTTCGAGAGCGGGCACGCCGCCGTCGGTCCAGTACGCGGCGCCGTCCGCCTGCCAGCCGATCGCCGGCCGCCACAGGACCAGGCCGATCAGGCCGAGCGCCAGCCAGAAGGCGCCCGTCCACGGCGAGCGAAGCAGCGCGATCCCCCACGGCACAGGGGAAGTCGCCACGCCCTGCGACACGCGGCGGCGCTTTCGGAGGCCGCGCACGACCACGAGGAGGCCGAGCGCGCACCACAGAACGAAGGCCGCGACGGGGCTGAAGGCGAGCCACGAGCCCATCGGTCGGATCGTAGTGGGCGGGCCGGGGCCCTGCAAGAGCGAGGCGGGTGGCGACCGCCAGCCGCGACGGACGCGATTCGGGGAGGTAGATCTGCCGCCGGCCCGCGGCTGCGCGCTCCCGATCCCATACGCTCCGCATCCAATACCATCCGCGCATGTACGATCCGCGCATGACCGACACGAGCGCAGACCGATGACCCGACCCACCAATCCCCGAGTCGCCGAGGCCCGGGTCGACCCGCTGTTCATCGACCGCTGGTCGCCGCGGTCGTTCGCCCCCGAGCCGCTCGGCGACGCCGACATCGCCTCGCTGTTCGAGGCCGCGCGCTGGGCCCCGTCGTCGTCCAACGTCCAGCCGTGGCTCTTCCTCTACGAGACCGACGGCCCGGACCGGCCCGTGTTCGATTCGATCCTGAACCCGCGCAACCGCGACTGGGCGTCGAAGGCGCCGCTCGTCGGCTTCGTCTTCGCCAACATCCGCACACCGGACGGCCGCGAGCCACGCACCGCGCAGTTCGACGCCGGAGCGGCGTGGATGTCGCTGGCCCTGCAGGCCCGCGCGCTCGACATCTGCACCCACGCGATGGCCGGCATCGACCGCGAGGCCGCCCACGACCGGCTCGGCGTCGACCGCGAGGCGTATGCCGTCATGTGCGGCCTCGCCGCCGGTCGGCTCGGCCCGCGCGAGGCGCTGCCGCCGCCCCTGCAGGAACGCGAGGGGCCGCGGAACGACCGGAAGCCGCTGGCCGAGATCGCCCGCCGGGGCATTCTGCGCAGGCCCTGAGCCTGCGGCGCGCGTCCCCCGCGGCGGAGACTGGAGACTCGCCGGAGCCGTGCGCGCAAAGTCGGCAGAGCCGTGCGCGCAAGTCGGCAGAGCCGTGCGCGCAGTCGGCAGAGCCGTGCGCGGGACTCGGGGCGGACCCGGAACCCGTCGCATTTGACGCGGGACTCGACCCGCCGCGCCGAGCGCGGGGCGCGGGTGCTGTTGCGCGCCGCTCACGCCGCAGTATGATCGCGCGGTCGATGGGCCCCTCTCGCTCGGGGGCGCTGGGTTCACCTTCTCAGGGAGGTCGGCATGAGGCGGCGGGTCCGACACGGCACGGCGGCCGGCGCGGCGGTGCTCGCCCTCGCGATCGGCGGCTCCGGGGCCGCGGCGCAGGAGGAGGAGCGCGTCGTACGCATCGACACGCTCAACGTCAGGGACACCCTCTACCACCTGTCGGACGGCGGCGCCAACGCCATGGCGCTCATCGACGAGATCAACGGCGGCGTCGTGCTGATCGACGCGAAGAGCCCCGGCTGGGGCGCGGCGGTGCGGGAGGCGGTCTACGGCGTAACCGACCTTCCGGTCACGACGATCGTGCTGACCCACCCGCACGCCGACAGCGCGGGAAGCCTCAGCGAATACCCCGACCTGGTGGAGGTCGTCACGCACGAGCGGTCGGCGGCCGCCATCGCCGAGGCGGTGCCCGACGGGGTGACCGTCACGCCGTTCTCAGACCGCCACTCGCTGCTCGACGACCTAGACCGCATCGAGCTGTACCACTTCGGAGCGGCCCATACGGGCGGGGATACCGTCGCCGTCTTTCCGCAGAAGGGCGTTGCCTTCCTCGGCGACCTGTTCCCCTCGAAGGCGACGCCGGAGATCGACCGCGCGAACGGCGGGAGCGGAGTGGAGTTCCCGGAGACGCTGGCCCGCGCGGTAGCCAGCATCGAGGGCGTGGAGCGGGTCATCACCGGCCGCGACGAGTTCCCGTCGACGTACGCCGGCCGCGGGCGGCGCGAGGAGGGGCGGCGGCGCCCATGGACCGGCTGGATGACCTGGGCCGACGTGGCCGAGTACGCCGACTTCAACCGCGACTTCCTCGCCGCCGTCGAGGCGGCCTACGGTGCCGGCATGAGCGCCGACGAGGCGGCCGCGACGCTCGAGCTTCCCGAGCGGTACGGCGCCTACGGGATGGAGCACGCCCGGGCGAACGTCGAAGCAATCTACGCGGAGCTGGCGGCCCGGTGAGAGGCAGGCAACCGATGACATCGAAGCTGACGGCGGCGCTCGCGGGTGTGGCAATCGTTGTCGGGAGCGCGGGCATTGCGGCCGCCGAGGACTGGCCGGAGTTCCGGGGCGCGGGTCGCCGCGGCGTCTGGCTCGAGTCGGGAATCGTCGAGACGTTCCCGGCCGAAGGGCTGAAGGCGCTCTGGCGGACGCCGGTCAAGCGGGGTTACGCGGGACCGGCAGTGGTCGACGGGCGCGTGTTCGTGACCGACTACGAGCCCACCCAGGGGATGCGCGGGATCGAGCGCGCGCTCGCCCTCGACGAGGCGACCGGCGAGGTCCTGTGGGTCCAGGAGTGGGACGCGGACTACGCCGGCATCCAGTGGGAGATCGGCCCCGGCGCGACGCCGACCGTCGACGGCAACCGCGTCTACGTCCTCGGCCGGACCGGCGTGCTCTCGGCGCTCGATACCGAAACCGGCGAGATCCTCTGGCGCAAGTCCTACAGCGAGGACTACGGTGTGGACCGCATGCGGTGGGGTTTCGACTGGGGCTTCGCCAGCGCCCCGCTGGTCGACGACGAGCGGCTCATCGGCTTCGTCGGCGGCTCCCCGAACGCACGGGTCGTCGCGTTCGACAAGATGACGGGGGAGGAGATCTGGCGGTCGCTGCCGAGCGAGGCCGACCTCGGCGTCGCCCAGCCGATCATCATCGAGGCGGGCGGAGCGCGCCAGCTCATCGTCTGGGACCCCGAGGAGGTCGCGTCGCTCGATCCGGTCACCGGCGATGTCTATTGGCAGCAGCCGTACGTGGTCGGCGGAGCGATGACCGTGGCGGTGCCCGTCCAGGTCGGGTCGCAGCTCTTCTTCAGCACGTTCTACGACGGCCCGATGATGCTGACCCTCAACCAGGACCGCCCGGACGCCACCATCGCCTGGAAAGGATCGAGCAACAGCGAGATCCGCACCGAGGGCCTGCACGCAGTGCTGGCCACGCCGATCATCGACGGCGGGTACATCTACGGCATCTGCAGCTACGGCCAGCTCCGCTGCCTCGACGCGAACACCGGCGAGCGCATCTGGGAGACCCAGGAGGCGACGGTCGAGCGGCGCCGCTGGGTGTCCGGCTTCATGGTGAAGAACGGCAACCGCATCTTCCTCAACAACGACCGCGGCGAGCTGGTCATCGCCCGCCTCCACCCGACGGGGTACGAGGAAGTAAGCCGCACTCCACTCATCGCCCCGACGTCGCCGCCCGGCAACCGCCGCGAACTGCGCAACGTGAGCTGGGTGCATCCGGCATACGCCAACCAGCACATCTACATGCGCAACGACGAGGAGATCGTCGCCTTCTCGCTCGCCGCCGCCGACTACGACTGACGGTGCCCCGGTGCGCGTGCCCGCGGCCGGAGCCCGGGCACCGCGTCCGTACCGCAGGGTTTAACGCACGGTTAACGGCGCCGTCACCACCGGGACACGCGAGCCATCTACGTTGGGATGCGTTCCTGTATCCCGATGGTGGCGCCGCGGCTCGACGACACGACGCATATCCTCGTCGTAGAGGATGACCTCGACATAGCGCTCCTGATCCGGCACGCCTTCGAGCGGGAAGGCCAGCCAAGGGTCGAGATGGCCGCTACCGGGCAGGCGGCGTTGCGCGCGGTCGACGCGGACCCGCCGGACGTCATCATCCTCGACATCAACCTCCCCGACGTCGACGGGTTCGAGGTCTGCCGCCGCATCCGGGCGCGCACGGAACGGAGGGACATCCCGATCATCGCGGTGACCGCGCGCCACAGCGAGGCGGACCGCGTACACGCGCTCGACCTCGGAGCGGACGACTACGTCACGAAGCCGTTCGGCCTCAAGGAGCTCGCCGCCCGCGTGCGCGCGGTGCTCCGGCGCGCGTCGCGGCCGGAGCCTTCCGACGGCATCTACGACGGCAAGCACTTGCGCGCCAACTTCCCCGGCGTGGCGGTGACCGTAGACGGCCGCCCGGTGCGCCTGACGCGCCGCGAGCTCGAGCTGCTCGAGTGCCTCGTCTCCGCCCGCAACCGTGTCCTCACCCGCTCCCAACTGATCGACCGCGTCTGGCCCGGCTACGACTCGGTCGGCTCCCGCACCGTCGACGTCCATGTCGGCCGCCTCCGCTCGAAGCTCGGCCAAGCCGGCCGCCAGATCGAGACCGTCTTCGGCGTCGGCTACAGCTTCATCGAGGAGTAGGCGCGCCCCGTGTAGGATCGCCGCGTGACCCACGACTACGTCATCGTCGGCGCGGGCACGGCGGGCTGCGTGCTGGCCAACCGGCTGTCGGCCGACCCCGATGCCAGCGTCCTGCTGCTCGAGGCGGGCGGCAAGGACGACTACTTCTGGATCGACATTCCCGTCGGCTACCTCTACACCATCGGCAACCCCCGCACGGACTGGTGCTACCGCATCGAGCCCGACCCCGGGCTCAACGGCCGAACCATCCTGTACGCCCGCGGCCGGGTGCTCGGTGGGTGCTCGTCGATCAACGCGATGATCTACATGCGCGGGCAGCGGAGCGACTACGACCACTGGGCGTCGCTCGGCAACCGCGGCTGGGGGTGGGACGACGTCCTGCCGGTGTTCAAGCGGTCGGAGGACTACCAGCACGGCGCCGACGAGTGCCACGGGGTCGGCGGCGAGATGCGGGTCGAGGAGCGGCGGGTGAGCTGGGAAATCCTGGACGCCTGGCGCGACGCGGCTGCCGAGTGCGGTATCCCCAAGATCGCCGAGTTCAACCGCGGCGACAACTTCGGCAACGCCTACTTCCAGATGAACCAGCGCGCCGGCCGCCGCTGGAGCGGCACCAAGGCGTTCCTGCGACCGGTCCTGCACCGGCCGAACCTGACCGTCCGGACGGATGCCCAGGTGCGGCGCATCGCGGTCGACGCCGGCGACGCCGGCCCGCGCGCCACGGGGATCGAGCTCGTGACGGGCGAGCGGCTCGCGGCGCGGCGCGAGGTGATCCTGGCCGCCGGGGCCATCGGCTCGCCGCAGATCCTGCAGCTCTCGGGCATCGGCCCCGGCGCGCTGCTCCAGGCGCACGACATCGACGTCGTCCACGATCTGGCGGGCGTCGGGGAGAACCTTCACGACCACCTGCAGGTCCGCACCATCTACAAGGTGAAGAACACCGTCACCCTGAACCGGCGGGTGAACTCCCTGTTCGGCAAGGCGGCGATGGGGCTGGAGTACCTGCTGTTCAAGACCGGGCCGCTGACGATGCCCCCCTCGCAGCTCGGCGCCTTCGCCCGCAGCGACCCGTCGCGGGCGTCGGCGAACATCGAGTGGCACGTGCAGCCGCTCTCCCTCGACAAGTTCGGCGACCCGCTGCACAAGTTCAATGCGATCACGCCGTCGGTCGCCAACCTCCAGCCGACCAGCCGCGGCCACGTCCGCATCAAGGAGCCCGACCCCCTGCAGGCGCCGGCCATCACGCTGAACTACCTCGCCACCGACGAGGATCTCCAGGTCGCGGTGGCCGGCCTGCGGTTCACCCGGCGCATCATGGCCGCGCAGGCCCTGTCCCGCTTCGAGCCGCAGGAGTGGAAGCCGGGCCCCGAGGTCGAGAGCGACGAGGCGCTGGCCGATGCCGCCAGGGATCTCGGCACGACGATATTCCATCCCGTAGGCACGTGCAGGATGGGGCGCGACCCCCTCGCCGTCGTCGACGACCGGCTCGCCGTGCACGGCGTCTCGGGCCTGCGCGTCATCGACGCCTCGGTCATGCCGCGCATCACCTCGGGCAACACCAACGCCCCGACGGTGATGATCGCCGAGAAGGGGGCGGAGTTCGTGATCCAGGATGCAGCGGCCGGGGCGCATAGCGCGACGGCGGGTCGAGCGTGACGGCCATCCAGGTTGATTCCGCGAGTACGCTGGACCTCAGACTGCGGTGAAGACCGGTGCCGTCGACGAGCCGATTCTCAGCCGAGCATCCATGATCCGGGACTCACCAGCCCGGAATCGGAACCCTGAGGGATCAACCGGGCGTCCAGAATTGCTCGATCTCGAACAGCGAGCGGCACCCGAGCTCGTTCGCAGCGGCCTCGCAGCCGTCGATGATTCGTCGGTATTCGCTGTACGGGTTGATCGCCGAGATCGACTTCCGCGGTTTGTTTGTCGGTCCCTACCGATGCGAGCCCGCCCTGGAGCCATGCCGGCGGAAACTCCGTCACGTTGCTCCGCATACACCGGCGCAACTCGTCTTCCGTCTCGATGATGTAGTCCGTGCGGTAGAGCTCAAGGTGCTTGTTGCGGTCAGCGTAGCCCTCAGGGTCACCCGTGGTCTTGCTGACCACCCAGGAAGCCTCCGGGCGACGGTCTCCCAGGTGTCGACCGGCTGAGCGGCGCGGTACACCCAAGACATCGGCGAACGCCGCGTACGTGCACCGCACGCGCGCCCGATTCAGGTAGTCCAGAATGAACTCTGGGGAGCAATTCAACGTGCGTCCCTTCGGCCGGCTCGCAGCGCTTGGCGCGCGTCGAGCACCCCGCTCGCCGATATCCGCCTGCAGTTTGTCAATCCGCCGAGGTCACGTAGTCGCGAACGTCAGCGCCTGAGGCCCAGGTCGGGGCTGACGGCGCGCAGGAACTCGTCCAGCGATCCGCTGCTGGTGGATCTGCCGTCACGGCCCCAGGACGTCCAGTCGGACACCCTCGGCGGTCTCGAACGCTGGCCGACCGAGCCGCGCGGCGCGCCGCTTCCTCGATGAGACCACCGTCCCGGATCGCCTCCGCGTCCGGCGCAACGCCGTCGTGCTGGTGGCCCGGTCGACCGACGGGCTCGACGTGGTCCGCGCCAGTTCGCGCAGGGCGAAGGTGGGGTACGTCAACGCGAAGAAGCGCGTGGAAGGCCAGCACGCTCCACGGGTGCTTCAGCCAGCCGCTTCGAGAGATGCAGCATTTCCACTCCCACCACTTCGTTGGACGCGTTGTAGTCGAGCATCGCCCCCGGCGCGACCTCCTCCGTCTCGACGATTTCGGAGTCGTCGAGACGCAGATAGAGACCGTCGGCTTCCTTGTCGACGTGCAGTTTCATGGTTTCCGTCCTCGCGTCCCGGACCCTTCTCCGCCGCGGCAACCTGCTCCGGACCCGGAGGCGCACGGCCCCGAAGCCGCTGTTCATGAACCGGTGGGCCAGTGTTGGATGCTGATCTCGGTCATCGGGAAATCGTCGACGTTCGCGGTTGCCAGCGCGGCGCTGACGCCGATCGCCGCCGCGGCAATCAGACAATCCGCCTGATGGAGCGTTATCCCCTGCCGGGCGAACGCTCGGCGCCAAGCGCCGGCACGCCTTCCCTCGGCGGCTCCCAGCGGGGCCAGTCGCAGGCCGTTGAACAGACGACGCGCGACCGGCTCCTCATCGGGCCGCAGCCCGCGCCAGATCTCCTCGACGGAGATCACACACGCCCACGGCTCCGCGCCCGAGCGTCTGAGGGCGGCCAATCGCGCCGCGGCGGGCCGGCCGCGGAGTGCGTCGATGAGCACCGTCGAGTCCAGGAGCAGGCGGCTCATCGGTCAGCCCGCGCGGCGTGGATCCGCGCGACGCTGCTGCCGCACCCACGCCGCTGGGTCGTCGTCCCAATCGTGGCCGGTATCGGGCAAGCCGCCGAGCGCCGCTTCGATGTCGTCCCAGCGGCGTTCGTTGTCAAGACCGCGCTGGATCAGTTCGCCGATGAACGCGCTGCGCCGCCGGGGGCCCGCGCGGCGGTCGATCTCTTCCACGAGCGCGTCCGCCAATGCTATGTGTAAACGCATGGGCTTAAGACTAGCATCGTGCGCACACAGACGTACTCGGATCATGCTTCCTCGCTGAGTCGCTGCAACCTGGGCTGCCGCACGGGCGCGACGCCGCTCTGCGCCGCGACGTGGTTCGACAGCGATTCGAGGATCGCACGTTCCTCCGAACCGGCTTCGGCCAGCTCAATCAATGCCTGCAGGAGGCGGGCGAAGAGCGAGTGGTGCTTCAGGCCGCGGTCGTCGAGGTAGTCGTTGACGGCGGCCTCGACGCCGGCGCGCCAGAGGTGCATCAGCCGGTGCGCCTGGTCGATCAGCGGCGCGGGGCGGCCGTCCGGCAGCGGGTAGCCGAGCGACTTCGCGGTTCGCCGGGTTCCGGGCGAGCCAGGCCGTCTTGAGCAGCGGGACGGTCGCGCGGCACCCCTTGCGGGCCGTGCGCGCCCACAAGTAGGCGACGGTCGGCGTCGCCACCCACCGCGGGTTCCGCGGGTCCTTCTGGGTTGAGATCGACGGCCGTGACCTCGCATCCGAGCCGCATCGCCTCCAGCGGGATCGCGCCGCCGCCGGCGAACGGGTCGAGCACTCGCGGCGCGCGTCCGTTCCAGGCGTCGCGAATCCGCCCCCGGAACCAGTCCAGGTCCTTCCGGTTCGGCCCCGGCGTGGGCCTCGGCCCCGGCGCAGTCTGCTTCCGCTCCCAGTGCAGGATCCCACCCTGCGTCTTGCGCCTCCGTCTGGCCACTCTCCGCGGGCGGTTTCGGACCTGGCCCAACGGCTGGTGGACAACCCCGCATCGCTCCATTCCGTCAACCGGCTCACCGCGTTTCTGCAGTCGCTCGGCCACCGGGCGCCGAAGTCCGCCGTCTCCGACCACGTGGCGTGGTTCGAGGACGCGTTCTTCCTGGACTTCGTGGCGCTGATGCCGGACGGGTCCCGCGTCCTGGTTCAGGTCTGCGAAACGCTGGCGGACCCGCGGACCCGCCGGCGCGAGGTGACCGCGCTCCATCGAGCGATGGCCGAACTGGGCGCGCATACCGGAACGATCGTGACCCGCGACGAGGAGGAGACGATGCAGGTGGATGCGGGGTCCATCGACGTCGTGCCGGCGTGGCGCTCTCTCCTCGACGTCGGCGAGAAGGACTGAGTTGGGCTCCGAGTGGAGCCGTCAGGTGACGATTGGCGGGCGAATCAAGTTCCGGGTCCACGAGGCGAGGGCGATTAGGTCACGGTGCGGCCACCGTCAACGGCAGAGATGGAACGTCGCCAGCGGCAGTGATGGAAGGCTCTCAGGGACACAAATGTAACGTCTCAAGGGAGTGACTGTAGCGCCGCAGGGGCGTGTATAATTGATGGCTTCGTCCTGCTGTGGCCGCTGCTGGGAGGTCGTTCAACGGTAGGACACGCGGCTCTGGACCGTGGAATCGGGGTTCGAATCCCTGCCTCCCAGCCATCTCTCAGCCTCCGGCTTCCTGACGGCCGGGAGGCAGGGCCTCGGTCGCGAACGGGCTGGAGCCCGTTCGGGCTCGAATCCCCCTCCCTTCGGAGACCTCGGCTCCTCGGCGGGCGGGAGGCTGGGACTTATCCCCTCCCTTCGGAGACCTCGGCTCCTCGGCGGGCGGGAGGCTGGGACTTATCCCCTCCTTTCGGAGACCTCGGCTCCACGGACGGCGGGAGGATGGATCTCATCCCCTTCCGCTCGGATCCTCGGGCTCCACGAGGGACCAGAGGCAAGTCCTCGGTCGCGTACGGGGTGACGCCCGGTCGGGCTCGAATCCTGTAGGCTCACAACCTCCGGCATCCATGATGGCCGGGAGGGCTGATGCCTGCTTTCGAACGGCCGCGGTTCGCGTTCTCCCGTGACCTGTTCCTCCGGCTCCTCGGCCTCGTCTACGGCATTGCGTTCCTGTCGCTCGCCCCGCAGCTCCCCGGCCTGGTCGGCTCGGAGGGCCTCCTCCCCGCGGCCGCGTACCTGGAACGCGTCCACGAGGTCCAGGGGGCGGAGGCGTACTACCGGCTGCCGACGCTGCTGTGGCTGTGGCCGGGCGACGCGCTGCTCCTGGGACTCTGCTGGGCCGGCATCGCCCTGTCGGCGGGCGCCGTCGCGGGCCTCGCGCCGATCGCGACGTTCGCGGCGCTCTGGCTCTGCTACCTCTCGCTCACGGTCGCCGGCCAGGGCTTCCTGTCGTTCCAGTGGGACGTGCTGCTCCTCGAGACCGGGCTCCTCGCCGTCCTCTACGCGCCCGCGGTCGGGCGCGTCCGGCTCTGGGCGGGTGCCGAGCCCGGCGCCGCGGCCCGCTGGCTAGTGTGGGGGCTCGCCTTCAAGCTGACCTTCCTCTCCGGGATCACCAAGCTGCTGAGCGGCGACGAGACCTGGTGGGGGCTGACGGCGCTCCGCTACCACTACGAGACGCAGCCGATTCCGACCTGGCTGGGCTGGTACGCGCACCAGGCGCCGGCGTGGCTCGCGACGCTCTCGACCGGCGTGATGTTCGCCATCGAGCTCGCGGCCCCGTTCGTCATCCTCTTCCCGCCCCGTTTCCGGCGCGTCCGCGCCGCCGGCGTCGCGCTCCTCTGCCTGCTGCAGGCGCTGATCGCGCTGACCGGCAACTACGGCTTCTTCAACCTCCTGACGGTGGTGCTCTACCTGGCGCTGCTCGACGACGCGACCATCGCGCGCGTCGTGCCCGGCCTCGGCGCGCGCGATCCCGGGCCGTCACCCTCCACGCGGACAACCCCACCGCGACCGCGATGGCGGCGGGCAGGGCTGGCGGCCGCCGCCGTGACGATGGCGCTCCTGAGCACCTACACCTTCGTGCGCGAGATCCGCCGGCCGGATCCCATGCCGGAATGGTCGGCGGAACTGTTCGGGTGGGTCGCGCCGTTCCGCTCGGTGAACGGCTACGGCCTGTTCCGGTCGATGACCGTCGAGCGCCCGGAGATCGCCGTCGAGGGGAGCGCCGACGGCATCACCTGGACCGAGGTTCCCTTCCGGTGGAAGGCCGGCGACCCGCAGCGCGCGCCCGGTTTCGTGCAGCCGCACATGCCGCGGCTGGACTGGCAGATGTGGTTCGCGGCACTCGGCCCGCGCGCCGAGGCGCACTGGCTCTTCCCGCTGGCGCAACACCTGCTCGAGGCATCGCCTGCCGTGCTCGGCCTCCTGGACGACGCCAACCCCTTCGCCGATGAACCGCCCCGGTTCATCCGCCTCGTCCTGTACGACTATCGGTTCACGACGCTGGACGAGGGCAGCGACGGCGCGTGGTGGCGGCGGGAGCTCATCGCCTACCTCACCGAACCGATCGCGCGCGATGATCTGCGCTGAGACCGGAGCGAAACTCCCAACGCGCCTCGCCCGGGCACGCGCTCAGTGCACGCGCCCGGACCCCACGCGGAACTTCTGGCGGTCCGCGATGTCGGCCAGCGCGGCCCGCGCGTGCTGCGCGGTCTCCGGGTGGGGGTCGAGATCGAAGACGGCCACCAGGTGCTGGTAGGCGGCCGTCGGCTGGTGCTGCGCGTGGAGCTGCACGAGCCCGGCGCCGAGGTGCGCCTCGGCCGCGTAGGGCCCGAGCGGGTAGTCCCGCAGGTGCCGCTGGTAGACGACGAGCGCCGCGGCGGGGTGGCCGTGGTTGGCCAGCCAGTTGCTCAGGGAGATCGAATCGTGCGGCTCCAGCACCCGCCGGCTTCGCTCCGACGGCACCTGGAAGTAGGCGTCGGCCGCCTCGTCGTAACGGCCGCCGCCGATGAGGCGCGCGATCTCCTCCTGGACGGTAGCGATGGGGGCCGCCGGTGTCGCTGCCGGCGCCCCGCGATACTCGCGCGGGCCGGCCTGCACGCCGCGGCGCTCTGCCCACCAGGCCGCTCCGAGGCCGGCCAGGAAGCCGCCGATGTGGGCGCCGTAGGCGACGCCGCCCCCGTCCTCGATGCCGCGGCTGGCGAGGAACGGGAAGAGGTTCTGGATGATGAGATAGATCCCCAGCACCAGCCGCGCCGGCGCGTAGAAGATGTGCATGAGCGGGAACATCACCAGCAGGCGCACGCGGTTCCGCGGGAACCAGATGAAGTAGAAGCCGAGGACGCCGGAGATGGCGCCCGACGCGCCCACGACCGGAATGACCGAGCGTGCGTCCAGGAGGGAGTGCATCAGGGTCGCGGCCAGGCCGGTCGCCAGGTAGGCGAGGAGGAAGCGCGCCGGGCCGAGCCGGTGCTCGACGTTGTCGCCGTAGATCCAGAGGAAGAGCATGTTCCCCGCCAGGTGCATCAGGCCTCCGTGGAGGAACATCGACGTGAAGAGTGCGGTGACCTCGGGCGCCGCGGGACGGTAGCCGTAGCTGAAGACGACGAGGTCGTAGGCCGAGATCTGCTGCAGGAAGTCGTCGAGCGACATGCGCGAGAGGTAGCGGGCGAAGAGCTGCACGTACTCCGCCACGCGCGGATCGTCGAAGTCGGGACGCACGGCGCTCAACGGCAACGTCAGGAAGCAGTAGACCGCCACGTTGACGCCGATGAGGCTGTAGGTGACGACGGGAGTGCCGCGGGGATTCGGCTCGTCGCCCAGTGGCAGGAACATGGCTCCAGAACGGCGCCGGCCCCCGCGAGGACGGGCGGGAACGGGGCCGCAGCGGCTCTCCAATCTTACACGGCGGGCCGGCCCGGCCGAACCCGTGGGGAATCCGCGCCGTAGGCGGAGCAGATTCCTACGCGTCGGGGGTCGCGTCGAGAGTCTCCAACCGGCGCGCAATCTCGTCGCGGACCTCCCGGAAGCGCCGCCTGCGTTCCTCTTCGCTGCCCGCGGCCCCGGCCGGGTCCGGGAGCGGCCAGTGCAGGCGGCGCGCAGCGCCCAGGAAGGCCGGGCAGACCTCGTCCGCGCACAGGGTCACCACGGTGCCGACGCGGGCCGGATCGACATCCGCCACGCCGGTCGACCGATGACCCGAGATATCGATGCCGATCTCGGCCATCACCGCCGCCGCGAGCGGGTTGACCCGCGACGGCTGCGAACCCGCGCTCTCGACGGGCACGCGCGCACCGAAGCGCGCCCGAGCCAGCCCTTCCGCCATCTGGCTGCGCGCCGAGTTGGCGACGCAGAGAAACAGGATGCTCTTCATCGCATGCATCTCGTCACAGGCGCGTCCCGGCGTCCCCAAGCCGGCCGCGCAGCCCGCGCGCATAGTATCCCGCCCGGACGCCCCGTCACGTCACGTCCCCTCTCCGTCCCGTCCGAGGGTCTTGCGCGCCGGAGCGCCCCGGTCCATCATGGGCACTGGAGAGACGAATCTCATGCGCCTGCCGACATCCGCCGCACCGCTCGTCGCTGCAACCCTCGGGCTCGCGCTGGCGCTGGCTGCCAGCCCGGTCCGAGCCCAGTCGGATGAGTCCTGGACGCCGCCGTTGACCGCGGACGGTCAACCGGACATCCAGGGCGTCTGGACCAACTTCGACCCGACCCCGTTCGAGGCGCCCGACGAGGCGGACCTCGAGCGGCTGGCTCCGCTCGCGCGGTGGTTCCCGGGCACGAACCAGCCGCCGCGGATGCCGCCCTCCGAGCCGCAGCCCCAACGCGAAGTGAGCGGCTTCGCCGACGGGCCGGGCAGCGCGCCCCGCAACCCGCGGCGCCGGTCGATGGTCGTCGACCCGCCAAACGGGCGGATCCCGGTCCGCGACGACGCCCGCGCCCGCCGCGACTACAACCTGATCAACCTGACCGACTCCTACATGAACCACACGCCGTGGGAACGGTGCATCACGCGCGGCGTGCCGGGCGGCATCTTCCCGCCCGGATACGGGGCGGGCTACCGCATCCTGCAGACGCCGGGCCACGTCGTCATCCTGTACGAGATGATCCACGAGGCACGCATCATCCCGCTCGAAGGCAGCCCGCACCTGCCCTCCGGCGTCCGCCTGTGGAACGGCGACTCCCGCGGCCGCTGGGAGGGGAACACCCTGGTCGTCGAAGTGACCAACTACAACGACAAGGGCGCCATCGCCACCAACATTGCGACCCGCGGCGCGCGCGGCCTGCCGCGCACGGAGGCGCTGCACGTCGTCGAGCGGTTCACCTTCCGGGACGCGAACACGATCGACTATGAGGTCACGATCGACGATCCCGACATCTACACGAGCCCGTGGCGCGTCGCCATGCCCCTCAACAAGGACGCGACGTACGACCTCTTCGAGTACGCGTGCCACGAGGGCAACTACGGCCTGGCCAACAGTCTGAGCGCCGGCCGCGCCGAGGACCGGGAGGCGGCCGCCGCGGCCGGAGCGCGCTAGGGAGCGCGCGAACGATCGGGAAGCGGCGGCCGAAATGGGAGGCTCCAGATGATCAGTCTTCGCACGAGCCATCGAGGAACGGACGTGGCGGCGGCGCGCGTACTCCTGGTGCCGGCGCTGGCGTTCGCGTTGCTGCTGGCGCCGGCGGCGGCCAGCGCACAGGAGACCCTGCGCACGGCATGGGGCGATCCGGACCTGCAGGGCGTGTGGGTCGGGTCGACCCTGACTCCGCTGGAGCGGCCGGCGCAGCTCGCGGGGCAGGTCTACCTGACCGAAGAGGAGGCGGCGGCGCTGGAGATTCGGGCGGACGAGTCGCGGTTCGTCGAGCGGACGCCGCGGGAGGGCGACCCGGGCACCTACAACCAGATCTGGTTCGACCCCGGGATGCGCACGGTGCCCGACCGGCGGACGGCGCTCATCGTCGATCCGCCCGACGCGCGCGTTCCCTATACGCCCGAGATGCAGGAGCGGGATCGGGTCCAGGCGGCCTACCGCGTCAACGGCGCCCGCAACTCGTGGGTCGACGTCGACACCGGGGAGCGCTGCATCGGCGACGGCGTGCCGATGTTCTGGATGGGCTACAACCCGAACCACCAGATTCTGCAGACGCCGGACCACGTGGTGATCGTGCACGAGATGTTCCGCGAGCGGCGCATCATCCCCCTGGACGCGGGAGGATCGCGGCGCGGCATCCGCCAGTGGAACGGAGAGATCCGCGGGCACTGGGAGGGCGACACGCTGGTCGTGGAGTCGGCGCACTTCCTCGACGGCACCAGCGAACGGTGGGCGGCGACGTGGCGGATGCCGACCGAGACGATGCACCTGGTCGAGCGCTTCACGCGCATCGACGAGGACACGCTCGAGTACGAGTTCACCATGACCGACCCGGCGAAGTTCACCCGCCCGTGGACGGCGCGCGTGCCGCTCACGACGAACCAGGCGTCGCGCGGCGTGACCGAGGGACCGCTCTACGAGTACGCCTGCCACGAGGGCAACTACAGCATCGTCAACGTGCTGAGCGGGGCGCGGGCGGAGGAGCGGGCGGCAGCCGCGGAAGACGGATCGCACTAGACCCGGCAGCCGCTGGGGCTCGGTTCGGACGGGAACGACTGCGGGCCGGCGCTCCGCGATGGAACGCCGGCCCTCGCGCGTACGGCGATCGATCCGGCCTCGGCTGCCCGGTGCTGCCGGGCCGCCGCAGCCGGGCCGAGGATGGCCCCAGCGGCAGCCCTCGGACGCCAGGCGGGCCGGCTACCGGAGGTCGCGGTAGAAGGTCCGCAGGTCCTCGACGAACAGCTCCGGCTGCTCGAACGCCGCGAAGTGCCCGCCCCGCGGCATCTCGGTCCAGTGCGTCAGGTTGAACTGCCGCTCCACCCAGGCCCGCGGCGGGAGGATGAGCTCCTGCGGGAAGAGGGCGACGCCGGTCGGCACCTCGATGCGCCCGCCCGGCATGAACAGCAGCCCCTCGGTCGCCTGATTCGACGACTCGTAGTAGAGCCGCGCCGCGGACGTCGCCGTGCCGGTCACCCAGTACAGCATGATGTTCGTGAGCAGCTCGTCCTTCGTGAAGATCGTCTCCGGGTCGCCGCTGCAGTCGCACCAGCTCTGGAACTTCTCGACGATCCAGCCGGCCAGCCCGGCCGGCGAGTCGTTGAGGCCGTAGCCGAGCGTCTGGGGCTTCGTGCCCTGGATGGCGCTGTACGCGAACCCGTCGGCCAGCTCCGCCTGCCGCGCCTGCATTCGGGCGAGCTCTTCCGGCGTCGCTCCGCCGGTCGGGTCTTCGGAGTCGGCAGGTGGTCCGGCGAAGGCCATGTTCAGGTGCAGCCCCGCCGCGTGCGACGCGTACTTGGCCGCGATCCAGGTGCTGACCGCGGCGCCCCAATCGCCCCCCTGCGCGCCGTAGCGCTCGTAGCCGAGGCGGGCCATCAACTGGGCGTTGATGTCCGCGATCTGCTCAGGCCCCATGCCGGGCTCGCGCGGCTTGTCCGAGAAGCCGTAGCCGGGCATCGACGGAGCGACGACATGGAACGCGTCGGCGGCGTCCCCGCCGTGCGCCACCGGGTCGGTCAACGGCCCGATCACCTTCAGGAACTCGACCACGGACCCCGGCCAACCGTGCGTGATCACGATCGGCAGCGCGTCCGGCTCCGGCGAGCGCTGGTGGATGAAGTGGATGTCGAGACCGTCGATGCGCGTCTTGTAGTTGTCGAGGGCGTTCAGCCGCCGTTCCTGCTCGCGCCAGTCGTACTCGTCGCGCCAGTAGTCGACGAGCTGTCGCAGGTAGGCGATGTCGGTCCCGTAGACCCAGGGGTCGCCCACCTGGTCCGGGAATCTGGTCTGGGCCAGGCGGAGGCGCAGGTCGTCGAGCACCGCGTCCGGCACGGAGATCTCGAACGGCCGGATCTCCGCCCCGTCCTCTTGTTCGGCGGCCGGCGCAGCCTCCGGCGCGACCCCGAGCGCCAACAACAACCCGCCGGCGGCGAGCACGCCCGCCAGCACCCCGCCGTGGTATCGGTTCCCCATCGTTCTCCCCTTTGCCTGGATCATGTCCGCTGGCGGATCGGGACGAGCACCGCGACCCAGTAGACCGGCTCGCTCGTCGGGTTCCGCCACGCGTGCATCGTGTTGCGCTGAATGACGGCATCGCCCGGATGCACCGTCACCTCTCCCTTGTCGAGCACCAGCACGAGCTCGCCGCCGAGCAGCACGTTGATGTCGACCGTCTCCGTCCGGTGCCAGCCGAGCGGCGCGTCCGGCGGCGTCGGCGGCAGGGTCACGAAATGGAAGTTCGCACCGCCCACCTCCGGTTCGAGCTGCGGCGAGTCGGTCGGGTAGAGCTCGCGCGGAACCGGCTCCGGTCCGGCGCCGAACGGATCGTCCCCGGTCGTCCGGAACACGTTCGGGAAGTTCCAGCCCGAGACCCGCTCGTCCCTGACGACGTACGACTTGCCCTCCGCGTCATGACCCGTGACGATGCGCCGCATGCCGTCCGGCAGGAGGATCCCGGGCGACGAGGCCCCGGCGGGCTGGGCCAGAGCCGCCCCGGTCGCGCCGGGCGCCGCGACCGCTCCGAGCAGCGACCCGGCCGCCGCGGCTCCGAGCGTGCGGCCGATCATGGTGCGCCGGTCGATGCCGGGCGTCGCAGCGGAACCAGAGCCGAACGGCGCCTCGGTGAATGGCGACCCCGCGAACGCGACGGGCGCAGGCCGACGGTTCGATGATCCCGTGCGTTTCGACATGGCGACTCCTTTCGTTGGGGGGAGCTGCGTCACGCGCCGGCCGGCGCGGTCGTCAGCATCACCTCGAGCTTCTCGCGCAGCGCGTCCGGAATGGACGCGGTCTTGCCGGTCGAGTAGTCGAACACCACCTGAACCGCCCGGCCCCGCGCGGCCAGCGCGTCGTCGCGGACGCGGTGCGCGTCGAACAGGCTGGTGAAGCTGCGGCGGCCGATGCCCACGATGGAAGCACGGATCTCGACCTCGTCGCCGAAGACGAGCTGCGCCTTGTAGTCGCAGGAGGCGTGGGCGAGGATGAGGCTCACCCCCGCCTCGTCGAGGGCGCGGCGCCACCCGAGCGTCTCGCCCATCACGATCCGGGCCTGCTCGAAGTAGGTAAGGTAGACGGCGTTGTTGACGTGGCGGAACGAGTCGCAGTCGCGAAACCGCACCTCGATGCGGTGCGAGAAGGCGGGAGGCACGCCGAATTGTAGCGCGCCGGCAGGCGGCACCCGCGGCGAGCCCCGCCGTCGGACCCAGGAGATCGAACTGATGCCAGCGCGCCCATGGGGCGGCGGCCCCGGCGTGCACCGCAACCGCCCGACGCCGCGAATCGAGCCGTCAGGCCAGGGCGCCCACCTCGCGGTAGAGGGCGGCGGAGGCGATGATGCCGTTGTGGAAGTTGCCGAGGTCGAGCTTCTCGTTCGGGGCGTGCGCGTTCTCGTCCGGCAGCCCGACGCCGAAGAGCACCGACGGCAGGCCGAGCACCTCCTGGAAGGTCGCCACCACCGGGATCGACCCTCCCTCCCGATTGAAGACCGGCGTGCGCCCGAAGCCCTTCTCGATGGCGCGTCCGGCGGCCTGCACGAACGGGTTGTCGAAGCCGGTCATCCACGGCCGCCCGGCGTGCATGCGCTTTACGTCGACCTCGACCGACTTCGGCGCGACCTTCCGGACGTGGGCCTCGAACAGCTCCGCGATCTTCACCGGATCCTGATCCGGGACGAGGCGCATGCTCACCTTGGCCATCGCCACGGCCGGAATGACGGTCTTGGCGCCGTCGCCCGTGAACCCCGAGAGCAGCCCGTTGACCTCGAAGGTCGGCCGTCCCCAGAGGCGCTCCAGCGTGGTGTAGCCGGTCTCGCCCGCGAGCTTCGGCGCTCCGATCTCGCGGCGATAGCGCCGCTCGTCGAACGGCAGCTTGGCGAACTCGGCCCGCTCCGCGTCGGTCAGGGGGCGGACGTCGTCGTAGAAGCCGGGGATGCGGACGCGTCCGCTGCGGTCCTTCATCTGGTTGAGGAGCTGGGCGAGCACGAACGCCGGGTTGGCGACCGCGCCGCCGAACGAGCCGGAGTGCAGATCCCCCTTGGTGCCCCGGAGGTCGATCTGGCAGTAGGCGATGCCGCGCAGGCCGTAGCAGATCGACGGCACGCCCCGGTCGAACATCGGGGTATCGGAGATGACCACGACGTCGGCGGCGAGCTCCGCCTCGTGGTCCCGGATGAACCCCTCGAGGTGCTTGCTGCCGACCTCCTCCTCGCCCTCGAGGACCACCTTGAGGTTGACCGGCAGACGCCCGGCCTGCGTCAGGCACGCCTCGATCGCCTTCACGTGCATGAAGACCTGTCCCTTGTCGTCCGCGGCGCCGCGCGCGTAGATCTCGCCCTGCCGGACCGTCGCCTCGAACGGCGGGCTCTCCCACTCGTCGACCGGGTCGACCGGCTGCACGTCGTAGTGGCCGTAGAAAAGGATGGTCGGGGCGCCGTCGGCGTGGAGCCAGTCGCCGTAGACGACCGGATTGCCGGGGGTCTCGATCTGCCGCACGTTCTCGAGCCGTGCGCGCGACAGCGCCGCCGCCGTCCACTCCGCGCAACGGGCCACATCGGCCGCGTGATCGGGGAGGGCGCTGATGCTCGGAATGGCGAGATACTCCGTCAGCTCCTCGACGTAGCGGTCACGGTTGGTGTTGATGAAGTCGATGACCTGGTCGAGGGATGCGTCGTTCGTGCCGTCTGCCATGCCTGATTGTACCGAACGCATATGGTATTTGTTTACCGGGTGATCTGCCAATGAATACGGGCTGAAAGTGGGCTTGAGGCGAGGAAGTTATTGGCCACAAGGAGGTTGGTTGGAGCGACAGCGTGTGCATGCGAGTTGTTCCACGGTTGCGATTCCGCGGGAGACCGGAGGCCATCGCACGGGAGCGCACGGGCATGGCCTGTCGGCGAAGTCCGGTGGTGACCGAGCGCAGAGCAGTCGGGACTCTCCCCCTGCGGCGGCGCGCGGCCGGGACCGGTCACGCGTCGCGGCGGCCGTGTGCGGACGTTGACCGCCTATGCGGTCGGCGGCGGAAGGCCGAGGAGCTCGGGGACGGCGGGTTCCGGGGCGCGCAACAGCGCGGCGATCAGCGGAGGCAGGTCGAGGCCGCGTTGGC
>MKWU01001101.1_pt1 | contig 48674 bp, 44 predicted proteins | sample 809101 | NCBI WGS metagenome assembly MKWU01 (sample SAMN05860141, study PRJNA318959) | sponge metagenome | host: Aplysina aerophoba | place: Slovenia: Piran, Adriatic Sea, Gulf of Piran | collected 2013-05-07 | reverse complement strand
CGCCGCCGACAACCGCTGGCTGCGCGAGGCTTTCGAACACCAGGTTCCCGTCATCTACTTCCTGGGCGTCGCCCCGGGCCGCTACCAGGCCATGGTCCCGACCTACATTTCCGGGTGGGACCCGGCGACGCTCAAGGCGAGCATCTCGTTCGGCCTGCCCGGCCGCGACGACCTCTCCTCGCCGCCCCAGGCCGCGGAACGCCGCTACGCCCTGCGGGTCGTGAAACAGCGCCTGCATCAAGATTTATTCCGGGAGGCCGTCATCACCGCATACCGCGGACGCTGCGCCCTGTCGGGACTGCGCGAACACCGCCTGCTCGACGCGGCGCACATCGTGGCCGACATGGACGAACTGCTCGGCCAGCCAGTGGTGCCCAACGGCCTGCCGCTTTCCAAGATTCACCACGCCGCGTTCGACGCCGACCTGATCGGCATCGATCCGGATTATTGGGTGCATGTCTCCGGCCGTCTTCTCGATCAGCGCGACGGTCCGATGCTCGATGCGCTCAAACAGCTACAGGGTGGTCGTCTGCACCTGCCGAAACGCGCCGGGGACCGTCCCGACCGCGACCGTCTGGCGGTACGATTCGAGCGGTTCAAGGCCGCAGCCTGACCGGTCGAGCGTCGGCGATCTCGACCGGGAAGCCGTGTTTGCCGGCGCACAGCCCGAGCACCACGGCATAGTCGGCTTCCATTCCCTTGGAGCGACGCACGGTCATGTAGCTGAACCGGTAGATCGCCTGCCAGTCGTCCCCGACCGCGAACAATTGCACGCCGGGTGCACTGTCGAGCAATGCCCGCAGCAGCCGAGCCCTGGCTGGCGAGAAGTCCTGGAACTCGTCGATCAGGCTATGGAAGGTCCAGACCGTCGCGCCGCTTGCGGTTTCGGCGCCGAGGCTGATCCCGATCCCGGGCGTTCGGCCGTCATCCAGCCGGTCTCAACCGGCGAGGCGCTGATGAACTCGCGGAATTCGGAGATTCCGGCCTCGGACCCTCAACAGCATCAGCCGGATCGCCGGTCTGTCGGTCAGGCGCGCCATTGCTGCGCGACTTTCGTCAGGAGAGATCAAGTCCAACGTCGGAGACAACCCCTGGGATAGGCTGGCAGCCCGTGCGGATGCGGAACTGGCTGACGACACGGGGCTAGAGCCGTGGTGGGTAGCTCCCGGTTCCGCGATCGTAGCGTGCACCCACGGCCGCCTCTCCAAACTGTTGTCAGTCGGTCGAGCTGGCAAGAATGATGGCGGTCTCCCTGCGGCGTGTTTCCGTGGGGACTCTCCGGCCGGCTTGCGGCCGTCCCATGGCGGAGAGAAGCGGCTGCGTCCGGTCGCGGGTCAACCGGACGACCTACGGCCCGTCCGCGTCGGGTCGGCCGGCGGGTCGCAGGGCTCGGTGCCCATGTCGGCGGGCAGGCTGACCTCGACCAGTTCGAACCCCTCCGAGGTCGCGATCTCGTTGTGGGGGATGCCGCCCGGGATGTACATGCTGTCGCCTTCCTCGATGCGCACGACCTTCCCGCCCGCAAACTCAAGGTCGACCCAACCGTTCAGCATGTAGACGAACTGGCCCTCGCAGAGGTGGATGTGCCAGCCGGTCGGCTCCGAGAGCCCCTGCGACGCCGAGGTCACCTGGGCGCGGATCTTCCCGTCGCTCGCCTCGGTGACGCCAAGCTCGCGGTACTTCATCCAGTCCCGGCGACCCTCGACGTAGATCGCCTCGCTCTTCTTCGCGAGGACGAAGTCGTCGGAACGCTCGGCCACCTCGGACATCTCGGCTACCGCCGCGGTGCTGCTGCTCATGCTGTTCTCCTCTTTGGATCATGCGCCGCGCGATCACGGCCATGAACTGTCTCCGATCCTAGACAGGACGCCAGACTGCCGCAACCTGGGCATGATTTTTCCGCCGCTTCGGACACCTGTCAATTGGCGTTCAATATTGACCCCCGATCTGGAGTGGGCCCCTGCACCAGGCCGCGCCCCGTCGGTCGTTGACCTCAGAGGACTCAGCGCCGCAACAGGCGATTGCCATGGCCCCGAAACCTCGCCTTCGTCGGCGCCAGGTCGAGCGCAGCACCTGGCTCCCGTCCCGCCAGACCCGCGGCCGCGGCCCCGGTCGGTGCGGACCTCGTCCTGACCCGTTTGGTGCCAGGCCAGACCGAATGTCATGCGCTCGCCCGGTGCAGGCCCCGTCCGTCAGCATCAACAACCGGACTCGTTCAGTCACTTGTCTGACCTTGCCGGCGATGTCATCGAGCTGACGATGTCCAAAACGGACCATCGCTGCCGGTCCGAAAGCTGGCGGAAACATGCAATCACCATGCATTCCGATTCGTCTCGAATGTCCACGAGCCGGACCAACAGTTCCAAAATTGGGCATCCGAAAGACTTCCTGACGCGGTCGCTCAGTTCCTGCGGCAGGGCGTGTTAAGCCTCTGCTTTCCCGACGCCGTTCCGAGTGGAGACGGAATGGAAGGTCCGGTGTGAACTCGCAGCGGCGGCACTTCATGCCGCCACTGCGGTCAATTTGGCGTTCGTCCTCGACCTCGAAAGGTCGGGTACATGCAGGGGCGCGATGCCGGACCGACCGGAACGGTTTGGGTCCGTGGTCACAAGCCACGCTAATTCTTCGTTCTCCGTTCCGTCTCCAGCACCGACCCAACACAATCAGTCTTTCCGCACACACCCGCAGGTGTGACTGCGTAGCGCCACTGGTTCATGCACTGGGGCGAGGAAAACGAGACTCATGCTCGTTTGGGAGTCCTTGCTCTCTGGCCGACAGATCGACCGGATAAGGCAGTATCCTCTGACCACATGAGAGTCCATTTGGCTGCCGCAACCGGGCGCGGCACGAAGCCCGGCGGTTGCCATGTTTCCGGCAGGCCGTCACATCGTCGGGGCGTGTCCGACCTTGACAGGCGGTGCGACAACCGGCTCTTCATCGGGTCCCGGGCCGGGCCGACGCTTCGGTCGCCCTTAGGAAGGCTGCGTTCGAATGGCTTCGGAAAGCCCCTGTCCCCGCAAGGTAGACCTGCTCGTCGTCGGCGGCGGCATCAACGGCGCCGGCATCGCGCGGGACGCTGCGGGCCGCGGCCTCGGGGTCCTGCTGTGCGAACGGGACGACCTCGCTGCGCATACCTCGTCCGCCAGCACCAAGCTGATTCATGGCGGGCTCCGCTATCTGGAGCAGTACGACTTCCGGCTCGTACGCCATTCCCTGCGCGAACGCGAAGTGCTGTTGCGCAACGCACCGCACATCGTCTGGCCGATGCGTTTCGTACTTCCGCACCACGCCGGGCTGCGCCCCTGGTGGATGATCCGCCTGGGTCTGTTTCTCTACGACCGCCTCGGCGGCCGTGCCGTGTTGCCGCCATGCTCGAGCGTGGACCTGCGCCGACATGAGAGCGGCCGCGCCCTGCAAGGCCGCTATCGCCGGGCGTTTGAATATTCCGACTGCTGGGTGCAGGACTCGCGCCTGGTCGTGCTGAATGCGCGCGACGCTCAAGCCAATGGCGCGGAGGTCCGCACGCGCACGCAGTGCATGTCGCTCACTCCGGGCAATTCAGGCTGGGAAGCCGTTCTGGAAGACCGGCTGTCGGGCGAGCGGTTCACCGTCACTGCACGAGGCGTCGCCAATGCGACCGGCCCCTGGGTTGGCCGCACCCGCTCGCTCGCCGGCGGCGCGGAAGAGGACCGGAGTGTGAGGCTCGTCAAGGGCAGCCACATCGTGGTGCCCAGGCTCTTCGACCACGCCCATGCCTACATCTTCCAGAGCGGAGACGGGCGTGTGCTGTTCGCGCTTCCCTTCGAGGAGGACTATACCCTGCTGGGAACGACGGACGTGGAATTCACCGGCGAACCGGGGCGGGTCCAGATAACGCCCGAGGAAATCAACTATATCTGCGAGGCCGCCAACCACTATTTCGAGACACCCGTCACGCCGGACGACGTGGTGTGGACCTATTCCGGCGTCCGTCCGCTGTTCGACGACAGGGCGGAAAGGGCAAGCGAGGTCACCCGCGACTACGTTCTCAAGCTCGACCGTGAGCCGGCTCCAATGCTCTCGGTATATGGCGGCAAGATCACGACCCATCGGAGGCTTGCCGAGCAAGCGGTGGACCTGCTGTCCGGGCCTCTCGGCGTCAACCGGCCGGGATGGACCCGCGAAGCACCGCTTCCCGGCGGAGATATCCCCGATGCGGATTTCGCCTCGTTCGGGGCGCGGTGCGCGGCCCGCCATTCATGGCTGCCCGAGGGACTTCTCGGGCACTACATGCGCCATTACGGGACCGAGACGGATACCCTGCTTGCCGGCCGCGGGAGCGTCGCGGATCTTGGCGAGCACTTCGGAGCCGGGCTGTACGAAGCGGAGGTGGAGCATCTGGTCCGCCGGGAATGGGCCCTGACCGCCGAGGACGTTCTGTGGCGGCGCACCCGCAAGGGCCTCGGCATCTCCGCCGACGGCGCGACGCGCCTCGGAACCTATCTTCAGAGGGTCTGTAGCGCGTTCCGACGCCAGGGCGCCAGCGCCTCGATGGCGCGGTCGGGATAATCGGTAACGATACCATCAACGCCGAGACGGGCCAGCGCCTGCATGTCGTGAACGTCGTTCACCGTCCAGACAACGACCCTGAGGCCGAGATCCCGGGCCTCGGCCAGCGATTCTGCGGTCAGTTCGGAGTGGTAGGGCGACCATACCGGTCCGCCGAAACGATGCACGATTCTCGGCACCGAGCCGCCATGTGCGTGGATATTCAGGCCGGCGGTCCAGGGAGACGGATCGGGCCGGTCGCGCAGGATGTTGTCGCGCCAGTCTTGTTCGGCCGTGAGGCAGCCCAGGGGGATCTCCGGCGCGAGCTTGCGGATCTCGCGAAGCACGCGCCAGTCGAACGCCCGGACGCTCGACCGGGAAGTCATCCCCTCCACCCTGAGCACCGCCACGACCGCCTCTGCGAACGCCTCCGGCGCCGCCGTTTCGCCTGGCGCCAGAGGCGACAGCTTGATCTCGATGTCGAAGCCGACCGCAGCGGCCCCCGGCCGGCGCCCCAAGGCCAGAACCTCCGCCAGGGTCGGTACACGCGCACAGTCGTACGCCCGCTGGTGCGGAAACCTGACGGTTGTCGGGCTACCCGGCCTCACCCTGCCGACATCGAATCCCGACAGCACCGGCATGTCCAGATCCCGGAGCAGCGGCCCGGGCGGCTTCAGCCACCTGCCGCCGGTGTCGCGCGTGTGGTCCGGGTTGAGCGCATGGTCGTGATGCACGACGGGAACGCCGTCCCGGGTCAGTCCGATGTCGAACTCGAGCGTATCGACGCCGAGCGCGATCGCATGCTCGAATGCCGGGAGCGTGTTTTCCGGCAGCAGCCCGCGTGCGCCGCGATGCCCGCTTATTTCCAGCATGCGTCCACTCAGGCCAGCCGCTTGCCGTCGTCGGGGTCGAAGAAGTGGACGTGGTTCGGCGCTACGGCCAGGGACAGCACCTCTCCGGCCGCGACACGGCGAGCGCCGTCCAGGCGCACGGTCACCGCCGCACCCTCTCCGCCGTCGGCCAGCAGTCCGTGAACCAGGCTGTCCGCGCCAAGCGCCTCGACGAGTTCGACGACGACTTCCATCGCTGCCTCCTCGCGAGAAACAGGCTCCAGATGCTCGGGCCGGATGCCGACCATGATCCGACCCCTGCCGGCGGAAGCGGGCGGCGCAACCAACAGCGTCCGATCCACCCCATCGAGATTCGCTCCGCTCCCGTCATCGGCAACCGTCCCCGGCAGGAAATTCATCGCGGGCGAGCCGATGAAGCCGGCGACGAACAGGGTGGCGGGCGCATCGTAAATCTCGAGCGGCCTGCCGACCTGCTCCGCCACGCCGGCATTCATGACAATCAGTCGATCGGCGAGCGTCATCGCCTCCACCTGGTCGTGGGTCACGTAGAGGCTGGTGGTTCCGAGCGCGCGCTGCAGCCGCTTGATTTCCAGGCGCATCTGCACGCGCAGCTTGGCATCGAGGTTCGAAAGCGGCTCGTCGAACAGGAAGGCCTCGGGCTCGCGGACGATGGCGCGGCCCATCGCCACCCGCTGGCGCTGACCGCCGGACAGCTGTCCGGGACGCCGGTCGAGCAGTCCTTCCAGTTGAAGGGTTCCGGCAGCTTCCGCGACCCGGCGTGCGATCTCGTCCCTGGGCGTGCGCCGGTTGCGCAGGCCGTAGGCCATGTTATCGAACACGCTCATATGGGGATAGAGCGCATAGTTCTGGAACACCATCGCGATGTTCCGGTCCGCAGGCTCCAGTTCGTTGACCCGGTTCTCTCCGATCCGGATTTCCCCTTCCGTCACCGTCTCAAGCCCGGCGACCATGCGCAGCAGGGTGGACTTGCCGCATCCCGACGGGCCGACAATGACGACGAACTCGCCGTCGGCGACGGCCATGTCGATCCCGTGGATCGCCTGCACGCCGTTGGGGTAGGTCTTTCGCACGCCGATGAATTCCAGACCGGCCATGCCGTCAACTCCCTCGAACCGCCCGCCCGGCGCGGGCCGTCATTTTTCCTGCTCGATCAGCCCTTTTACGAACAGGCGCTGCATGAAGACCACGACCAGCACCGGCGGCAGCATGGCCAGCATCGAGGTCGCCATGATCTCGTGCCATGCGGGCTCGGCGTCTTCGGCCTGGAGCATGCGCTGAATGCCCATGACAATCGTGTAATAGCCCTCGTCGGTGGTGACCAGGAGCGGCCACAGATACTGGTTCCAGCCGAATATGAAGAGAATGACGAAGAGCGCGGCGATATTGGTCCGTGAGAGGGGCAGCAGGATGTCGCGGAAGAACTTGAACGGCCCCGCCCCGTCTATGCGCGCCGCCTCGGCGAGTTCCTCGGGCACGGTCAGGAAGAACTGCCGGAACAGGAACGTCGCCGTCGCGCTCGCGATCAGCGGTACCGACAGCCCCCAGTAGCTGTTCAGCATGCCGAGGCTGGCCACCACGCCGAAGGTCGGCAGGATGCGCACCTCGACCGGCAGCATGAGGGTGATGAAGATGACCCAGAAGCACGTCCTGCGCAGCGGAAACCGGAAGTAGACGATGGCGTAGGCGGCAATGATCGAGATCGCGATCTTGCCCACGGCGATCATCAGGGCCATGACAAACGAGTTCCAGAGCATCGTGCCGACCGGGATGCTGCCCGCGGCTCTCACGCCGGAACCGAGCACGGTCGCATAGTTCTCGATCATGTGGCCGCCCGGCAGCAGCGGTGTCCGCCCCGACAGCATGGAGTCGGCCGGATGCGTCGAGGCAACGAAGGCGATCCAGATCGGGAGCGCGGTGACCAGCACGCCGAGACAGAGCACGACATGCGAGAAAACCGTGAGCCAGGGACGGTTTTCGACCATGGTTCCCCGCCCGTCAGTAGGCCACTTTCCGCTCGATATAGCGGAACTGGAACACGGTGAGCGTTATGACAACGGCCATGAGGACGACCGACTGCGCCGCCGACCCGCCAAGGTCGAGTCCGATAAAGCCGTCGCTGAAAACCTTGTAGACCAGGATGGTGGTGGACTGCGCCGGGCCACCGCTCGTGGTCGCATGCACGATCCCGAACGTATCGAAGAACGCATAGACGATATTGACCACCAGCAGGAAGAAGGCGGTCGGCGACAGCAGGGGAAAGATGATCGTCCAGAACCGCTTGAAGGGGCGGGCGCCGTCGATGGCGGCTGCCTCGACCAGGGAGCGCGGGATCGCCTGCAGCCCTGCCAGGAAGAACAGGAAGTTGTAGCTGACCTGCTTCCAGGAGGCCGCGAGGATGACCAGCATCATGGCGTCGGTACCGTCCAGATAGTGGTTCCAGTCGTAACCGAGCCACTTGAGCAGGTAGGCGAGAACCCCGATGGAGGGATTGAACATGAAGAACCAGAGCACGCCCGCGACCGCCGGAGCGACAGCGTAGGGCCACACGATCAGGGTTCGATAGGCCGTCGCTCCCTTCAGCACCCGGTCGGCCATTGCCGCAAGAAAGAGCGCGACGCCGAGCGACAGGCCAGCCGTGGCCGCGGAGAAGACGACCGTGCGGGCGAAGCTGTCCAGATAGTGAGGGTCGGAGAAAAGGGCGATGAAATTGTCGAGCCAGACGAACTGGCTCCTGAGGCCGAAGGCATCCTCAAGCAGCAGCGACTGGTACAGCGCCTGGCTCGCCGGCCAGATGAAGAAGACCAGCGTGATGACGATCTGCGGGGCCACCAGAAGTATGGGCAGGCCCAGCTTTGAGAATACGACCCGTTTTTCCATGGCGCGGCGGTGCGGGACGGGACGTCCGGCGGCCTCGTGACCCCAGGTGTCGGGTGAGGCCGCCGGACGAGCGCGAAGTCCCGGTCAGCCTCCGGTCGCCGCCTCGAACTTGCGCAACAGCGCATTGCCGCGCGCAACGGCGTCGTCCAAACCTTCCTGCGCCGACTTCGTGCCGGCCCAGATCGCTTCCAGTTCCTCATTGATGATGTCGCGGATCTGGACGAAATTGCCGAATCTCAGCCCCTTGGAATTCTCGGTCGGGGCCTTGCCCGTCATCTGCTGGATCGCGACGTCCGTGCCGGGGTTCTTTTCGTAGAAGCCCTGCGACGCTGTCAGCTCGTAGGCGGCTGTCGTGATCGGCAGGTAGCCGGTGAACTGGTGCCAGTCCGCCTGAACCTCTGCCGAGGACAGGTAGGAGAAGAACTTCGCAGCAGCCTTGTAGTCTTCCGCATCGTGCCCCTGAAGCACCCAGAGAGTGGCGCCGCCGATTATGGTATTCTGCGGGGCGCTCCCGACATCCGCCCAGTGTGGCAGTGCGGTGACGCCGAACTCGAAGTCCTTGGCGTTGGCCTTCACCCCGGCATAGGCCGCGGACGAGTTCATGTACATCACGCATTCCTGCCCGTAGAACTTGGGCGCACTCTCCGAACGCCGGCCGCCATAGTCGAAGACCTTCGACTTCTGCCACTCGGCGAGCTGGCCGATGTGCTTTACATGGTCCGCACTGTTGAAGGTGAACTCGGTATCGGTGCCAGCGAAACCGTTTGCCATGGTGCCGACGGACAGGTTGTGCCAGGCGGAGAAGTTCTCGATCTGCACCCAGGATTGCCAGCCCGTCGTGAAACCGCAGGGATAACCGGCGGCCTGCGCCTTCATGGCGGCAGCCTCGACTTCCGGCCAGGTCTTCGGCGCCTCCGAAATCCCGGCCTTCTCGAACGCGGTCTTGTTGTAGTAGAGCACCGGCGTGGAGCTGTTGAACGGCATGGACAGCATGTTGCCATCGGTATCGGTATAGTAGCCGGTAACCGAGGCGAGGTAGGCACCCGGATCGAAGGCTTCACCCGCATCCGCCATCATCTGGTAGACCGGGTAGATGGCCCCCTTGGCCGCCATCATGCTGGCCGTGCCCACTTCGAACACCTGCACGATATGCGGCGGCTGCTTGGCCCGGAACGCCGCAATGGCGGCCGTCATGGTCTCGGTGTAGTTGCCCTTGTAGACGGGCGTCACCTTGTAGTCGGACTGGGATGCGTTGAATCCCTCGGCGATTTCGACGACCTTTTCGCCGAGCTTGCCGCCCATGGCGTGCCACCACTGGACCTCGGTCGCGGCCAGTGCCGGGCCGGCATGAGCGATGGCCATCGTTGCGCCGATCGCGGTCAGAAGGATCTTCGGTTTCATCGGGAACCTCCAGGAAAAACTCCTAGCGTTGCAGTGCGGCGGGACAATCCCCGACGCGGGTTGCAGCCTCATTACCGTAGCGTTACAGGCTCGTGAAACTAAACCAAAAAAAGCTTATCCCCTTGATTACGGTGCCACAAGATGTTGTGTCGGCAGCCGTGCGCCGGGCTGACCGGATTCTGCGCCAAAGCCGTGCTGGCGGCGCTGTCGCAAAGACCTGAGGGCGAGAAAGGTCCGGTTCCCGAGGTCCGGGAGCGATTATGCCGTGTGGAGAGGGGGTCCGGGCGTGAATACCTGGCGCTTCAGGCGCGTCCCTCGACAAAGTCGCGATCCGTGACAGGCTTCAACCCGAGGCCGATACCCAGGAGCCTGTCGAAGGAGGTCGCCCTGTGTCGCCTCCGGTTCCACCGGAACACGAACTCGTCCAGGTATTTCTGGAAGTGCTTCCTGCGCAGGCCGTGGTAGACGCCCATGGCCCATCGCTTCAGGTTCGAGAACACCCGATGGGCCCACTCCAGGACCGTGTGCGCCTCCTGGTCACCGATCACCCTGGCCTCGTGCGGGTTCTCGGGCAGACCGGAGTATCCACTCCAGCCGTCGGTGACGACCTGTGCCCCGGGTTCGACGACGTCGCCGATGAAGCCCTGGAGCGAGTCGGCACTGTAATCGTCTCTCTCCTTCAACCGGATGCGCCGGGGCTTTCCATCCTCGGAAAGCTCGACGACGCCGGCCAGGAGCATCGTTTCCTCCGCGTTTCGGCCATTTTTCGACCGGCCTTCCGCTCCGCGTCCCTCACGGAATGGCATCGACGCCTCGTCGACCTCCACAATCTCCTGGAGGACGCTCCGGTCCGGACCGACCATCGCCCGACGCAGCTTCTGGAGAAGCAGCCAGGCCGACTTGTCGCTTCCGATGCCCAGCTGCGCCTGCAGCTGGAGCGCCGAGATCCCGTTGGAATGCGTGGCCACGATGTGGGTGGCGAGGAACCAGGTCTTCAGCGGAAGATGGGTGCGGTGGATCACGGTACACGCGGTCACCGAGGTCTGGCGCCCGCAATCCGCGCATTCCCGGAGGCACCGGTCCCCCTTGAGCTCCCAGCCCTTCGTCCCGCCGCAGGCGGGGCAGACGAAGCCGTCGCCTCAACGAAGCTTCACGAGATGGCGGGCGCAGGCGTCCTCGTCCGGGAAGAGCTTCCCGAACTGCTGGAGCGACATCGGGCGGTCATGCTTGTACCGGCTGGGCATGGCCTTGTACCGGCTGGGCATGGCGCGAACACAAGACGAACACGGCGGCCGGTCAACCCCTCCGACACAAGATGTGGACCAACCTGTGGCAAAGGGATAAGCCTTTCCGGTGATAGGGACTGTCCTCGCGTGAGGCAGCGCGGGGGTCACATCCCCGGGGAATGTGCTTGCGGAGTCAGGCGGGAACGCGGCTTCCGGGGTCCGGTTGGCAATTGCGGTAACGGCTGTCGGAAACCCTGATCCAACACCGCAAGCCACCGTCGGACCTCCGGCCGGTCCGGACCGCACCCGCCCTGTTCACGGTTACCGTCGTTGGCCGACCGGTGAGGCACATGAAAGTGCTGTTCCGCGCGGGAGCCATACCCTGAAGGTGTGGGATACGGGATGGTTCCGACCCGCAGTGCCGATCGTCCATCCACTACGAAAATGTCTCCGCGCCCCGCGCTGGCCTCTTGCCGCCAGGCGCCGCCTGCCCGGGTCCCGGTATTGAGGAACACCACAATCGACCTGATGACCGGTTCCCGGTCCATCGCTCGGCAGCCCACTGACCGGAGCAATCCACTTTTCGTCGAGATGTCCGGTCGATCGAGAGATTCCTGCTGCGTTTGCGGTCCGTTGTGAAAGTGGACACGGTGCCCGCCCCGGCTTCGAAGCCGGGCACCCCGGCGCCTGACTGTCAGCGACCGAGACGGAGCAGGTACCGTGAGCGGCTGACGGTAATGCGCCACTGCCTTCCGCATCGCTTCCCGGCTCCATTCACGTCCTGGAGCGACGCGCACCGGGGTCCGCGCCGGTGCCGCCGGTCGCACCGACAGCGTCTCCGGTGTGCCGTCTTGTCCGAGCTGTTACCCGATCCGGTTGGCGTGGCCGGAACCCCCGTTCGGTCAATGGTGCGGAGCCGGTGCTACAGCGTGCGCCGCGCGAGGGCGAGCGAGTCTTCCAGAACCGCGATGTCGCCCACCTGGTTGGCGAGGATCAGGACGAGGCGGGCATTGAGCCGGCGTCCGTCTTCATCCGACAGCCCTTCGTGCGCCTCGATCAGCATCTCGTACCAGCGATCGGGATCATCGATGCGCGAAGCGCGTATCAGGTCGCTCACTGTCCTGTCTCCCTCCCGGCGCATGCCCGTGCGAGTGCACGCGTGAGCGCGGTGGCGTCACACCCCTCCCGCCAACGGGCGGCGACGTGCTGATCCGGTCTCAGCAGGTACATTGACCCGGGCACGGCGGCCCAACGGCGGGCAGCGAGGCCGGTCGCTTCCGTCACCAGCACGTCTATCCGTGGTTTCGCGTTGGCAAGGATTTCCTCGCACCCGTTCGGCTTCCCGGTTCCGTCGACATCGGTAAAGCACAGGAGCACGAACCGCCCACCGAGATGTTCGAGCAGCCACCCCGACTCCAGCGGGGCATCGATGGCCGGCGCGCCGGGAGCCGGCCCGAGACCGCCGAACCCGGGGTCGTCCGGGCTGTTGAGAGCCGAGGTGGCATAACTGTGTGGCAGTGACAGCCGTCCGCTGTTGACCAGCGCGCGGGCGAAGGGTTCGCTCCCGGCCAGCGAGAGCACCGCGTCACGCAGGTCGGCGCTCGCCTGGTTCTTCGGTGTCATGAAGTCGGTGCTGCGCGCGGCGTTCAGGATGTTTTCGTCGGCCGCCGGAACCCGCTCGTCATCGTAACTGTCCAGCAGGGAGGCGGGCGCGGCACCGGCCTCGACCAGTGCCAGCTTCCAGGCGAGGTTGTCGACGTCCTGGATGCCGCCGTTGCCGCCCCGGGCCCCGAACGGACTGACGACATGGGCGGCGTCTCCGGCGAAGAACACGCGGCCGTGGCGGAACCGCTCCATCCGCCGGCACGAGAAGCTGTATACGCTGATCCACTCCAGTTCGAATCGGGTGCCGGGACCGACGACGCGCCGGATCCGTTCGGTCACCCGTCCGGGCTCGCTTTCCCGTTCCGGGTCGGCATCGGGACCGAGTTGCAGATCGATCCGGACCAGGTTGTCAGGCTGGCGGTGCAACAGGGCCGACTGGCCAGAATGGAACGCCGGCTCGAAGTAGAACCGGCGTTCGAACGGAAACCCCGCCTCGACCCGGATGTCGGTGATCAGGAACCGTTCCTCGAAACTCCGCCCGACCAATTCGAGCCCCAGGGCACGGCGCAGCGTACTGTGCACCCCGTCGCAAGCCAGCAGGTACCGGGCCTCGATTCCGTACTCGCCGTCCGGCGTGCGAACCTGCACGAGCGCACCATCCGCTTCCCGGTTGCACACGCCGGTGACCTCGTTGCACCAGCGGATGTCGGCAAGCCCCAGCTCCTGCAGGCGCCGGATCATGCAGGCCTCCGCGTGGTACTGCTGAAGGTTGATGAAGGCCGGCATGCGATGCCCGGTCTCGGGCAGCAGATTGAAGGCGTAAAGCTGCCGTTTACCCCGGTAGACCCGCCCGGTCTGCCAGACAACACCGTGCCCGAGCATGCTCCCGGCCGTTCCGGAGCGGTCCAGGATCTCGAGCGTGCGCTTCGACCAGCAGATCGACCGGCTGCCGGTGGCAAGCCTGTCGCCCTTCTCGAGCAGCACCGTGCGCACACCCAGACGGGCAAGTTCGAGTGCCGCGGCAAGGCCGACCGGCCCGGCGCCGACGATCACGATCGCGCACCGTTCCGGCCTGCCGGACCCGACGGCCGCGGGACGGCGATAGACGATCCGGGGCGCCGGCGCGATGCTCATCCCCGTTCCTGCCAGGTGCAGGCGATGTCGCGGGGATGGCAGAACCAGGCCACGCCCGGATACTCCGCCGCATGGGCCAGCCAGCGCCTGATCGCATCAAGGCAACGCGGCTGGCCGGACAGGTGGGGCCTGAGCACCGGGCACATCACGAGAGGCCGGTGCGCCGACTGGCGCAGCTGCTCGTCGAAATGGTCCGAGAGCATGGCGGCGAACTGGCGCGGGGTATGACGATGGACCTGCAACTGCTGCAGGTCATCAAGTTCCGGTGCTATCGGGACGCAGCCTATCCGGTGACCGTCGTTCGAGAGCCAGACCGGCTGATCGTCGCCGCAGGCCGCCAGCAGGTAGCAACAGCCGGCGTCCAGAACGGATGCGAGGTCAAGCTCGCCGCGAACCAGCAGGCCCCGGGGCATGGAGATCCCGAGATCACGGTAACGCTGATCCGGAACCGCGCCCATGGCAACGAACTCGTCGGCCCGAGCGGTGAACATCGCCGTCAGCCGCGGGTGGCGCGCCAGGATGCCGGGACCGGCGGCAACTGCCACCGGCATCTCGAAGGTGCGGAACATTTCCAGCAGCCGCCATGCCCCGACGCTCATCCCGTACCGCTCGGCGACCGCATTGTCCGCATCAAGCGCAAGGATCACCGCGACGGCGAGCCGACTGCCGCCCGGCCAGCAGAACTCGTTGCGGTCGATGATCGGGTCCGCAACGACAAGACCGGGGAGCATCACGCAGTTCGACGTCTCGGTCCGGTGGTCTGGCCGAGCCGGACCGCGGCGAGCGCCGCGGACACTGCAACCTGGGTCGGATCGATCACCGTGATCCCGAGCCGCTCCTCGAGCGGGGAACGGTACGCAGCCATGCCGGCGCATCCCAGCACCAGCACATCGGCACCGTGATGATCGCGCAGGATCTCGCCGACCTCTCCCAGGCGAACGAGGGTGCGCGACGCATCGGCCAGTTCCACCACCGACAGTCCGATCGGCAGGTCGGCCGCGAGCCGCGACTCGATCCCGAGCGACCTGATGTAGCGCAGGTGCCGCGGCACCGAGCCGGACAGGATGGCAAGGACACCGAACCTGTTGCCGAGCGAGAGCGCTGCGAGCATTCCGCTCTCGGCAATTCCGAACACTGGCCGGGCCGTGGCCTCGCGGGCCGCGTGCAGGCCCGGGTCCGAGAAACACGCAACAACAAATGCGCTCGCCCGGTCCTCGTGCTCCCTGACCATGCGCACCACGTCGCCCGCCACACGGTCGACATGCTCCTGGGTCTCGACACCCGGCGGGCCGCCGGGATTGGTCAGGCTCTCGATCTCGGGACCGGCCGCCAGCCGCAACGGCTCAAGCGCCTGGTCCATGGCCCGCGTCACCTGCTCGGTACTGTTGGGGTTGATCACGATGACAGGCCCGGTCATGCCTTCTCTCCAGTCTCGGGTTCGAGAGCCTTGCCGACGATCTCGCCGACATCGCCCGACAGGTTCCGGGTTGCCAGGATGCGCTCGAGCTCGCGGCGCATGAGGCCCTGACGCACGGCGTCGTGCCGCCGCCAGCGGACCAACGGCATGACCAGGCGGGCGGCCACCCGGGGATTGAAACGATCGATCTCGAGCACCCTGTCGGTCAGGAACCGGAACCCGGCCCCGTCAACGGCGTGAAACCGGACCTGGTTGCCGGCCGCGAAACTTCCGATCAGGGAACGGACCCGGTCCGGGACCCCGGGATCGTATCCCGGATGAGACAGCAGTCCGCGGACCACCTCGAGTGTATCCGGCAGGCTCGACGTCGCCTTGAGTGCGAACCACTTGTCAAGTTCGAGCGGCCGTGCACGCCAGCGGTCGTGGTAGTGCGCGAGTGCTGCGGTTCGCTCGGCGCAGTCGATTGTATTGAGCGCCTGCAGTGCGGCCATGGCCACGCTCATCGACTGTGCTTCCGTATACTGCGCGAGGGCGAGCCCCAGTGCCGATGCCCGTCGGGTTGCCACCAGGTAGTCGAGCACGACCGCCGCGAGCGCACGCGCACCCATGGCGGTGCTCGACAGGTCGTCAGGTGACTGGCCCGACAGCGCGCGCGCGTGTACCGCGTGCAGATCATCCCACAACGCGGTCCCGATCCCGGCCCGCAGGCGGGTCCGGGCGGCGTGGATCGCGTCGACGTCAACGACCTCCATCTGGTTCGCGAGTTCGGTCTCACCGGGCAGCCGGACCAGTTCGGCCCTGAGCGCCGGCTCCAGCCGCTCGTCATGCAGGGCGGAGCGCATTGCCTCGATGAAGGCCGGGTCGCCCCCGGCTTGGTCCTGTTTGCGTGTCGCATCGAGGAGCACCGCGCTGGCGCTACGCTGAAACGCGTCCCAGCGCACGAACGGATCGGTATCGTGGCCTGCAAGGTGAAGCAGGTCCGCGCCATCGAGTTCGAGGTTCAGTTTCACCGGGGCCGAAAAACCCCGCAGCAGGGATGGAACCGGCCGCTCCGGGATACCCTCGAAGGTGAACACGTTCTCGGCATCCAGGACTTCGAGTACACGGTCGGTGGGCGCGTCGTTTCGCGGCTCTCCGGACAGCTGCAACGGGAGCTCGCGTCCGGCACCGTCAAGCAGACCGATGCGCAGCGGGACCGGCATCGGCCGCTTGTCCGCTTGTCCGGGCGTCGCCGGGATCCGCTGCGACACCCGCAGCGTCGCCCGCTGCCGCTGCCGGTCGTGCTCGAGGACCGCCGACAGTTCGGGTGTACCGGCCTGACTGTACCACAGCTCCATGTCGCCAAGGTCGATGCCGTTCGCATCCGACATCGCGTTCACGAAGTCCTCACAGGTGACCGCTTCGCCATCATGGCGCCCGAAGTAGAGATCCATGCCCTTGCGGAACCCCTCCTCACCAAGCCGGGTATGGAGCAGGCGCACCACTTCCGCCCCCTTCTCGTACACGGTCAGGGTGTAGAAGTTGTTGATCTCGATGTAGCTGTCGGGACGAACCGGGTGAGCGGTCGGACCGGCATCCTCCTGGAACTGGTGCGCACGCAGGAAGCGCGCATCCGCTACCCGCTTCACCCCGCGGGAATGCATGTCGGCGGTGAATTCCTGGTCCCGGAACACGGTCAGCCCTTCCTTCAGACTGAGCTGGAACCAGTCCCTGCAGGTGACCCGGTTGCCGGTCCAGTTGTGGAAGTACTCGTGCGCCACCACCTCCTCGATGCGCTGGAAATCGATATCGGTGGCGCTGTCGCGGTCGGCCAGCACCAGCTTGCTGTTGAAGATGTTCAGACCCTTGTTCTCCATCGCTCCCATGTTGAAGTGGCTGACCGCCACGATCATGAAGAGATCGAGATCATACTCGAGGCCGAAGCGCTCCTCGTCCCAGGCCATTGCCGACTTCAGCGCCCGCATCGCGTGGTCGCACCGGGTCTCGTCACCGTGCTCGACATAGATCCGCAGGGCGACGTCGCGTCCCGACCGGGTGACATGGCGATCTTCGACGCAGGCAAGATCTCCCGCCACCATTGCGAACAGGTAGGACGGTTTCGGCCAAGGGTCATGCCAGGTGGCGCTGTGGCGACCACCGGCAAGATTGCGGGTCTCGACCAGGTTGCCATTCGACAGCAGGACCGGATACAGGCCCTGGTCTGCCACGATGGTGATCCGGTAGACCGACAGGATGTCGGGCCGGTCCGGAAACGGCGTGATCCGGCGGAAGCCCTCGGCCTCGCACTGGGTGCAGTAGATACCGTTCGACAGGTACAGGCCCTCGAGCACCGTATTGTCGGCGGGTCGTGTCCGGCTCGTCACCACAAGGGTGAAGGTCTCCCCGACGCCGGCAATCTCGAACCCCGGTTCGGGCCGTCCGGGGACCGGCAGTTGCCGGCCGTCGAGCTCCAGGTCAAGAACCTCGAGATCCTGCGCGTCAAGGACGAGGACATCATCGGCCTGCGCGCCGTTTCCTGCCTGCACATGCGGATTGCGCCGGCCCGCCAGCGTGGCGGTAACCGTTGCCCACTCGTCGGCGAGATCAATGACGAGGTCGACGGTGTCGACGAGAAATTGCGGCGGGCGATACTCCCCGAGCCGCTTCGGTTCGGCCGGTTCTTTGGAACCTGGTGTGGAAACCTCGGTCATGGCACCCGATCCGGCCCCTGGTGATCCTGGATGGCCGAAGCTGGCAGGGGACCGGGCGGACTGTCAACATCGGGAACCGGCGGAAGCAGGACCGGGTTTGGGTCGCCGGCCCGACGCGCGCCGAATCCCGCCGTCAGGCGGTCGAGCTGCGCAGCGGCTGGACGTTGTACGCCTGCTCGCAGTGTTCCTGGCAGTACGGGCGCCCGTCGCTCACCGGTGCTCCGCAGAACCTGAACCCGGAACTCTGCGGATCGCCGATCGGCCAGCTACACCGCGTCGTCGCCCACTGCGCCGCAACCTCCTGCAAGGCGCGGCGCCGTCCCTTGACGGCCGGAGCCGCCACCTCGGGGATGGGAGAGCGCCGTCGCGGCAAGCCCAGGCGCTGAGCCTTGCCCACAACGGCGTTGCGGGTCACGCCAAGCGCCCGGCCGATCTGGGTGACCGACACACCTTCGGTCCAGAGTTCCCTGAGCCTGGCCAACCGATCCTCGTTCCACGTACCAGGTGGCTGTACGGACATCGACTCCTCCCGAGTTCCCAGGACACCCCTACATTTTGTAGGCTGGCGTCTGCAGGTTACCCAATGTTGATGGAGCGCCGCAACAGAAATCATCCCGTGCCACGACCGCCGGTGTCAGTTCCTGGTCCTGATCGCGATCGCCAGCAACAGCGCCAGCCCTGTTGCGGACATCAGCAGCAGGGCCGTCGGCGGGCCCAGCCAGTCGGACAACAGGCCGAGGGTCAGGAGCCCCACCGGCGAACAGCCGATGCAGACCGACAACAGCCCCATCAGCCGGCCACGGAGTTCCTGGGGGGCCAGGCTCAGCACCAGGGTGCTCTGCATGCTGCCGAAACCGGCCATGCCGAGACCGGCGCCAAAGAGCAGTGCCACGGCGAGCCAGTAGAACGGAGCCAGCGACAGGCAGATCACACCGGTCATGAAGACGATCGATCCGCCGACGAACAGCGGGGCATACCAGCGCGGACGCACGACAAGCGAGATCGCCAGCGCACCGATGAAGGCGCCCGCGCCCTCGACTGCCAACAGCAGGCCGATCAGGGCCGGTTCGACCTGGTAGCGCGCCCGGCCGAGTACCGGGATCATGGCGGCATACGGAAAACCGAACACGTTGAGCACGATGGTGAAGAGATAGATCCTGAGCAGGTCACGCGACCCCATCACCACGTCGACCGTGCGGCGCAGGTCGCGCAGGAACGAACCGGACGCCGCCGCCATCGGCGTCGGGCCGACCGTCAGCGAGAGAGCCACGACGACGCAGGCGGCGTGCGCAGCCAGCGAGAACAGGAACGCGCCCTCCAGACCCAGCAGTCCGTACAGGATGCCGCCGCTGAGCGGCCCGGCCATGCGGGTGGCATTGTTGGTGGCCGAGTCGAAGGACACGCCGGCACCGAGCCGCTCGGGGCCGCAGAATTCGCCGAGCAGCGTTCGCCGCGCCGGGAAGTCCATGGTCCAGCAGGTTCCGCTGACAAACGCGCAGGCCACCATGTGCCAGAGTTCGATAGACCCGGTCCAGGCAAGCGCACACATGGTGCTCGAGGAAAGGGTGGTTACTGCGAAGGCGGTGGCAAGCAGTCGGCCGCGGTTCACCCGTTCGGCAAGCTGGCCGGTCACCGAGCCGAACAGCGCCAGCGGAACCTGTCGAACCACGGTTATCACCGCCACCTGCAGCGCTGAACCGGTGGTCTCGAACACGAAGATCCCGACCGCAAGCACCTCGAGCCAGCGCATGGTGTTGCCGAGCAGGCCGATCAACCAGATCCGGGCGTAGGCACCGTCACGCAGCAGGGACAGCAGCGGACCCGACACGCTCGCGTCACCCCGCCGCCACGCGGGCGGATCCCGGGAGCTTCGCCGACATCAAGGCGGGGCGGATCCTGTTCATGGCTTTCGCCGGCGTCACCGGTTGTGGGGGCACGGGAGGGGACCTGTAACAACGTTCGCCACAATCTGCATGCCGTCAAGCATCCGGCCGCAATCATCCGCCGGCTTCAGCGCCTTGTTTCGTGCATGCCACATCGGAGAAGATGCGGACCAACCGCCACCGGTCCGGAGACCGCCACCATGAGCGACAGCAGACCCCGTGTCCTTTTCTTCGGGACCGGCGGCACCATTTCCTATGCTGGCAGGGACAGTCTGGACCTGTGGGAATACATGGACTACGGACGCCGCATGCCGGTCGCGGAGATCCTTTCGCTGTTTCCGGAAGTGGAAGCGGCGGCCAACATCATCCCGGTCGACGTGCGCCAGGTCTCCAGTTCCGGCATCACACCGGATGACTGGCTGGCACTCGTAGACGCCGTACATCGCTCGGTGGCCGCCACCCCGGACGTCGATGGCGTGGTGATCACCCACGGGACCGCGACGCTGGAGGAAACCGCCTACTTCCTGTCGCTTGCGCTCAAGGTCGACCTGCCGGTGGTGATGGTCGGCGCCCAGAGACCGAGCTCGGGGTTTGCGACCGACGCCGGGTCGAACCTGCTCTGCGCACTGCGTGTCGCCTCGGCGCCACAGACACGGGGGCTCGGAGTCCTCGTGGTCCTGAACGAGGAAATCCATGCCGCCCGCGAGGTGACCAAGACCTCGACCCTGCGGCTGGAGACCTTCCGCGCTCCGGATATCGGAATGCTCGGCTACGCCGACCCCGACGGAACGGTCGCCATTTATCGCCAGCCGGTCCGACCCTGCTGCCGCGACACCGAGTTCGATGTTGCCGGGATCGGCACACTGCCGCGGGTCGACATCGCGCTCAGCTACGCCGGCGCGGACGATGCGGCCATTTCGGGTTTCGTCAACGCGGGCGCACGGGCGATCGTCTGCGCCACCCTCGCCCCCGGCCTGCCGACGCCCGCTCAGGAACAGGCGCTCGGTACGGCCGTCGCCCGGGGTATTCCTGTGATCTACAGCAGCCGGGCCGGAAGCGGGCGGGTGCTGCGCCGTGGATCGATGCGCAAGGCGGGCGTCATCGCGGCCGACAATCTCAATCCGCAGAAGGCGCGGGTTCTTGCCATGCTGGCACTCACCCGCACCAGCGATCCCGACGAGATCCAGCGGATGTTCGACACTTACTGAGGGCCACTGCACCGCGACGGACGGCTGTTCCTGGTCCTCGGGCAGTCCCCTTGTCCGGCGCGCAACCCCGGAGTGACATGGCATGAAGGGCAGCATCCTTTCCCTTGTGCGGCTCGCGCCGCGGGACCGGGAGGCAATCGGCAGGATCGATCCCGGGTTGCGGCTCGTGGAGGCTTCCGGCTGGTTCGACGGTGAAATGCGGGAAACCTGGCCCGCATTCACCACCGACCGCTACCTCGCCCCGGACTCGACCGGCCGCGGCACGCGCGAGGAACGAGACCGGCTGCTCGCCGATGCCGAGGTCATGCTGGTCGGGTTTCCGTTTCCCGTCGACCTGCGCGCCCGCGCCGCCGGGCTGGCCTGGGTGCACCAGCGTCCCGCCGGTTCCTCGAACATGCGCCACGGCGACCTCTGGCAATCCGACGTCACTGTCACCTCGTCGCGCGGCCACGCCCACAACCTTCCCATTGCCGAGTACGTGCTCGCCGGAATGCTGCATTTCCTCAAGGGTCTTCACATTTCCTCGACTGAGCGGGAGGCGGGCGGGTTCAACGCTCGCGGCTACCCCGGTCTGCAGGTCGCGGGCAGGACAATGTGCGTCATCGGGGTCGGCGGCATCGGCCGCGAGGTCGGTCGGCTCGCCGCCGCCCTGGCGATGAGGGTGACGGGGGTAAAGCGCGTTCCCGGTCCACCCGATCCCGCTTTCGACCGCGTGACCGGACCGGACGAGCTGCACGAGATACTCGGCCAGGCCGACGTCATCGCACTGTGCTGCCAGTGGACCCCGCAGACGCACAGGATGATCAACGCCGCCGCCTTCGCCGCCATGAAGCCCGGAGCGCTGCTGATCAACGTGGCGCGCGGCGAGATCATAGACGAGGAGGCGCTGTGCGGAGCGCTTGCCGCCGGCACGCTCGGCGGTGTCGTGCTCGACGTCTATGACGGCGAATTCGAACGGCCGCCGGACCCGCGGCTGTGGTCGGACGAGCGCGTGGTGATCACGCCTCACATCTCGGCGAAGTCGGACGTCAACACCCACAGGGGAACAGCGCTGTTCCTCGAGAACCTGCGCCTGTACCTCGCCGGGCACCCGCTGAAGAACGTCATATCCTGGGAACAGGGGTACTGAGGCGCGGTGGCGCCCGGCGGGCGGCCCCTGTAGCATGGGGAACCTGCGGACTGTTCCGTGCACGGCGCCGGTGGGAACCATGACCGACGGCTTCCGCATCGGAATTGACCTCGGCGGGACCAAGATCGAATGCGTGGTCATGGACCCGGCGGGATCCGTTTGCTGGCGCCGGCGGACCCGCACGCCACGAGGGGACTACGACGAGACCATCGCTGCCCTGGCGCGGCTGGTCACCACCGCGCATGGGGCCGCTGGCAATCCGGCACCGGTCGGGATCGGTATTCCCGGCTCCGTTTCGGCCCGTACCGGGCTGGTCAAGCACAGTAACGCAACCTGGCTGATCGGCAGACCGCTGCAGCAGGACATCGAGGCCGCGCTCGGCGTGCCGGTGTGGATCGAGAACGACGCGAACTGTCTCGCGGTCTCGGAGGCAGCCGACGGAGCCGGAAACGGCGACAGCGTGATCCTTGCCGTCGTGCTCGGAACCGGCATCGGCGCCGGCCTGGTGGTGAACGGCCACCCGGTGTCCGGCGCCAATGCCATTGCCGGCGAATGGGGGCACAATCCCCTGCCCTGGCCCAGGGACAGCGAACGATCCGGCGATCCCTGCTACTGCGGCCTGTCCGGTTGCCTGGAGACCTGGCTGTCGGGTCCGGCACTCGAGCGCCTGCATGGCCGCGAGACCGGGCAGACACTCGAGCCCCGGGAGATCGCCCGGCGTGCCGGCGCCGGCGACCCTGCCGCCTCGCGAACCCTGGATGCCTGGACCGAACGGCTCGCGCGCGGCCTCGCCACGGTGATCAACCTGCTCGACCCCGACGTGATCGTGGTCGGCGGCGGCCTGTCGAACATCGGCCAGCTGTACACCGACGTCCCGAAGCACTGGCAGCGGTACGTGTTCTCGGACGAGATCCGGACCAGGCTGGTGGCAGCGGCGCACGGAGATGCGAGCGGCGTGCGCGGCGCCGCCTGGCTGTGGCCGCGTCATCCCGACAGGTCGGGATGACATCCCGGGGCCTGTGCCGGGACTGCTTCGAATGGTCGCACGGTTTCGATGCGTGTCCGGACTGCGGATCGCCGCGGATGATCCGCCACCGGGAACTCTCCGAACTCGCCATCGCCCACCTCGACTGCGACGCCTTCTACGCCAGTGTCGAGAAACGTGACGATCCGCAGCTGGTTTCCCGGCCGGTCATCGTTGGTGGCAGCACACGCGGCGTGGTGTCGACCGCGTGTTACATCGCCCGCATCCGTGGCGTGCACTCCGCGATGCCGATGACGCGGGCACTCGCCGCCTGTCCGGACGCGGTGGTCCTGAGACCGGACATGGAACGCTATGCCGCTGTCGGGCGACAGATCCGGGAGATCATGCGCGAGACCGCACCCCTGGTCGAACCGCTGTCGATCGACGAGGCGTTCCTCGACCTGGGCGGGACCGAACTGCTGCACCGCAGCTGTCCCGCCGAAACCCTGGCCCGGCTCGCCGCACGCATCGAGAGCGAGATCGGCGTCAGCGTTTCGATCGGTCTCAGCTGCAACAAGTTCCTCGCCAAGGTGGCATCCGACCTCAACAAGCCGCGGGGCATGAGCGTCATCGGGCAGGCCGAGGCTCCCGCCAGGCTGGCGCCGATGCCTGTCTCGGTGATCTGGGGTGTCGGCCGGCAGCTTGACCGCGCGTTACGCCGGTCCGGGATTTCGACCGTGGGTGATCTGCAGAAGGTTCCCGAGGCCGAACTGGCCCGGCGCTACGGAGCCATCGGCTCCCGGCTCGCGGCCTGTGCGTGGGGCCGCGACGACCGCACGGTCGATCCCTCCCGCGAGAGCATCAGCATCTCCAGTGAAACCACCTTCCAGACCGACCTGCGCGAGCCGGAGCTGCTGGTTCCCGTTCTCTGGTCGCAGTGCGAGACCGTCTCCCGGCGTCTGAAGGAGGCGTCCAAGGCCGGCCGGGTGGTGATGCTCAAGCTGCGGACATCGACTTTCCGCACCGTATCGCGCCGCACCACCCTCACCTCTCCCACCCAGCTGGCCGACACGCTGTTCAGGGCCGCCCGGCCCCTGCTCGAACGCGAGACGAACGGGCGGAGTTTCCGGCTGCTCGGCGTCGGGGTCACCGGGCTCGCCAACGAGGATGAAGCGGACCTTCCGGACCTGGCCGACCCGTCCGGACAGCGGCGCAAGCGTGCGGAACAGGCCATGGACGCGGTTCGCACCCAACAGGGGCCCGCGGCGATCATCAAGGGACGCAGCATGTCGAGGAACGACTGACTGGCAGTAGCGCCGGGGACACACGCTCAGGGGCAGTCGGGCAGTGCGTTCAGGCTCACCTCCTCGAGCCCGAGATCGATATCCAGGGCATCGTAGTGCAGCGTCAACGAGGAGACGGCCCCGCTCTCGTGCAGGAGCATGCTCACCTCGTAGTCGGGCGCGTCGACCCGGGAGTCCGGGCTGAAGTAGCCGAGGTGAACCGGCCATGACGTGCCCGAGAACAGGACCTCCGCGACCGTCGCGTCCAGACCTTCGGGAGTGTTCGATCCCGTTGTCCCGTTTCCGATCACGGCCGTGACCAGAACATCACTCTCCATGCGTTCGGAACCGGAGAATTCGCGGGCGGCGAACACGCGCGTGGCGCGTTGCGCGGCTTCGAGCAGTTTCCTGCTGTGCGCGACCGGAAAGAGGGTCTGCTCCGACAGCACCACGGGAGTGTCGTGGCCGTCGTAGGTAGCCACAAGCTGACCGTTGCGTCGCTCGACCCTGCCGCCATGGGACTCGGTGACGGCCTCGCGGTCACGGCCCCACGTCCTTTCGGCGGCAAACCTGAGCCAGCTGCCGTCCTTGCTCTCCCGCGCGGTATGGCTGAGGATGGTCGGTGTTCCCTGACCAAGCGTGTTCACGAACCCGATGACGGTCTCCTGGCTGAGGTGCCAGGCCTCGCAGTCCTCGATCAGGTTGATCTTCAGCCCCCCGGAGAAATCGAAGACCGAGCTGTCGAGATCGATCCTGGAGAGCGACATCGAGTAGATCGCCGAATGGGGCACGATCCTGACAGTGTCAATCCCGCCACCGGCAGGCCGGGCCGGACCGGTTGCAGGCATGACGAGGGCGGCGGTGACCACCGCGATGCGCAGAACCCTCCCTGACATGGCGGCACCTTCTCCCGACCTGGTGAACGCCCGGACTATGGGCCCCCGACGCGTCAGCGACAATGATTCCGCCTCCCCGGCGGAGCGCAGTGCGCTACCATGCCCGCACCGCGGTTGCACCCGGTCCTTGTCATTGTGCTCCGGATCGGACAGCGTTGTCGGGGCTCCGGTCCGGTGAACGGTACAGGGTGGACATGACAGCAACGGCACTGCTCGGGCACCTGGAGACCGGGATCGCCCTCTTCAACGACCGGGTACTGGTCGTCTTCAAGTGGTTCGCGATCGCCCTGCTGGTCAGCATGCTAGCCATCGTCGATATCGCGGTCTTCATGCATTACGTCATGAACGACGCCCTTTCCTGGTCCGAGGAGATCGCCAAGTTCGTCATGGTCTGGCTGACTTTCGTGGTCGCGTCCGGTTTCCATCACATGACCGCGATGGCCTCCGACGATCCCAAGTTCACCGCCCTTGCCGCTTATGCGGCATTCAAGGAAAAGAGCGGAGAGGTCTATGTCCCGAGCCCCGAGGAAAAGGCGCAGTTCGTTGCGGCCGTCCAGCGGCTCAAGGACTGGTACATCGAGAAGTTCGGTGACAAGTGGCTGAAGCTGCTCGAGGAGTCGATTGCCGCAGCCGAGATGGAAATCGCCGAGGAGGACCGCAAACTGCTCGTGTAATCGTACCGGCACCGGCTCCGGCACCAGCCGGGGCCGGTCCGTTCCGGCAAGGCGGACGCCTGCCGCAGTCAGAGACAGACCAGGGACCCCAGTCATGCTTGAAAAACGCAATCCGGATACCGTCCATGCCCCCAGGGGCTACTCGCACTCGGTCGAAGTGCCCGCGGGCGCCACATGGATCCACATCTCCGGCCAGATCGGGCTGCGCCCCGACGGAACCATGGTCGAGGACGCACACGGCCAGATCGACCAGACCTGGGACAACCTTGCCGCCCAACTCGACGCGGCCAACGCCAGCCGCGACGACATCGTCAAGATCACGGTATTCCTGACACGGCGCGAGGATGTCGACTACTACCGGGCGACACGTCAGCGGTTTTTCGGGGACAGCGTCCCGGCGTCAACCCTGCTGTTCGTCGCCGGCCTGGCCGATCCGTCTCTGGTGGTCGAGATCGAGGCCGTCTGTATCAGGACCGGCTGAGGACGCGCGGCACCGCCACCCGGTCGGCTGCAAGCGACGGCGGACCGGACTCCCGGTTCTGCATGATCGCCGCCTGCTGGCGCGCAAGCGCCGGCAACGGAATGTCGGCAAATCCCGCATCGCCGCCCCAGGCTGCAGGGATGTGCTTGAACGGCGAGGAGCGTGGCAGCACCAGTGGTGTTGTCCCCGCCGCCGGCGTGAACCGGCCGTCGGCGCGCAGTCCGGACGGCACCAGCTTCGGAACCACCGGCGAGGCATCGCCCGCGGTTCCGGCTCCAGTCGCCGCGCCCACGTGAGCGGTGTCCCGGTCGGTGTCAACAGGAGCCGCGGCGGCAACCTGGATCGAGCCAAAGGGCAGCGAGTGGGTCTCGACCGTATTCGAGGCGATCGTGCTCGCGGAAGCGAGCCGCCTCGGCGTTCCGGCGGCAATCCTGGACGGACCGTTCACGCCGCCGAACTTCAGCGCCAGCGTCCGTACCTTCTCCTCGGCAACCAGTTGCTCCGCCGTCACCTCGGGACCGCCATCGGCATGATCTCCCGGAAATGATGTCGGATAGGTCACCGCGATCTGGATATCGGCTTCGGTGTATTCACGGCAGATCGGATTGAGGAAAAGCATCCTGTGCAGCGCACAGTTCTTCCCGTTGGCGGCTGACACGATGTGGTCAGACGTGCTCTTGCCGGTGGTCAGGACCGAGAACCCGGACACTCCGAGCGACGCGGCCGACATAACAGGCGGAAGGAACGGAAGGCACCCGGCAAGCATCGTGCACAGCCCCACGCTCACGGCCACACGCATCATGACCAACACTCCCACTGACCCGGCAATGCCGACTCCCGGATCCAACCATTCAACAGCTTAGGCAATCAAGTTTATCCGATAACTGAGATCACTGCAAGAACATGTTGAACCGACGATACTCTTGAGGGTCGCGAACCCCCGATGTATAGCTCGGCCATGACATTTGTATCCGATTCGCGGACAGTCGCGGAACTCTGTCGTCGCCTGGCTGAAGAACCTTACGTGTGCGTGGATACCGAGTTCATGCGCGAACGGACCTACTATTCCCGGCTCTGCCTGGTCCAGCTGGCAGGCGCGCGCGACGCGGTGGCGATCGACGCGCTGGCGCCGGATGTCGATCTCGCGCCGGTGTTGGACCTCATGAACGACCCCGGCGTGATCAAGGTCCTGCATGCCTGCCGGCAGGATCTCGAGATCTTCCACGACCGAACCGCTGCGGTTCCCGCCCCGGTGTTCGATACCCAGGTCGCGGCCATGGTCTGCGGCTTCGGCGAGGCGGTGAGCTACGACGCGCTCGTGCACAACCTGACGGACATGCGCATCGACAAGGGTTCCCGCTACACCGACTGGGCCCGAAGGCCCCTGTCGGATGCCCAGCTCGCCTACGCGATTTCCGATGTGACCGGCCTGCGCCAGGTCTACGAAATCCTGCAGGAACGGTTGCGGACCAGCGGGCGCGCCGACTGGCTCGAGGAGGAACTCGCCGGTGTCACCGATCCCGGGACCTACGCCATCGACCCCCGGGAGTCCTGGCGGCGGATCAAGGCCAGGAACCGGTCACCCCGGTTCCTGGCACTGGTGCGGGAACTGGCGGCCTGGCGCGAGAGCGAGGCGCGGCGACGGGACCGGCCGCGGGCCTGGATCATGCGCGACGACGTGCTGCTGGCGATTGCCACCCGCGCACCGCGGACGGTCGAACAGCTCGCCGGCGTGCGCAACGTTTCCGAACGTGTCGCATCGGGGCGCAGCGGACGCGACCTGCTGGATGCGGTCGCCCGCGCAAGGGCACTCCCGGACCACGCCTGTCCGCAGCTGCCCGCTCCGCCCGCCGCGTCTTCCCGCACCGCGATCGTCGACCTGCTCCGGGTCCTGCTGAAACTGAAGTCGGAGCAGCACTCGGTGGCGGCGCGGCTGATCGCAACCGGTGCCGATCTCGATGCCATCGCCGAACACGGTGGCGCGGCCGACTCGCCGGCGCTCAGAGGCTGGCGCACCCGGGTCTTCGGCGACGACGCGCTCGCCGTGCGCAACGGCGAACTGGCACTGCGTGCCCGCGGCGACCGGGTGGAGCTGGTCAGGCCGTGACTTCCCGGGCATGGACCCGGGCCCGCGGCTCCATGACAACCGGCCTGCCGAGCACGGCGGAAAGCTGCGTAACCCGCCGGGCGACGGTCTCACCGAGCACGACCGCCCGTTCACCGGGATAGCGAACGACAATCCGGTCGGACTGCGGGATCACCTCGAGTTCGCTGAGCAATCGCGCAACGCCGCCCGAATAGCTGAATCCGAACCGCAGGACGCACCCGATCAGATTGGCGAGTTCCCGCTGCTCACGGGTGATCAGCCGAGCGACGGTCCTGGCACGCGGATGATCGACGTGACCGTTGTAGCGCGCCAGCACCGCCAGAGCGACAAACACCCGTTCCCCGTGCTCGAGGCCGACCAGAGGCAGTCGCAGGACCTTGAGGAAGGCGTGCTCGCCGCGGTAGCTCGGATGTTCGGCCCAGGCTGCGTCACCGAGCAGGCAGATGGCGTGCACAAGCCGTGCCGGGACAGGGGTCGGCAGAAAGTCGGTCACCCAGCGCTCGAGTACTCCCTCTTCCAGCGGAAACCGGTTGAACGGGCGGACGATGTCGGAAAATCCCGAGAGCAACGGGTCGCGCCGCCGGTCCTCCGGCGACAGCCTGTCGTACAGGCACCCCTCGCGCAGGCCGAAGGCTGAGAACACCAGTTCCCCGACCCGGCCGAGCGAGATCAGGCGATGCAGGACCAGGGCGGCGGCCGGGATCGTGTCGATCCGGCGTCGGGAGATGCCCGGCTGCGCGGCGAGCCCCCTGCCGTCGGAGACACGTTCGAGAAACCTGAGAGCACGGTCGGGCTCGATCCTGTAGCCGTGAATGATCTCAAGCGGATAGCGGCACCTCACCATGTGCAGTCGCGCGAGGCTGCGCCAGCCCCCGCCGACAGCGAAGAGCTGTCGCCCGGCAAGGCAGTCAAGCCACGGCAGGCGCTCGATGTGACTGTCGATGCGTCCTTGCAGCCGTTTCCGGTTCCCCCGCGTGAGCGCGCCCAGACTCAGGGCTCCCAGCGGCAGGGTCGCAACCGACCGGGGCGACCCGTCCGGAACGTCGATCAGCTCAAGGCTGCCGCCACCGAGATCGCCGACCACGCCGTCGCAGCCCGGAAAGGCGCTGATGACGCCGCAGGCGGACAAGCGCGCCTCCTCGGCGCCGGACAGCATGCGCACCCGGATCCCGAAGCGACTCTCGAGGTCCTCGGCAAACGCCGGTCCGTTCTCGGTATCGCGGACTGCCGCGGTGGCGATGACATCAAGCCGTGCCAGCCGCATCTCGCGCGCCACCTCGAGGAACCGGGCTATGATGTCGACAGCGGCCGCACGCCCGGTTTCCGACAGTCTGCCGGTCCGGGGCATGTCGGCGCCCAGACCGCACAGCGCCTTTTCGTTGAACACCGGAAACGGCATGCGCCGATCACCGGTGAACACCACCAGGCGCACCGAGTTCGATCCGATGTCCAGCACGCCGACCCGGTGGCCGTTGCCGTCTTCCCATGCCGACGCGGAGTACGCCACCCTCAGGCCTCCTGCCGGTCCCGCTTCGCAATGGCCGGAGCCTGAGACTGCCTGCGCAAAGCACTGCCGCGACCTGACAGGCTCGGGTTGGTCATGAAGTAGGTGTGGGCCGAGAAGTCGTCGGCCAGCGCCTTCACCCGGATGTACCGGCCGGAGGCTTCCAGTTCCCAGCTGTTCTTGCGGTCCTTCAGGTTCGCTCCCATGATTTCCGTCTGCACCTGCCGGTGCACCGTCTCGTTCTCGATCGGAACGAAATGCTCGACCCGGCGGTCGAGGTTGCGCGGCATCCAGTCGGCCGACGAGATGAAGACCAGCGAGTGCTCGGACGGCAATCCGTGGCCGTTGCCGAAGCACACGATGCGCGAGTGCTCGAGGAACCGGCCGACAATGCTGCGCACCCGGATGTTCTCCGACAGGCCGGGCACGCCAGGACGCAGGCAGCAGATGCCGCGTACGACGAGGGTGATCTCGACACCGGCGCAGGATGCCTCGTACAGCTGGTCGATGAGGTCGGGATCGACCAGCGAGTTCATCTTGGCCCAGATCGCGGCGGGCCGGCCCTCGGCGGCATAGGCCATTTCGACACGGACCAGCTCGACGATGCGGCTGCGCAGCGACATCGGGGACAGTGCGATCTTGTCCATCGCCAGCGGGGTCACGTAGCCGGTCATGTAGTTGAAGGCGCGCGCGGCATCGAGGCAGATCCCCTCCTCGCACGTGAAGAATGACAGGTCGGTGTATACCTTCGCCGTGATCGGGTGGTAGTTGCCGGTGCCGAAATGCGCGTAGCTGCGCAGACCGCGGCCTTCCCGCCGCACCACCAGCGACATCTTGGCATGGGTCTTCAGGTCCAGGAACCCGAACACCACCTGCACCCCGGCCCGTTCGAGATCCCGGGCCAGGCGGATGTTGACCTCCTCGTCGAAGCGCGCCTTGAGCTCGATCATGGCCGTCACCGACTTGCCCGACTCGGCCGCCTCGATCAGCGCCTTGACGATTGGCGAGTCATGGATGGTCCGGTACAGCGTCTGCTTGATCGCAACCACCGCGGGGTCGGTTGCCGCCTGGCGCACGAATTGCACCACCGCATCGAAACTCTCGTAGGGGTGGTGGATGATGATGTCCTTCGCCCCGATGGCGGCGAAACAGTCACCGCCGAAGTCCCGGATCCGCTCCGGGAAACGGGCATTGAACGGTGGCCAGAGCAGGTCCGGGCGCTCGTCGGTGATCAGCTGTGACAGATCGGCGAGCCCGACCATTTCCTGCAACGCGAACACCTCCTCCCCTGAGGTGTCGAACTCGCGCATCACCAGTGCGCGCAGGTCGTCTGGCATCGAGGAGTTGGTGGACAGGCGAATGACGGTTCCTCGGCGGCGGCGGCGCAGTGCAGACTGGAACGACACCACCAGGTCCTCGGCCTCCTCGTCGATCTCCATCTCGCTATCGCGCAGGACCCTGAATATCCCATACTCCATGATCTCGAAATTCGGAAAGACCGTATCGGCGTGCCGGAGGATCACCTGTTCGATGGTGATGTAGCGGATCTCGCTGCCGGGCAGGCGCACGAACCGCCCGACCTGCCAGGGCAACGGCAGCAACGCCTCCATGTGGTGGCCGTCCGACGACCGGCGCAACCGCAGCACCAGGCAGGCGCTGCGGTTGGGGAAGAACGGAAACGGATGCGCCGGATCGATGGCCAGCGGCGTGAGCACCGGAAACACCTGTGCCAGGAAATGCTCGTCGAGCCACGCCCGGTCGGCCGCGTCGAGATCATCGTGGTCGACCAGGTGGAAACCGGCATCCCGCAGTTCCGCGGTGAGCTCGTGCAGGCAGTCCTGCTGGCCCTCGATCAGCCGGTCCGCCTCCTTCGAGATCGCCTGCAGCTGCCGCGACGGGGTCAGTCCGTCGGGACTCGAGGTGGTGACCCCGGCCGAGATCATTCCCTTCAGCCCGGCCACCCGGACCATGTAGAACTCGTCGAGGTTGGCACTCGAGATCGACAGGAACCGAAGCCGTTCGAGCAGCGGGTTCTCCGGATTGCAGGCCTCCTCGAGTACCCGGTCGTTGAAGGCGAGCCACGACAGCTCCCGATTGATGAACCGGTCCGAAGAGTTCCGGTCCGGCACCGGTTCCTCAAGGACTTCCGCGCTGGTCATCGTCGGAGCCTCCTCGTTTCGCTCCCGTCGTCCGGATCAGATCGAACTGCGGAAGGCGCCACCGTCCATCAGCAGGTTCTGCCCGTTGATATACCCGGCGTGCACACTGCACAGGAAGGCGCAGGTCTTGCCGAATTCCTCGGCGGTTCCGAACCGTCCGGCGGGGTTCTCCGCCGATGCGGCCTCGTACATCTCCTCGTAGCTCATGCCCGCGGCCTTCGCACGGACCACGAGATTGCCGCGCAGCCGGTCGGTATCGAACGGACCGGGCAGAAGACCGTTGATGGTCACGCCACGGCGGACCGTGTCGCGGGCAATGCCGGCACAGAACCCGGTCAGCCCGGTCCGGGCGCCGTTCGACAGGCCGAGGATCGAAATCGGTGATTTCACCGAGCCCGAGGTGATGTTGACGATCCTGCCAAAGCCCCGTTCCATCATCGCGTCGACGGTTGACCCGATCAGTTCGATGGCGGTGATCATGTTGGCGTCAAGCGCCGCTATCCAGTCCTGCCTGCTCCAGTCGCGGAAGTCGCCGGGCGGCGGACCCCCGGCATTGTTGACCAGGATGTCGATGTCTCCCGCCGCCGCGAGGGCGGCTTCCCGCCCCTCCGGCGTGGTGATGTCGCAGGCGAGTGCGGTCACCGCGATACCGCGCGCGGTCCCGATTTCCCTCGCGGTCGCTTCCACATCAGCCCTGGTGCGGGCGCAGATCGTCACCTCCACCCCGGCCTCGGCCAGTGAATCGGCGCAGGCGCGTCCCAAGCCCTTGCTCGCCGCGCAGACGAGCGCCTTTCTTCCAGCAATGCCCAGGTCCATGGTCAGTGTCCTTCCGTTCCCTTGGTCATCCTGCCCAGCACCAGCCGGGCCAGTGGCAGTGTCACCGACCGGTGTTCGGTGAGCGACATCCTGTCCAGTTCCTCAACCAGTTGCCCGGCCGTCTCGAAGGTCCGGTCCATCCTGCTGGTGATGTAGGCCAGCGCGCCGTCCTCGACCCGCAGCTGGCGGTCGCGGAACATCTTCGCCATCACCTCGTGCAGCACCCTGTCCTCGGGCTGGCCGATGGCAACCACGGCAAGGGTCGCCAGTCGGGATGCCAGGTCCTCGGGCAGGATGCCGATGCCGCTGCACGGGACCCGGCTCAGCACCAGCACCGTGCCGCCCTGCTGCATCACCATGTTGTACAGCTGCAGAAGCGGCAACCCGGGCCAGTCGGCATCGAATCCGTCAATCAGGAGGTGGCGCGCGTCGTCGAGCAGCTCCGGGGGCGGCAGACGGACAAGTCCCGCCCGGTCGACATACGCGGCGCCAGCCCGCCGCCGCCAGGCGATCCCGAGATGGGTCTTGCCGCATCCCGCCGGTCCGACAATGTTGAGACCGGTGATCTGCTCGGGCCAGTCCGGCCAGCGATCGATCCAGGCCACCGCGTCGCGGTTCGATGAGCACACCACGAACTCCTCGCGCAGGAACCCCGGCGCATGACCGAGATCGAGGGTGAGTTGCCCGGGCGTGCTCACGACCGCTCCCGATCGCGCGGTTCACCGGCGTCATCGGCCGGCGGGATGCCATGCAGGTGCAACGGGCTCGCAAGGTATCGGACGAGTGCGAACCGCCCGATCACTCCGATGATGGCCGCCACCGGCAATGACAGCAGCACACCGACGAAGCCGAACAGGGTTCCGCCCGCGAGCAGGGCGAATATGACCCACACCGGGTGCAGGCCGACGGCATCCCCCACCAGCTTCGGGGTCAGAACGTTGCCTTCCAGCACCTGGCCGATCACGAAGATCACGCCCACGATGGCGATCGGCTGCCAGTCCGGAAACTGGATGGCGGCAAGGCTGATGCTGAGCACGCCGCCGAGGATGGCGCCCACGAAGGGGATGAAGGAAATCCCTCCGACGAAGATGCCCACGACGATTCCGAAGTCCAGACCGGCAAAGCTGAGAGCGGTGCCGTAGTAGACCATCAGCACCAGGCAGACACTGCCCTGGCCGCGCACGAAGGATGCCAGCGTCCTGTCGATGAGCCCCGCCTGTTCCCGTATCACCGGGCCCTGCGCCTGTGGCAGCCAGCCGCTGATGGTCCCCACCATGCGGTCCCAGTCGCGCAACAGGTAGAAGGCGACGATCGGCGTGATCAGGACCAGCGACAGCAGGTTGGTAATCGCGACTCCGCCGGACACCACCCGTGCCAGGGTGCGGGTGATCCAGGGCAGGACCCCGCCGGCGAGCGACGGCAGTGATTCGAGCGACCCGTCGCGCGCTCCGGCATGAACGTTCTCGAGCACGGAACGCACCACCGGTTCGATCCGGGCGACCACTGCGGGCAGCAGTTCCGCGAGCCGCAGCAGCTGCGCGTTGACCACCGGGACCAGCAACAGCAGGAACCCGAACGCCGCGACCACGAAGCCGCACAGCACCAGGGTGGCGCCAATGGTCCGGCCGCAGCCCGCTCGCTCGAGCCGGTCCACGATCGGGTCGAGCAGGTAGGCAATCGCCAGTCCGGCGACGAACGGCAACAGGACGTCGGCAAGCACGACCAGGAACAGCCCGGTCGCCCCGAGAAGCAGCAGCCAGAACAGTCCGCGTTCGCGTCTCGTCATCGTCAGCTGCGCGGCGCCGCCGGGCTGCCCGCCGCGGGCGGACGGTAGCGCTCCGGCACCTGCCGCGAGCGCTCGGTGAGCACCGGCTGGTCGCGGCCCTGGTGGAGTTCGAGGTCCCGCTGGTGCAGCGCCGTGCGCAGCTGGTCGACATCACCGACCATCACGATGTCGACAACCGCCGCCTGACGCGACAGGCGGCGCACGATAACGTCGCGAACGATTCCGATCGACTCGATCTGCCTGCGAATTGCGAGCCAGCGGCGAAAGGAATCCTCGATCGGTATCAGCACCGCGACACTGGTCCTGGCATCCCGGCTGACCAGGTTGGCGCGTTTCCAGTCATCTTCCAGAGCCGCGACCACCTGCTCGACCGCCGCCTGGAACGCATCCCCGCTCCCGACCGAGACCGGGTCGGCGCGGGTCTCGGGTCCGGACCCCGGTCCGTGGCGGACCAGCGACACCTCGAGCCCGGTCCTTTCCCCGTCGGGGACCGCACGGGCCAGGGAGACAACGGCGTCACCGGCGCCGTAGCGCTCGGCAAGCAGCTGCAGGGGCGCCCAGTCGCGACCGAGCGCGGCGCTCACCGGGAGATCGCGCATGTCCTGCAGGTCGCCCCAGGGCACGACGATCGGCAGCAGTCCGTCGGGCGGCTCGAAGTCCTGCCACGCCTCGCGCCAGGGGTTGGGGTCTTCCCACAACATTTCGTGTACACCGTCGCTCAGCACCGGGATCACCAGGACCGGACGGCTTCGTGTCTCGGCGAAGGAAATCCCCATGTCGTTCATCAGGTTGCGGACTGCATCTGGTCGAAAACCGAACGACAGTTCCGCAATGTACCGGACCTTCGAGGTCCGCTCCTTCAGGATCTCGTAGTCATGGATGAGCGCGCGCACCTCCTCCTGGCCGAGCCCGGTCAGCCTCGCGGACTGTTCCGCCAGCACCATGCGCTCGACCAGGCGTTTCCACGCCAGGGTCTCGCCGCGCTCGAGTGCCTGTTCGCGTGCGGCCAGCGATGACGAGGCCGTCACGTCCACCTCGACGGGCGCGACGATGAACACGTCGTCCCCCGCACGCACCGCCACGGTGGCCATGGCGAGGACCAGCACGACGAGCATCGCCAGCATGCCGGGAACACATGGGCGCGCGAGACGGAGCGATTTCATCTGGGCAGCCTCCGGGAGCAACACCACCCATCCTATCACACCGGCACCGCGACACCCTTGCTCGGCACGGAAGCGGCAACCTGTTTCGGAAAACCGGTCCCCGGCCGGACCGTGCGGATTTCGGGTCAGCCTACCGGCACCGTCGCGCCTAATTCACCTGCCGCGTTGCGACACCCGCGCACGGGAACGTGCATGGCGCGTTCCAGCGCACCGTACTGGCGGAACCCTGTATCCAGATCCGCATGATCAGGGCAGGCACCAGCACCTCGCCAAACGGTTGTCCTTCACCCCGCCGGCGCAGGGACGGGAATGTCCCGCCTACAATCGAGACCTGTTCGGGAGACACCGCCTGATGAGATGGTAGGCGCGGCTTCCTGATATGGTTCATTCGACATCCGGATGCCAGTGGCATCAACTGTTTTCACGCCAGCCAGCACAGCATTTGAATATCGCCGGGGGCACGCACAGACGCCCGGGACATGGTTCCGGACTTGGCGCCGTATGCTGCGCGACGACCCCGACGGGATCGAGCGGGTCACTCGGGCCATCCGCTACCTGCGCAGCACGGCACGCTCGCGACAGGCGTACAAGGACCTTGATCGGGAGTTGAACGTCTTCCGCAAGAACCGGGAGCGCATGCGCTATGCCGAACTCGCGAACAACGCTCTGAGCATTGGAACCAGCATTGTTGAAGCTGCAAACAAGCTGCTTGTGACCCAACGTGATGAAACGCAGTGGCATGCGCTGGCGGCTTGCCTCCGGTCAGGCCGTGCTGACGTTCCGGGCCCTGCAGAAATCTGACCTGTTCGATCGCACATGGTCTAGCCTGATGGCCGTCAGGGATGCAGCTGCCAACGACAACCTTCCCCTGTCAGACCGCACCCTCGCCGCATGATGCTCGACAAGGTTCCGGAATAAACAGGAAACCTTCATGGCGTGACACGAGGGTCACACCGGGCGGCAAAGAAGCGTTACAAGCTGGAAGCGATCGTCAGTCTGCCGCAGCGGGAAGAGGTTTTGTACGGCCGGGGCATGTCGATGGCGGACGCGATCCGGCATCTGGGGATCAGCGAGGTTACGTTCTATCGGTGGCGCAAGGAGTACGCCGCGATGAGCGGCGATCGGCTTCGCCGCCTCAAGGTGCTGGGGCAGCCCCGCTTGACCCAGCGTCGTGTCCCTTGCGGCGGTGGCGACGAGGACCGCCAGGTCGCGGACATGATCGAGCTGGCGCGCCAGTATGGCCGTACGGCTGTCGACAGATCGCGGCACTGCCGCGTGCCGCCGGCTGGTCAAGTCAACGACAAGCGGATCGAGCGCCTGAGGCGATGCGAGGAGCTGAAGGTGCCCGGCAAACACAGCACGCGCGTGGGCGCCGCCCAGGACACGATCGCCGTCAGTATCGAGCTGCCGGTGATCCTGCAGGCCGGGCGGTGGAAGTCCGCCGCCATGGTCAACCGCTACGGGGACCAGCTACAGCCGCACTCGTGGTCCATCATTTCTTGCTCCGCCATTGACATAAAGCGTAACGCTTCCAGACCATTTTCAGGAACAGGGCTCGTCGGACCTGAATCTTGACGCACTCCCGGACCTCAAGCTACGCATTCAACGGACGCGACACATGCGGCCTTGATTTCCTGCTTCGATATCGCACATTCGACAACGGAAGCCGATGTCTTGCGGGCCGGCGAATGGCACCCGAGAACCTGACCTTGATCCATCTCTCCAATGCCACGTTGAACGACCTGCCCACGTCCATTGCACGGCCTGTCTACGACCGGGCGGCCCTGACGCCGGGTATCCTCCACATCGGGCTCGGAAATTTCCACCGCGCGCACCAAGCGTGGTACCTGCATCGGCTGTTTCAGCATGGCCACAACGGCGATTGGGCGATCGTCGGCGCCGGGGTCCGTCCGAGCGATTCGATTCAGCGCGAGAAGCTCTTGAGACAGGATTGCCTGTCGACGCTGATCGAACTCGACCCGGCCGGCCGGTCGGCGGAGGTGAGTGGCGCGATGATCGACTACGCGCCCGTTGCGCAAGGCAACGCCGCCCTCATTCGCCGGATGGTCGATCCTGCAATTCGGATTGTCTCGCTCACGGTGACCGAGGGCGGATACTATGTCGATGCCCCGACGAACGGCTTTGACGCATCACATCCCGACATCCAGCATGACATCCTGTATCCGGACCGTCCGCGCACTGCATTCGGCGCGATGGTGGCGGCGCTCAGGTTCAGGCGGGACCGGCGGTCAGGCCCGTTTACCGGCCTGAGTTGCGATAATCTTGTCGGCAACGGCGCATTATTGCGCCAGACCGTGGTCTCGCTCGCCCGGGCATCTGACCCGGTCCTTGCAGAGTGGATCGACGAGAACTGCTCGTTCCCGAACTCGATGGTCGATTGCATCGTTCCTGTAACCGGCCCGAACGAGCTGGCTCTGGCGCGTACATTCGGCGTCGACGACGCAGTTCCAGTCACGCACGAGAACTTCCGCCAGTGGGTTATCGACGACGATTTTTGCTCCGGGCGGCCGGACTGGGAACGCGTCGGCGCTTCTTTCTCGGACAGGGTCCACGACTACGAGGCGATGAAGATTCGTATCCTCAACGCGGGGCACCAGATGATCGCCAATGCAGGCGAGATTCTCTCGATCGAGACTATCGCGGAGTGCATGGCGCAGCCTCTGATCGCCGCTCTCTTTTGCAAGGTGCAACGCGAGGAAATAGCACCCCACGTCAAGGCAGTCCCGGATTTCACTCCCGACGAGTACGTGAATCTGATCGCCCGCCGTTTCTCCAACCCCGCCATCGGAGACACAACACGGCGTGTCGCTTTCGACGGATCGTCGCGCCATGCCGGGTTTCTCATGCCGAGTATTCGGGATGCCATCGGAACCGGCGCACCGGTCGAGGGGCTTGCGCTGGTAGAGGCACTCTGGGCGCGCATGTGCGAGGGCCGACGCGAAGACGGCTCCGTCATCGAGCCGAACGACCCTCAGTGGGACAAGCTTGCGGCCGTCGCGAGAGCAGCGCGGAACAATCCGCGTGCCTGGCTGGAGCAGCGCCAAATCTATGGCGACCTCAACGAGGCGCCGCGGTTCGCGGCAGCTTTCGAGCGTTGGCTCAACAAGATTCTATCGGACGGTTGCGAGGCGTCGTTACAGGCCTACGTGACCTCGTAGCCGAAACTCGGCGATATATCCGGCGGCGTCGAGATCTCCTGATCCATCCGGGCCCTCACACGATGCGCAGCCCCTTGTCATCGAACCGGTAGATGCGCTCGGCATCAGGCGTCAAATAAATGGTATCGCCGTGATGCATAGCCACCTCGCCGCCCGATCGCACCGTGATCGGATTCGCATATCCCTCCATGTGGACATGGAAAAATGTGTCCGAGCCCAGATGCTCCGAGACTCCTATTCGGCCCTTCCACATGCCCTCACTCGGCGACGGCGCGATGTGCTCGGGCCTGACGCCGATCGTCTGTGCATCGCGTTTCGCCGCCTCAGGTCCTTCCAGAAAGTTCATCTTGGGCGAACCGATGAAGCCCGCCACGAACCTGTTCCGGGGCGCGCGGTAAAGTTCCAGGGGTGAGCCGACTTGTTCGATCCGTCCGGCCTGCAGAACGACGATCTTGTCGGCCATGGTCATCGCCTCGACCTGGTCGTGGGTGACGTAGATCATCGTCGTCTTCAACCGCTCATGCAGTTCGCTTATCTCGAGGCGCATGCCGACACGCAGCGCCGCATCCAGGTTGGAAAGGGGCTCATCGAAGAGGAAAGCCCCGGGTTCGCGCACGATGGCGCGACCGATGGCCACGCGCTGGCGCTGGCCGCCCGAGAGTTGGCCCGGCCTGCGGTCGAGATATTCGGTCAGGTTCAGAACCGCGGCCGCCTGTTCGACGCGCCGGTCCTGCTCGGCCTTGTCCAGCTTCGCCATCCGCAGCGGGAAGCTGATGTTCTTTCGAACCGTCATGTGCGGATAGAGCGCATAGGACTGGAACACCATCGCGAGGCCGCGTTTGGCGGGCGGCACCGCGGTCGCGTCCTCCCCATCGATCCGGATCGCGCCGCCGGTCACATCCTCGAGCCCCGCGATCAGCCTGAGAAGCGTGGACTTGCCGCATCCCGACGGACCGACGAAGACGACGAACTCGCCGTCCTCGATCTCGAGGTCGAGAGGCGGGATGACAGTGACCTCGCCAAAATTCTTCTCCACCTTGTCGAGAACGATGCGTCCCATTTCCTTGTCCTCACTTCACAGCGCCGAAAGTCAGGCCGCGGACGAGTTGTTTCTGGCTGAACCACCCAAGGATCAGGATTGGCGCGATTGCCATGGTCGAGGCGGCGCTCAGCTTGGCGTAGAACAGGCCCTCGGGGCTCGAATAGCTGGCGATGAAGGCGGTCAGCGGGCCGGCCTTCGCCGCCGTCAGGTTCAGCGTCCAGAAAGCCTCGTTCCACGCCAGGATGAAGTTCAGAAGGACGGTCGAGGCGATGCCCGGCACGGCCATGGGCGTTAGCACGTAAACGATCTCGTTCCTCAGCGGCGCGCCGTCCATCCGCGCCGCTTCCAGGATCTCGCCGGGAATTTCCCTGAAATAAGTGTAAAGCATCCAGACGATGATCGGCAGGTTGATCAGCATCATCACGATAACGAGGCCGACGCGCGTGTCGAGGAGTCCCAGCTCGATGAAAATAAGGTAGATCGGATAGAGGACGCCGACCGCCGGCAGCATCTTGGTCGAAAGCATCCAGAGCAACACGTCCTTGGTCCGCCTCGACGGCACGAATGCCATCGACCATGCGGCGGGAATCGCGACGACGATGCCGACAAGCGTCGAGCAGCCGGCGATGACCACCGAGTTCCACAGGTAGCGCATATAGTCCGAACGCTCCTGCACCACGGAATAGTTCTCCAGCGTCCAGTTGAAGAAGAAAAAGAGCGGTGGGTCGGCGATCGCCTCCGCCTCGGTCTTGAAACTCGTCAGGACGGTCCAGAGGACCGGGAAGAAGATCAGTAGTCCGATCGCCCAAGCGACGACGGTGTTGACGGTCTTTCGCTGGTTCGTGACAGCGCGGGCCATGGCTCTTCTTCCTCACGCGTCCAGGTTCTTGCCGACGATGCGCATCAGGAACAGTGCCACGATATTGGCGAGGATGATTGCGTAGACGCCACCTGCAGACCCGAGACCCACATTCTGGCTCTCCAGCACTCGCTGGAAGATCAGGTAGGTCAGCGTCCGAGTGCCGAACGAGCCCTGCGTCGTGACGAAGATTTCGGCAAAGATCGAAAGCAGGAAAATCGTCTGGATCAGAATGACGATGGTGATCGCCTGCCCGAGATGCGGAAGGACGATGTGACCGAACCGGGCGAACGGAGAGGCGCCGTCCATTTCCGCCGCCTCCAGCTGCTCGCTGTCGAGCGATTGCATCGCCGTCAGCAGAATCAGCGTCGCAAAGGGCAGCCATTGCCACGAGACGATCAGCACGATGGAGAAGATCGGGGCCTGGCTGAGCCACTCCACCGGCGCCAGCCCGAAAAACTTCCAGAGATGCGCGAAGAGCCCGTTCACCGGGTCCATGAGCATGTTCTTCCAGACCAGCGCGGACACCGTCGGCATCACGAAGAACGGCGCAATCACCAGGATACGGACGATACCCTGCCCCCACATGGGCTGGTCCAGCAGGAGCGCCAGAAACACCCCCAGGACCACAGTTATCAGGAGCACACCGCCGACGATGATGAGCGTGGTCTGGACGCTCGGCCAGAACGAGCTCGAGGTGACGAAGCGGACATAATTGTCGAGCCCGACCCACCCCAGGTCGCCGCCTCTCAGCGGCAGGTAGCGCTTGAGGGAGAAGTAAAGCGTCATTGTCAGCGGCACGAGCATCCAGACGAGGAGCAGGAACACCGCAGGCGCCATCATCAGGCGAGCGGCCGACCTGGAATGCTCGGTGGCCATGACGCATCTCCTTTCGCGCCAGAGACGACTGCCACTGTGAACGGAGGGCGCGAATACCGCCCTCCGTCGCCGGGAAAGTGCCGTTTACGGCTTCAGCTGGAAAGACCTGTACATTCGGTCCGTCAACCCTTCGGGTTAGAGGAGTGGATGAGTTCTTTAGGGTATTCCGGCCTGTCTCCCTAGTAGCCGGCGGCTTCCATTTCGTCGGCCGTGAGAGCCTGGGCCTTTTCAAGCGCCTCCGCGACGGTCTGCTGACCGGCGAGCGCGGCCGAAAACTCCTGTCCCACCAGTGTCGCGATGCCCGCAAATTCCGGGATCGCGACGAACTGCACGCCGGTATAGGGCACGGGATCGACGGTCGGCTGTGTTGGGTTCGCGGCGTTTATCGAATTCAGCGTCATCCGGGCAAAGGGCGCCGCCTCAAGATAGGCAGGGTTCTGGTAGAGCGATGTCCGCGTGCCCGGCGGGACATTGGCCCAGCCTTCCTTCGACGCCACCAGTTCGGTGTAGCCCTTGCCGGTCGCCCAGGTGATGAACTTCTTTGCCGCGTCCGTGGCATCGGATCCCGCCGGGATCGCCAGCGACCAGGCCCAGAGCCAGTTTCCGCGCCTGCCAAGCCCGTTGTCCGGAGCGAGAGCGAACCCGACGCTGTCGGCCACGGTCGAATCCTTCGGATTGGTCACGAAGGAGGCCGCCACGGTCGCGTCGATCCACATGCCGCACTTGCCCTGCTGGAACAGCGACAGGTTTTCGTTGAACCCATTGGTCGAGGCGCCCGGAGGACCGTACTCGGTCATAAGGTCCATGTAGAAGTTGAGCGTGTCGGACCAGGCCTCGCTGTCGAACTGGGGCTTCCAGTCCTCGTCGAACCAGCGCGCGCCGAAGGAGTTCGCGGTAGCGGTCAGGAACGCCATGTTCTCGCCCCAGCCGGCCTTGCCGCGCAGGCACACCCCGTAGATTCCCCCATCCTTGTCGGTCATCGCCGCGGCGGCTTCCTTGATGAAGGCCCAGGTCGGCGCTTCCGGCATCTCAAGGCCGGCCTTTTTCATCAGGTCGGTCCGATACATCACCATGGAGCTTTCACCGTAGAACGGCGCGGCGTAGAGCTCGCCATCGACGGTCAGACCGGAGCGAATCGCAGGCAGGAGGTCGTCCGCATCCCACTCGGCGGGCAGATCGTTCAGTGACACGAGCCAGCCATTCTTCCCCCAGATCGGAACCTCGTAGGTGCCGATGGTCAGAACGTCGAACTGGCCGCCCTTTGTGGCGATATCCTGAGTCACGCGCTGCCGCAGAACGTTTTCTTCCAGCGTCACCCATTCGAGAGCGATGTCGGGATGCCGGGACGTGAAGTCTTCTGTCAGCCCCTGCATCCGGATCATGTCGCCGTTGTTCACGGTGGCAATGGTGACGGTCGTGGTGTGCGAACTGGCGTAGGCTCCCGTCGCGGCGAAAAGCGCAAGCGCACTGGCCGCACAGATTGTGGTTTTCAACCGCATCCGGTTTCTCTCCCGTGTCTTTCCAAAATTTCCCAACTTGATTGACTTAATGGGGTGCCCGTTTGCGAGTCAAGCAATAAATGGCAATGAGACCGGCAGCTTCAGAAGACCGGCCCCACCCGACCGGCCACGGCGTTCAGGTCATATCGCTCACCGCAGGCGCTGTCCCGGACCTGCCAGGGTCGCTTGCGGGCTGCCGATTGACCGATTGAGAAATCTTTGCCGTTTTCACCAGCAGGTCCGTGTCCGGTGAGAACCGCCCGATGAGCGGCAGCAGCGCTGCGCCCAGGACACGCGCCGGCGGCCCGATGGAGCCCGTCGCAATCTCGATGGGCGAGAGGCCCGTACAATCGAACCGGCCGTAGGCGCCGGCCACGCCCTCGACCACGCGGCGCCGCCAGTCGGGGCGGAGGAGGCCGTCGATGACCACCTCCTCGAAATCCACCACGCTCATCGCCGTCACCACGGCACGGGAGAGAGCGGCGACGGTGCGCAGCGACCACGCGTCGAAGATGGCGTCGGCTTCCGGCCCGCCGTTCGGACTCAACATCTCCGACACATCGAAACCGCCCGCGGCCAGCGCGCGCTCCAGATCGATCACCGAGGCCTGATGGATAAGCTGGTGCGGGCGCCCGCCGCCGCCGGCCTCGTCCATCGGCATAGAGCCGAGAGCGCCCGCGTTGAGTTGCTTGCCCCGATAGAGGCGGCCGTCGATAACCACTCCGCCGCCCACAAATGTGCCGAGATAGATATAGAGCGCGCTGGTCCGGTCGATCCGGTCGCCGGCAATCATCTCTGCGGCGCAGGCCGCGGTGGCGTCGTTGTATAGCGAAACCGGCAGGCCGGTTGCGGCCTCGAGCTCGGCGGAGACATCGATCTCGCGCCATGCCGCGATCGCCTCGCGCTCCAGGCCGAGCAGGTCCGACCACTCGTACATGACCCAGGGCATGGCAACGCCGAGTCCGACCATTCGGTTGCGCAGGCGGGGTTTCAGGGAGCCAGCAAGCTCCAGGGCCGTCTCCTTGGCAAGTGCCATCGTCTCCGCCGGAAGCGGGGCGGGATAGGGTGAGGACCGGGACGCGACGACGGCGCCACTGAAATCGACGAGGAGAGCCTCAAGACTGCGTCGTCCAATCTTGACGCCCATGGAAAACGCCCCTTCGGGATTGAGCGCGACCGGCGTAAAGGGCTTGCCGATCCGCCCACGCACCTTCTCGCGTTTGACGAGAAGCCCGTCGTCCAGCAGGGAGTTGACGATCACGGTGGCGGCCTGGCCGCTAAGGCCGGTGGTTCGCGCAATTTCCGCCTTCGACAACGCACCCGCCTGCCTTATGGCAGCGATCATCAAGCGCTCGTTGTAGGCCCTGAGCCCGGTCGAATCTTCGCCGCGCATCCCGTATGCGCTCCCTCGTGCGTATGCGGTCGTGTCGATGCAACTGCGAATTCAAGCATAGTCCGGAACGTTCACATAGCGACATGAGTGCCGGACTTCGCGCCTTCGCAAGGCGGGGAAAGTGTCTGGGGCCAGCCCTACCCATGCCCCACAAGTGATGCTGGACATTTGATTATGCCGTCGCTCCGGTGCCGGCCATGGAGGTTCAGCACCAGATCCGACGCCAGCTCGCGCACCCTGAGTCGGTGCGTCGTATCATCGGCCTGCTGGATGCGGGCGATGTCCTGCACCGCGCGGCCCTTGCTGAACGTCTGTGCGCCGATTTCGGTTTTCACGATGCCCTGGGACGGCCGCAGGTGTCCACCTGCCTGTCGGCCCTGCAGCTCGCGGCACGGGTACCGCTGGATCGGCCGGGATGCGGCAACGCGCCGGGCCCATGGGCACCGGGTGGTGGATCTGTGTTGATCGGCGCGCAGGATGGACGCCGATCGGCCGGGTAGACGGGAGCCTTACGGCGTCCCGTCCCCCGCAGACCCGAGCGTGCGCGTCTAACGCACTCGGTTCCTCACACGACAGGTTCGCTCAAGTCTTCGTGGCCGCCCACCGGATGCGAGCTGGTGGCAGCGGGAAGCGTCGCAGGATGTCGAGCATCCGTGTCCACGCCACCCGCCCCTGGCGGTGGCGGCGGGAGAGCCACTTGCGCCAGATGTGGATGACTGAATGGCGGAAGCGTGCGATGTGCGAGCTGTTCCCTCTGATCCCGTAGTAGGCGCAGTGTCCCCGGATGACCCGCACAAGATGGGCCTGCTGGTCATCAAGCGGTCTGTGCCGGTTACGCTGGCACCAGTCCGTGACGGACTTGACCGCCCGCGCGAAACGCCCCTTGGCCGTGCGTCGACGCACCACCGGGTACCCCCTGCGGGATTTCGCCCAGACATGGGTGAAGCCGAGGAAGTCGAAGGTCGCATCGTCTTTGTGGCTCCGGTGGCGCTTCGGCCGGAAGTCTACGAACCTGGTCTTGGTCGGGTGGAGCGTGAGCCCGTACCGTCCAAGACGTTTGCCCAGGACATCAAGCACCCGCCTGGCGTCCCGTTCGGTCTCGAAGAGGAGCAGTTCATCATCGGCGTACCGCACGAGCCGACACCGGCCTCGCATGCGGGGCGTGACCACTGTCTCGAACCATTCATCCAGCACATAGTGCAGAAAGACGTTCGATAACAACGGACTGATCACCCCGCCTTGAGGTGTTCCCGTGTCTGCTCGGGACAGGACCCCGTTGTCGAGGACCCCGGCCTTCAGCCACTTGCCCAGCATTCGCCGGACCACTCCGTCCTTGATCCTCAGGTCGAGAAAGTCCCGGAGGTGATCGAACCGGATCGTGTCGAAGTATGACTTGATGTCGAGATCGATTACCCAGCACAGCCGGTCCCTGAACGTTCCTTCGAACACTGCGTCCAGAGCGTCATGGGCTGACCGTCCGGGCCTGAAGCCATACGAGCTCGACCGAAAGGTCTCCTCGTAGATTGGCTCCATGAGCATCACGACCGCTCGCTGTGCCACCTTGTCTTCCAGCGTCGGAATGCCGAGCGGTCGTTGCGTGCCGTCCGCCTTCGGAATGTAGTGCCGCCGGACCGGCGGCGCGATGTAGCGGCCGGACTTGATCCGGTTCAGCAGGTCCTGGAGATTGTCCTCCAGATCTGCTTCGTATGCTTCCGCTGTCACGCCGTCGACCCCGACCGCGCCGTCCTTGCGCGTCCGTCGCCACGCCTCCCGCATCCACGCGAGGTCGATGAGGTGGTTGAGCGATGTGAACACCCGGTCCGGGTGCATCCTCGCCTGTTCGGCTATCCACTGTTGTTTCGTTGACGTGTTTGTCGAACTCGGTGTTTCGTCCATCGTTTCCCACCAGTGGGTCTCTCATGTGACGCCTCCCTTCCCTCGCCCGGGTCCCGATGGCCACGGTTCCCCGTCTTCAGCAGTACTATGAAGGCGCTACGACTCCCGAACCCGCTTCCCGTCGGCTTATTGTTTCGCGTTCCGGTACCGTGCGTGCCTGCTCTTTCGTGTCGTCGCCGAGGCGCTCCTGCTGCCCCACAGGCAAGGCGGCAGGCCAGGATTGGTCATGATGCCGGTCCATCCCCACCGGCTTTGCTCCACACGGACGTGTTCGGGCCTCCCAGGTTCCCTGGCAAGCCATCCCGTGGCTTTGCGATCGTTCCTGCGACCCCGGCCGGCCCGTTACGCCTCGTCATCACGGCGTTTCCGGTGCTGCCCCCACTGTATGCAGGGTGGGGGCACCTGCATTGACTATTTCGAGGCTCAATGTGCGTCGCTTCACCACCCGATCGCGGTAGGGAACCGGGTTACCCCGGTCCCCCCGCACAGATCCCGGCGGGCGCGCTAACGCACCGGGCTCCTCCCTTGGGTCCTGACGACGAGCCGTTGGGCTGGCCACGGGTGGCGGATACTGGCTTTAGGCCAGTGGGCAGCGGTGAGGAGAACGATGTCCCCCCATTCGGTGCGGTCCCTCTGGGACCGTCGCCGAAGGGCATGCATGAGCAGACGCTTGCACTGGTTTATGAACCTCCGCAAGTCGCGACCGCTCCCGGGGACGGCATAGTAGTTGAGCCAGCCATTGAGGACCCGCCCAAGCCACTTGGCCGTCTCGTGCCGGTTGTCGTGCCATCGCATGCGCAACGCCTCCCTGATCCGCCGCAGGGTGCGGCGAACCCGTTTCCGGGACGGTTTGCGACCAACCCTGAACCCGCCCTTCCTCGTCTGCTCACAGAAGTGCGTCATGCCGAGGAAGTCGAACGTCTCCGGCTTGCCCTGCCCCCGCTTCCGGCGGTTCACTCTCGCAAACCGTCCGAACTCGATGAGCCGGGTCTTGTCCGGGTGCAGTTCCAGTCCATAGTGGGCCAGCCTCTCCCCAAGGTCCCGGAGAAAGCGCTTCGCATCGCCCTGATGCTGGAAGCCGCACACAAAATCATCGGCGTACCGCACGATGATCGTGTCGCCTCCAGCCATCCGCTTGCGCCATGTGTTGTGGAACCAGTCGTCGAGCACGTGGTGCAGGTAAACGTTGGCAAGGCAGGCCGATACAATCGCCCCTTGCGGAGTTCCCTTGCCTGTGTCCGTCCAGTCGGTCCCTTCCATGACGCCGGCGTTGAGCCACTTGATGATCAGCCTCATGACCCGCGTGTCCCCGATGCGTTTCCCGAGCATGTGGACCAAGTGGTCGCGGTCGAGATTGTCGAAGAATCCGCGGATATCGGCGTCAACCACCCAGTTGACCTTCCGCCGTTCTATCCCGACCGTGACGGCATCGAGCGCATTGTGCGTCCCGCGCCCTGGCCGGAAGCCGTAACTGAACCCGAGGAACTCCGTCTCATAGATCGGTACCAGAATCGTATCCGTCACCGCACGCTGAAGGACCTTGTCCTCCAGCGCCGCAATGCCGAGCGGTCGTTGTCCCCCGTCCTCCTTGGGTATGAACACCCTCCGAGACGGAGGCGCTCGGTACGCGCCCCTGTGTACACGGGCGTGCAGGTCGGCCAATCGGCCTTCCAGTCCGTCCGCGTAGGCGTGCCACGTCACGCCGTCAACACCCGCCGCCGCGTCCTTCCTCAGGGAAAGGAACGCATCGTGCAGGACATCAACCGTCACATGGTGGAGCAGCGCCACAAGACGCTCTTCCGGTTTCCTCTTCGCAGCCTGTCGTATGCGGTCAGCCGCCTGTGTCCCGCTTCCCCGCTTCTGCGCGCGGCGCGGGCTTTGGCCAACCACATTGCCCTTGGGTCCGGCCCTTCCCTCCAGCAACTCCGCAGGTCCCGAAGGACCCTTGTTCGCTGCCTTCTCGGGTACTATTGCCGAATCTGACTTCTTCCAATCGTTCATCATCGGGTTACGGAATAACTCCTTTCCTCTGCGGCCCCTCTACGACAGGGGGCGATTGAAAGACCTCCCAGGTCCCGGTGGACTGCTTCGGCGCGTGCCATGGTTCTCAGACCCCGCGGAGCCC
>MKWU01001098.1_pt1 | contig 48777 bp, 41 predicted proteins | sample 809101 | NCBI WGS metagenome assembly MKWU01 (sample SAMN05860141, study PRJNA318959) | sponge metagenome | host: Aplysina aerophoba | place: Slovenia: Piran, Adriatic Sea, Gulf of Piran | collected 2013-05-07 | reverse complement strand
TCCACTCCAAACGCGGCGCCGAGATCACCCGCGGACCCCGCGGGAAACTCACCATGCAATACCCCGACCGCAAACCCCAACACGTACCCCTGCGCTGCTGAACACCCCAACCCCGCCAACCCCGCCAACCCCGCCTCGACCGGGGACTCCGATAGCGCGGACCTGTCCCGAACACGTACCCCTGCGCTGCCGAACACCCCAACGGCGCCAACCTCGCCAACCCCGCCTCGACCGGGGACTCCGATGGCGCGGACCTGTCCCGAACACGTACCCCTGCGCTGCTGAACACCCCAACGGCGCCAACCTCGCCAACCCCGCCTCGACCGGGGACTCCGATGGCGCGGACCTGTCCCGAACACGTAGCCCCTGCGCTGCTGAACACCCCAACGGCGCCAACCCCGCCAACCCCGCCTCGACCGGGGACTCCGATAGCGCGGACCTGTCCCGAACACGTAGCCCCTGCGCTGCTGAACACCCCAACGGCGCCAACCCCGCCAACCCCGCCTCGACCGGGGACTCCGATGGCGCGGGCCTGTCCCGAACACGTACCCCTGCGCTGCTGAACACCCCAACCGGGAATTCTCGCGGCGATGGGCGATGGTGGCGATCCGCCGAACACGGACCCCTGCGCAGCTAAGAGGTCGCGCGGGTAGGTGGCCATCCACCAGTTGAGGTTCTGTCTCGGGTTTTCTTTCGAGTGGAATCGATGCCGGCCACTGCCAGGAACCGGACCAGCAGCCGGGCGTCCCGGGGAGTGTCGGGCGTCGCCAAGCGCCGGCGCAGCCACACCATCACGGGAATCGACAGCGCGGCCATGACGAACCAGACCACGCCGAAGAACACCACGGCTTCGCCGCCCTCGTAGTCGGGGAGTCCCAGCGTCACCAGCCGTAGCGTGTCGAGCCGCTCGATGGCCTCGCCGGCGAAGCCGGTGATGACGGCCGCGGAGACGACACCCAGCAGCATCCGGCGGCGCAGGGTGAGGGCGGCACCGTGGCGCCAGATGGCGCGGGCCTCTCGCCACGCACCCCCGGCGATCCGTCGCTCGGGGGTGGTTCGGCGGAAGGAGGTCTCGGCCATGGCGCCGGCGAGGTAGGCGGCGAAACCCAGCGTCAGGGTGCCGGCGATGACCAGCGCGCCGCGCAGTGACCACCATCCGGCGCCCACCATCACCGCCACGCCGGTCATGACGCCGACGGGCACGCCACGTGGCGTGGTGCACGATCAGCTGATCCAGCAGGGCTGCGCGGGCACCGTCGTGGCGCGCCTCGGCGGGGGGGGGCTCACCGCCGGCGCCCGGGGGGGGGGCGGCCCCCCCCACCGCCCCCCGGCGGCCGGTGGACCGCAACCCCGCCTCATCGCCCACCGGTGGCCGCCCCGATCCCGCCGGCAACTCGTCGGTCACCCAGGCCGTCGCCGCGCCGCTCTGCATGGTCCAACCCACGGCCCAGACCGGCTGCCAAACGATCAGCGCGCCGAAGGCCGGCGATGCGGCCATGAGTCCTGTCGCCGTGCCCATCACGGCGAAGGAGGCCACCACCGAAGGCTTGCGGCCGCATAGGTCCGCCAGCACGCCCGTGGGCGCTTCGGTCAGCAGGATGGTCCCCACGAGCGCGGTCCCCAGGAGCGCCAACTGCAGCGGCGAGAGCCGCAATTCCACGACCCACCACACGACCGCCGGCAGACCCGCCGACCAGGCAAGTCCCTGCACCCCGCCTGTCAGGAGGAACAAGCGATCGGGCCGGCGGCGCACGACCGCGCATCATAGGAACAGGCGCCGCTCGATCGGGCCGGTCCGACGGCGAGCGGGCGAGGGGAATCGAACCCCCGTCATCAGCTTGGAAGGCTGAGGTTCTGCCGTTGAACTACACCCGCGGTGCCGATCAGGCTAGCGACGGCGGCTCGTATCGCTGCCGCTGTTACCGATCAGCCGGTCGCCCCGGCAGGTGCCCGGACCGTATGACCGACCCGGCCCATAGACTTTTTGATGTGGAAAGCACGCTCGCACCGGCCGACGGTGGCAAGGTCAAGATCTCGGTGTACCTCGACCGCCACGAGATGGAAGGGGCCGAGGAGGCCGCCTACCGCAGGATCGTCCGCGAGGTCCGCATCCCCGGGTTCCGTCCCGGCAAGGCACCGCGCAAGGTCCTGGAGGCCAGGCTGGGGTCCGGCTACATCCGAGCCGAGGCGATGCAGGACGCCCTGCCGGGCTACTACCAGCAGGCGGTGGTGCGCCACGATCTCGACGTGATCGCCCCGCCCGAGATCGACATTACAGACGGGCGCGACGGGGGTGGGGTGAGCTTCGAGGCCGTCGTGGAGGTGCGCCCGGAGGTGACGGCGGACGGCTACGACGCGCTGGCGGTGGAGATCCCCAGCCCGCTGCCCACCGACGAGGAGATCAATGCCCGCATCGACGCTCTGCGGGCGCAATTCAGCGAACTCGAGACCGTCAGCCGGCCCGCCATCGACACCGATCACGTGACCATCGACGTGGTCGGAAGCCGCAATGGCGTCGAAGTGGAGGGTCTGACCGTGTCGGACTACACCTACGAGGTCGGGTCCGGCGCCGTCGTCCCGGAGATCGACGAGAACCTGCGCGGCGCCAAGGTCGGCGACATCCTGGAGTTCAACGCCCGACACCCCGATGAGTCCATCGAGGACCTGCTGCGCTTCCGCATCCTCGTCAAGGAGGTGCAGGCCCGGATCCTGCCCGACCTTAACGACGATCTGGTCGCCTCGGCCAGCGAGTTCGAAACGGTCGCCGAGTTCCGCGACGACGTCACCGAGCGCCTCGGGGAGGAGAAGCGAGCGAGGACCAGGATGCTGCTGCGCCAGCGGGTCTCCGAAGCCGTCGCCGAACTCGTCGTGGCCGATCTGCCCGAGACTCTGGTCGTCTCGGAGACCGATGGGAACATCGAGCGGCTGCAGCAGATGCTGGAGGCGACCGAGGACAGCCTCGAGGATTACCTGGCTGCCAGCGGTATGACCGAGGAGCAGTTGCGTTCCCATGCGCGACTCGATGCCGAGGCGAGCGTGCGGCTGGATCTCGGGCTGCGGGCGGTGGCCGACGCGGAGGCCCTCGATGCGTCCGACGCTGATCTTGCCGCCGAGGCCGACCGCATCGCCGCGAGGATGGGACTCGACTCCGAGTCCTTGAACCGCAGGCTCGACGAGACCGGCGGCTGGTCTCCGATCCGTGCCGGGTTACGCAAGGAACTCGCTCTCCAATGGCTGGCTGCGAACGTCACGCTGCGCGACCCGACGGGCGCGAGCATCCCCGGCGAACTGCTCCGGGAGCCGGAGTCCGATGGTTTCGCGGTCGTCTCGTCCGAGCCCGACGGCCCCGTGACCCTGGACGTCTTCGACGGGGAGGATCATTACGGCGACCTCGACGAGCCGGATCTCGCCGGCGGCGAACTCGGCGGGGAGGAGTTCGAGGGTGGCGACCCGCTCGCCCGTCCCGCCCTCGACCCGGACCCGGGGACCGATCCCGCTGCCGCCGCCGGCGACGGGCCCGTGGCCCGCGAGCCCGCCGGCGTGCCGCAGGGCGAGGACGGGGCCGTATCCTCCAGTGACGAAGACACGCCGGAGGGCGCCCGCCGCTGGGGGCTGCGCCGTCGGGCACGTAGGACCTAGGAGTCATTCCCTGTGAGCGCACCGCGCAACTACCTCGTGCCGACGGTCATCGAGCAGACATCGCGTGGTGAGCGGGCCTTCGATCTGTTCTCCCGCCTGCTGAAGGAGCACATCGTCTTCTTGGGCACACCGATCGACGACACCGTCGCCAACCTCACCTGCGCCCAGCTGCTGCACCTCGAGTCGGAGAATCCCGACAAGGACATCAGCCTCTACATCAACTCGCCGGGTGGGGACATCAACGCCCTCTTCGCCATCTACGACACGCTGCAGTACATCCGCCCGGACGTGACGACGATCTGCTTCGGCCAGGCCGCCTCCGCCGCGGCGGTGCTGCTGGCGGCAGGGACCCCGGGCAAGCGTCTGGCCCTGCCGCACTCCCGCATCCTGATCCACCAGCCGTATGCCGGGGCGCACGGCCAGGTCTCCGACATCGAGATCGCCAGCCGGGAGATCCAGCGTCTGAAGACGCAACTCGAGGAGGTCCTCGCCCGTCACACCGGCCAGAGCCTCGAGAAGATCCGGACCGACACCGACCGTGACTACGTCATGACCGCGGCCGAGGCGCAGGAATATGGGATAATCGACGAGATCATCGAGTCCCGTGGCCTCACGAACAGCGAGGGCGGGTCGCCGAAAATCAGCGCGGTGCCCTAGTCGGGTACTGGTCGGGGAACGAGACGATCACCATGAGCAGCAAGAGGAGGACCGTTGGCCAAGCTCGGTGAGGGCGAACTCCTCAAGTGCTCCTTCTGCGGGAAGACCCAGAAGCAGGTCAAGAAGCTCATCGCCGGCCCCGGCGTCTACATCTGCGACGAGTGCATCGATCTCTGCAACGAGATCATCCGCGAGGAGCTCGAGCCGCCCGAGGTTCCCATGGGCGACCTGCCGAAGCCCTCGGAGATCTTCGAGTTCCTGAACGACTACATCGTGGGTCAGGACCGGGCCAAGAAGATCCTCTCCGTGGCGGTCTACAACCACTACAAGCGCCTCCAGCTGGGCAGCTCCGGCAGTGGCGAGGAGGTGGAACTGGCCAAGTCCAACGTGTTGCTCATCGGCCCCACCGGCTGCGGCAAGACCCTCATGGCCCAGACTCTGGCCAAGATCCTGAACGTGCCGTTCGCCATTGCCGACGCCACGGTCCTCACCGAGGCCGGCTACGTGGGCGAGGACGTCGAGAACATCCTGCTGAAGCTCATCCAGGCCGCCGACTACGAGGTGAAGCGAGCCGAGACGGGCATCATCTACATCGACGAGATCGACAAGATCGCCCGTAAGAGCGAGAACCCCTCGATCACCCGGGACGTCTCCGGTGAGGGTGTGCAGCAGGCACTACTGAAGATCCTGGAGGGCACCACCGCCTCGGTCCCGCCCCAGGGAGGGCGCAAGCACCCCCACCAGGAACTCATCCAGATCGACACCACCAACATCCTCTTCATCTGCGGCGGGGCGTTCGCCGGCCTCGACACGATCGTGGAGGCCCGCATCGGCCGCAAGGGTGTGGGCTTCGGTGCGGACGTGCGCCCGCTGGAGGAGAAGGACCTTGGCGAACTCTACAGCAAGGTGCAGCCGGAGGACCTGCTGCGCTTCGGCATGATCCCCGAGTTGGTGGGGCGGTTGCCGGTGGTCGGCGCCGTTTCGAACCTCGAGCAGGACGCCTTGGTGCGCATCCTCGTCGAGCCCAGAAACTCCCTGACGAAGCAGTACGGCAGGAAGTTCGAGTACGAGAACGTCGAGTTGGAATTCACGCAGGAAGCCCTCGAGGCCGTCGCGGATGTGGCGATGGCTCGTGGCACCGGGGCCCGGGGCTTGCGGGCCGTCATGGAAGAGGTGCTGCTGGACCTCATGTTCGACCTGCCGGGCCGCTCGGACATCGAGCGCTGCGTGATCGACGCGGGCACCGTGCGCGCCAATGCCAATCCCACGCTGGTGCCACGCCTGCGTCCCGCCGAGGCCTCGAGGCGCGCTGCTTCCTGAGCCGGCTGTCGCTACAGTCCCGCGCCATCCGTTTCCCAAGCCGTCTGCCTCTCGACGCCGTGGTACGGCCACCCGCCACCGATGACGCTGCGTGATGCCGTGGCGTGGCTGGACCGCCACGTGAATCTGGAGGCCACTGCCGGCAAGGTGCACGGGCTGTCCCTGGACCGGATGCGGGAGCTGGCGGCGGTGCTGGGGGATCCGCAGCGGGACTTCCCCGTGGTGCACGTCACCGGCACCAACGGCAAGGGTTCCACGGCACACCTCATCAGCCGCCTGTTGGCGGCGCGGGGGTTGTACGCCGGGACCTACACGAGCCCGCATGTCAGCAGCATCAACGAACGCATCCAGCTGGCGGGCGCTCCCGTCGGCGACGACGCACTCGCCGAACTGCTGGGCGACGCGCGCCGGGCGATCACGGCCGCAGGGCTCGAGCCCTCCTGGTTCGAAATCATGACCGGCGCGGCGCTGCGCGGCTTCGCCGACGCGGCGGTGGACGTGGCCGTCGTGGAGGTTGGCAAGCTGGGCCGCTACGACGCCACCAATGTCGTCGACGGGGATGTGGCGGTGGTCACGAACGTGGGGGAGGACCACACCGACGGTGGTCCGGGATGGCGGGCGGCTGTGGCGTGGGAGAAGGCCGGCATCGTCAAGCCCGGCGCGGTGTTGGTGCTGGGGGAGACCGATCCCGCCCTGGGAGAGGTGTTCTGCGAGGCCGGGCCGTCCCGGACGTTGCTGCGGGACCAGGACTTCGGCTGTGCCCGCAACGATCTGGCTGTCGGGGGCAGGATGCTCGACATCGCCGCAGGCGGGCGCTACGAGGACGTCTTCCTGGAACTGCACGGCCGGCACCAGGGCGACAACGCCGCGCTCGCGCTGGCCGCCTGCGAGGCGTTCTTCGACGCCCCGCTGCCCGAGGGGGTGGTGCGCGAGGCGTTCGCCGGGGCGGGGCTGCCGGGACGCCTCGAGGTGGTCGGACGGGCGCCGCTGACCGTGGTCGACGGTGCGCACAACCCGGACGGGGCCTCCGCCGCCCGCGTCGCGCTCGAGGAGGACTTCGCCGGCGCAGCCCGCACGTTCATGGTCATCGGCATGATGCGTGAGCGCGACCCGCAGCGGATGTTCGCCGAGGTCGGCGCCGACCGCTGCGAACTGCTCGTCACCACCACCGCACCCTCACCACGCGGCATCCCGGCCACCGAACTGGCCCGGATTGCAAGCGAGGCGGGCATCCGCTGCGAGGCCGTGGACGATCCCGCCGCTGCGGTCCGCCATGGGAGGGCGCAGGCAGCCGAGGGCGACCTGGTCTTCGTGTCGGGCTCGCTGTATGTGGCGGGCGCGGCCCGCAGCGCCGAGTCCATCGAGTCGGCCACCACCTGGAGCTTCTGAAGCCGCCGCGGGACCGTCGGCCGGCCCGAGGCGGAGACCCGGCACGGCGAGCGGCGCAGATAGCCTGATTTCGGATCCCCGGGCGGGATACCTCGGAGCGAATCGGAGCGGAACGATGGGTGCAACGCTGGTCCTGTGCAAGCCGGACGCCGTCGAACGCGGCCTGGTGGGCGAGATCCTGGGTCGATTCGAGCGTAAGGGGTTGCGGATCGCCGCGGCCCGACTCCTGCAGATCGATGCCGACTTGGCGGCGCGCCACTACGCCGAGCACGTCGAGAAGCCCTTCTACCCCGAGTTGCGTGACTTCATCGGCCGCTCGCCGACGCTGGCCCTGGTGCTGGAGGGACCCGAGGACACCTACGCCATCGTGCGCACCCTGATGGGCCCGACGAACCCGGCGGCCGCGGCCCCGGGGACGATCCGCGGTGATCTTGGGCTGGAGGTCACCGAGAACCTCGTGCACGGCAGCGACAGCGAGGCCTCCGCCGCGCGGGAGATCGCCCTGTTCTTCGGTGACCTCGAAATCTGAGTCTGTGTCACTGCAGGCGCCGCGGGGCACACGCGACATCCTGGCGCCGGACTCGGCGAGGCTGCGCGCCCTGGTGGAGGCGTTCGCCTCGGCGGCCGAACTGGCGGGATACGGCCAGGTCGTCTCGCCGATGTTCGAGCTGATCGAGGTGTTCCGGCGTGTGGGTGAGGCCACCGACATTGTCTCCAAGGAGATGTACCAGTTCCGGGATCCCGGCGACCGGCACCTGGCGTTGCGTCCCGAGTTGACCGCCTCGCTGGCCCGCGCCTTCGTGCAGCACCGCCCGACCCTGCCCTGGAAGGCGTGGTACGAGGGTCCGCAGTTCCGCTACGAGAAGCCCCAGGCGGGCCGCTTCCGGCAGTTCAACCAGGTGGGCGCGGAGCTGTTCGGCAGCGACGACCCGCAGGCCGACGTGGAGGTGATCGCCCTGGCGTGGCGGTTCTGCTGCGGCCTCGGTCTCCGGAAGTTGCGCCTGGCGGTGAACTCCCTGGGTGATCGCGCCGACCGGGAGGCCTACCTTGCGGCGCTGGCCGCCTACTTCGAGGGGCGATCGGCAGAACTGTCGGCGCAGGGTCGGGAGACGCTGGGCCGCAACCCGCTACGCCTGCTGGACTCGAAACGTCCCGAGGATCGGGCCGTCGTGGCGAGCGCCCCGGTCATCGACGACTACTGGAGTGAGGCCGCCGCTGCGCACTTCGGGGCCGTGCTGGCGGGGCTGGAGGCGCTGGGCATCCCCTTCGAACGCAACCAGCGGCTGGTGCGCGGGCTGGACTACTACCGGCGCACCGCCTTCGAACTGGCCTCCGATGCGCTCGACGGCGCCCAGGACGCCGTGGGCGGCGGGGGCCGCTACGACGGCCTCGTGGCCGACCTCGGCGGCCCGGACACTCCGGGTGTGGGTTTCGCGCTGGGCGTGGATCGTCTGCTGCTCGCCTGCGACGCCGAGGGTGTCTTCCCGGCGCCGTCGGGGGCGGCGGACGTGTTCGTGGTGGACGTCACCGGCGGCGGTGAGGCCACGCTGCTGGCCGAGGAGTTGCGCCGGACCGGCGTCCGGGTCCAGCGGGCCTTCGACGGGCGCTCCATGAAGGCGCAGATGAAGGCGGCCGACCGCTCAGGGGCGCGTTGGGCGCTGCTGGTCGGCGACGACGAACTGGCCGATGGTGTGGTTTCGTTGCGCCGGATGCGCGGGCACGAGGCCACAGCTTCGGGCGAGTCGATCCAGAGGCAGATTCCTCGTGCCGCCGTGGCCGCAGAGGTTGCTCGCCTGGTGGCCGGAAGTACCGGAGATGGGAGCACGCAGTGAGCGAGGCGACAGGTATGCGGACCCGCTATTGCGGCGAACTCGGCGCCGCCGACGTGGGAAGTTCTGTCGTCGTCTGCGGCTGGGTGGACCGGCGGCGCACCCACGGTGAGAACCTTGCCTTCCTGGACGTGCGCGACCACACGGGCATCGTGCAGTGCGTCATCGACGAGCGCGTCGACGCCCGCAGCGAGTACGTCGTGCGCATCACCGGCGTCGTGCGGGAGCGGCCCGAGGGCACCGCCAACCCGGCGCTGCCCACCGGCGAGGTGGAGATCGGCGACTGCGCCACCGAGATCTTGAAGCGGGCCGAGCCGATGCCGATCCCGCTGCACGGCGACGTGGACGAGAACCTGCGCCTGCGCTACCGCTACCTGGACCTGCGACGCGAGCGCATGCAACACAACCTGCGGACCCGGGCGAGGGTCAACTCCGCCATCCGCCAGGCGATGGACGCGCAGGGATTCATCGAGATCGAGACCCCGATGCTGGTTGCCTCCACCCCCGAGGGGGCCCGGGACTTCGTGGTGCCCTCCCGGCTGCATCCGGGCAACTTCTACGCCTTGCCGCAGAGCCCGCAGCTCTTCAAGCAGCTGTGCATGGTGGGTGGCCTCGATCGCTACTACCAGATCGCCCGCTGCCTGCGCGACGAGGACCTGCGGGCCGACCGGCAGTTCGAGTTCATGCAACTCGACGCCGAAGCCGCCTTCGTCGGCGCCGAGGAGGTAATCGACTTCATCACCACGGCGGTCAGCCACACCGTCGACATGGTCACCGGCTCGCCCCTGGGTGAGGTGCCGATCATCACCTGGGGCGAGGCGATGGAGCGCTACGGCAGCGACAAGCCCGACACCCGTTTCGGCATGGAGCTGATCGACTGCACCGACCTCTTCGAGGGAACGCAGGCCCGGGTCTTCCAGGTGCCGTGCGTCAAGGGCATCACCGTCGCCGGCGGGGCCGAGATGGGCCGCAACCGGATCGACGAACTGACCGCCACCTGCAAGCGCTGGGGGGCGAAGGGCCTGGCGTGGTTCCGGATCGGTGGGCCCGGCGAGGACGGGGCGCCGGAACTCGACGGCGCGTTGACGAAGTTCATGTCACCCGCCGAGCGGGCGGCCCTCCCGCAGCGACTCGGCGCGGCAGCCGGCGACATGATCATGCTCATTGCGGACGAGCGGCGGCTCGCCAACCGGGTGCTGGGGCTCTTGCGGTTGGAACTGGGGCGCCCGCCGGTGAGCGAGGGCGGTCTGGCGCCGCTGTGGGTCGTGGACTTCCCGCTCTTCGAGGACATCGACGCCGACGGGAACCCACAGGCCGCGCACCACCCGTTCACGATGCCGCACCCCGACGATCTGGACTACCTGGTGCGCGGCGGCGGCGAGTCGCTGCTGCGAGTGCGCTCACAGGCCTACGACCTGGTAATCAACGGTTGGGAGCTGGGCTCGGGGAGTGTCCGGATCCACGACGCCGCCATCCAGAAGCAGGTCTTCGCCGCCCTGGGCATCGACACCGATGAGGTGGAGCGTCGCTTCGGCTTCCTGCTGGAGGCGTTCGGCTACGGGGCGCCGCCCCACGCCGGGTTTGCCTTCGGGATCGACCGGCTCGCCGCGCTGCTGTCGGGGGAGGAGAACATCCGCGAGGTCATTGCCTTCCCGAAGACGCAGTCGGGAGCCGACCCGCTGACCGGCGCCCCCGGTCCGGTGCCCGAGCGCCATCTCGGCGAGCTGGGCCTGCGCCTGCGCCCCTCCTGAACCATCGGGGGAGTCGATACGCGCTGTTCAGCAGTCCCGCTCCTGCCACCCGATCCGGTCGTTTGCGCGCTCGTTCAGGGCGTGGCCGTCGATACGCGCTGTTCAGCAGTCCCGCTCCCGACACCGGAGGCACGAACATGAGCGTCATTCTGGCGCCCGCCGGAATCCACTTCTCGACGGCCCGGCCTGCACGACCGCCGGCTATTCAGCAGACTCCTGGGTGATGGCCGACAGCCTCTTTGCCGACCGGGCCCGGCGCGACCTGAACCAGCGCCAGCCGCTGGCCGCCCGCCTGCGTCCCCGCACCCTGGACGCGATCGTGGGCCAGGACCACCTGCTGGGGCCGGGCGCCCCACTGCGCCTGCTGATCGAGGCGGACAGGGTGTCGTCGCTGGTGCTGTGGGGGCCGGCAGGAACCGGCAAGACCACCGTCGCCGAGGTCATCGCAGCCAGCACTGCCAAGGCGTTCGTGGCCCGGAGTGCTGTGTCGGCCACCGTCAAGGACGTGCGCGCCGAGTTGGCCGCGGCCGGCCGGCGACTCGGCGAGCAGGGCCAGGGCACCATCCTGTTCCTCGACGAGGTGCACCGTTTCAACAAGGCCCAGCAGGACGCCCTGCTGCCGGCGGTGGAGTCGGGACTGATCGTGCTGGTGGGGGCCACCACCGAGAACCCCTACTTCGAGGTGAACCCGCCGCTGCTTTCCCGCTCGGCGCTGTTCCGGCTGCATCCCCTGGACGATGAAGCCCTGGGGGTGCTGCTGCAGAGGGGACTGGAGGAAACGGGCGCCACCGCGGACCCGGATGCTCTGGCGCACCTCGTGGCGCGAGCCGGCGGCGACGGTCGGGCCACCCTTGGTGCCCTGGAGGTGGCGGTGGCTCTCGCCGGCCAGCGCGGCGAGCCCCCCGAGGTGCGTCTCGCCGATGCCGAGGCTGCGGTGGATGCCGCCGCCATGGGCTACGGCGTCGACGATCACTACGACGTGGTCAGCGCGTTCATCAAGAGCATCCGCGGCTCGGACCCCGATGCCGGGCTCTACTGGCTGGCCCGGATGTTGGAGGCGGGCGAGGACCCCCGCTTCGTGGCCCGCCGCCTGGTGATCCTGGCGTCGGAGGACGTGGGGATGGCCGACCCGCAGGGGGTGCTGGTGGCCGACGCCGCTGCCCGGGCGGTGGAGTACGTGGGTCTGCCGGAAGCGTCGTTGAACCTGGCGCACGCGGTGGTGTACCTGGCCACCGCCCCGAAGTCCAACCGGGTCACAGTCGCCCTCGGCCGGGCCCGCGAGGAGGTCCGATCCCGGCGCGGCGAGGTTCCCCCGCATCTCCGCGATGCCCACTACTCCGGGGCGAAGGGGCTGGGCCACGGCGAGGGTTACGAGTACCCCCACGACGACCCCCGCGGCTGGCGACCCCAGCAGCACCGCCCCGACGGAGCACGAGCCGGCGTCTACTACGAGCCGTCACCCCACGGCGTCGAGCAGGAGATCTACGACCGCTGGCTGCGCGCCCGCCGGCAGCCACGGCCGGGCGAAGAGTCAAGCGACCCCGTGCAATGATCGCGATAGCCGCGGCGCGGGATGCGCGGGGGCACGAGGACGCCGTGCAATGATTGCGGCGGCCAGGGCGCTATAGAACACGAAGAGCCGCCGAAGAAGGCGTGCTATCACGCTGCACCGGAGTCCCGCTGGGTATCGCAGGAGCATCTGTTGAGCATTCACTCCGATCTGATGCGCCTCGGCTCCTCCTACCGCCGGGGCTATCGACTTCCGATGAGGCCGCGCTTTTCCCGCCGCTCGGTGGCGCTACTCGTTGTCCTGGCAGCAGTGCTCCTGGCAGCGGTGCTGGCCGACTCGCCCGGCATCGAGGTCGCCGGAGGTGCGGGCACGACCGATGCGCCTGAGGCCCCAGTGCCCTCGGGTCGGGAGCCAACCCCCGCCGGCGTGACCGATGACGACGCATCGGCGCGAGAGGTCCTGCCGGATGCCCGAACCGGGGATCCACCGGCACGGTCGGGGCCTGAGGCCACAACCGCGTCCACCGAGCCGGGGCACCGTTGTGCACCGCGGATCCCCGACGATCTTCGGATCAGCGACACGTCTCCTGCGGCGGCCGGCATCGAATTGTCGCAGGCGATGTATGACTGCGCCCACGAGGTCGGTCTGGCGTTCGCCACCGATCCCCATGCGGTCTCGACCCTGCTAGCGCGCGGGATACAGGGTCCGCTGCTGCTGGTCGGTTCGTTGTTCGACGTCCGACTGGCGAACGAGATCAGGCGTCTCGCTCCGGAGCGGATCGTGGCTGCGGGGTTCGACGAGCGGCTCCTTCCCCCCACTCTCGCCGGTTTCGCCTTCGAACCGGTGGCCGTCGATCCGCCGGCAACGTTCGTGCCCGAGACAGCCTCCTATGACCGCCTCTGGATCGTCGATGATGCGGAGGTGGCCGCGCCGTTGGCAGCCCTCGGCCACCGGATCGGTGTCGGGGTGGTCGCTGTGGCCGGTGATTTGCGGGCGGCCCCTGCGGAGGTGAGGGAGACGATTTCCGCCGCTTCGGAGGTGGAGATACTCTCGGACTTCGGCGAGGACGTGGCTTGGCAACTGGACGTCATCCGCCGGGGCGATGAGATACCCGGGGGCGGGCTGGTCATGTTCGGATCCGAGCCTGATCGCCGTCTCGTGGCCATGTACGGCCATCCTGCGTCAGCAGGCCTCGGCGTGCTGGGCGAGCAGGGTCCCGCCGAGGGTGTCGAACGCCTCGGTTCCATCGTCGCCGGCTACGGTGCGGACGGACTGCGTGTCCTGGGTACGTTCGAGATCATCGCCACCGTTGCGTCGGCTGATCCCGGTCCGAACGGGGACTATTCGAGTGAGACCGCTCGAGATGTGATCAGGCCCTGGGTCGAGATTGCAGCCGCCAACGGGCTGTACGTGGTCCTGGATCTGCAGCCGGGACGAACCGACTTCCTGACCCAGGCGAAGATCTATGAGGAGTTCCTCCGCCTACCCCACGTGGGGCTTGCGCTGGATCCGGAGTGGAGGCTCAAGCCGGACCAGGTCCATATGGTCCAGGTCGGAACGGTGGACGCGGCGGAAATCAACCAGGTCACGGAGTGGCTGGCCGGCATTGTGCGTGAAGAGGCTCTCCCCCAGAAGCTGCTCATCGTTCACCAATTCCACGTCTCCATGATCACGAACCGTCACCGGATCGAGACTCCGCCGGAGCTAGCGGTGGTGATTCACATGGACGGCCACGGGAGCCAAGGAACCAAGCAAGGCACCTGGGACATCCTGACCGGCGCGCCCGATGCCGACGGGTTCTACTGGGGTTGGAAGATCTTCTACGACGAGGACCTGACCGTCGGAACGCCGGACCAGATACTGAACCTCACCCCGACGCCGGTGTTCGTCTCGTTCCAATAGGGGTGCGAGTATCCTGCTGACCAGGCGCGGGGTCGGCCAGGGAGAGAAACCGTGAGTGGTGGCGAGCTTGCCGTGGTGCTGGCCAGTGTGGCCGTCGTGGTCGCCGTGGCGGTCCTCGGAGCAGTCGGGATGAGCCTCGGCCGGTCGCTGAAGGAGTTGCGCCGCCTCCTCGTCGAGATTCGCCGCGACCTGCTCCCGGCGGTGCAGCGCATCGAGGACGCCTCGGGGCGGGTGACCGGCGAGGTGCAGCGGGTCGGGGGCCTGCTGGACGTCGCCGAGGCCGTGTCCGAGCGGGCCGACTCGCTGTCACGGGTGACCTACCGGGCGTTTGTCGAGCCGTTCGCCGCGGTCGCCTCGCTTTTCCGCCGCGGAGGTGCTCCAGGGCCCGAGGAGGTCGACGAGGATCCGGCCGCGGCCGGTTGGGACGCCCCACCGCGCCCGCGGCGTCGGGCGTCTTGGACCCGCCGGGCGACGGTGTACCTGCTGCGCTCGGGGTACCGGGCGGCCGCCGCGCGTCTAGCAGCTGCGCAGGCCCAGGCGCGCCTCGCAGGCCGCCTGGCCGCCGCGCGTCTAGCAGCTGCGCAGGCCCAGGCGCGCCTCGCAGGCCGCCTGGCCGCCGCACAGGCCCAGCGCGGCGCAGCCACGAGAGCGCGCAGCCGGGGCGGCGACGCACCAGCGGGCTCCGCCGCAAACGACGCCGCGGGCGCATCGGGCGCGACCCCGAGCGCCGGCCGGGGCGGGACTGCGGGTCTCCCTCGGGGGCGCCAACTGGTCGATGCCCTGCGCGAGGTCACCAACGAGATCTCCGCAGCCCTCGAGGAGGGGCGCCGGACTCTTGCCGAGCGCCGCGGCGAGGACCGTCCCAAGTAGCACCTCGTCCCCATCCGGCAATGCCCCGCACGGTTCACAACGACCAGTTCCGGGCCGAGGCGGGTCGCGAGTAGCACCCCGCCCCGATCCGGCAATACCCTCGATCCGACAGCCCCGCTCGCCCGAGCGGGGCCCGACCCCGAACCCCACGCCATGCCCGGAACCACAGCACGCGAGCTGCGCAGCATCTTCACCGGCTTCTTCGCCGAGCGCGACCACACGATCGTCCCCTCGGCGAGCCTCATCCCGTACGACCCCACGCTGCTGTTCACCGTCGCCGGGATGGTGCCGTTCAAGGCCTACTTCACCGGAACCGAGCCTTCGCCCCACAAGCGGGCCACGACGGTGCAGAAGTGCGTCCGGGCAGGTGGCAAACAGAACGACCTCGACGAGATCGGCCGCACCCGCCGGCACCTCAGCTTCTTCGAGATGCTGGGCAACTTCAGCTTCGGCGACTACTTCAAGGACGACGCCATCGCCTGGGCCTGGGAGCTCTCCACCGAGCGACTCGGATTCGATCCCGAGCGGCTCTGGATCACCGTCCACCTCAGCGACGACGAGGCCGCCGACATCTGGCGCGACTCTGTGGGTGTGCCGGCCGAGCGCATCCAGCGCCTCGACGAGGACAACTTCTGGCGCATGGGCGACACCGGTCCCTGCGGGCCGTGCTCGGAGATCTTCTACGACAAGGGCGAGGCGTACGGCCCCGGCGGCGGGCCGGCCCACGGCGGCGACGAGCGCTACGTGGAGTTCTGGAACCTGGTGTTCATGCAGTTCGAGCAGCAGCCCGACGGCTCGATGGTGCCCCTGCCCAAGCCCAGCATCGACACCGGTGCCGGCCTCGAGCGGGTGCTGACGCTGCTGCAAGGGGTCAACTCGGTCTTCGAGATCGACGAGATGGCACGGCTGGTCGACAAGGCGTCCGAACTCTCCGGCGTGCGTCTCGGCACCTCGGACGCCGCCGACGTGTCGCTGCGCATCCTCGCCGAGCATGCCCGCACGACGACGTTCCTCATCGGCGACGGGGTGTTCCCGTCCAACTCCGAGCGCGGGTTCGTGCTGCGCCGGATCATGCGCCGCGCCATCCGCCACGCCTACCTGCTCGGCGTGGACAGCGTCGTCACCCCGCTCCTCGTGGACGAGGTGACCGACATCATGGGCCACGACTACCCCGAGTTGGTTGGCAATCACGCCTTCATCCGCGACGTCACCGAGCGTGAGGAGGTGCGCTTCCGGGAGACGCTCGAGAGGGGATCGGTGCTGCTGGACGAGGCGCTGGCGGACCTCGCTGAGGGCGAGCCGCTGGGGGGCAGCGTGACGTTCCTGCTGCACGACACCTACGGTTTCCCCTTCGAGGTGACCGAGGAGATCGCCCGCGAGCGGGGCGTGGAGCTGGACAGCGAGGGGTTCGAGGCCGAGCTGGACCAGCAGAGACGCCGGGGCAGGGCGGACTTGGCTGCCCGGTCGATCGACGCCGGCGATCTGAGCATGTACCTGGAGGTGCTGGACGAATTCGGCGAGACCGAGTTCGTGGGCCGCGACCGCGACGAGTCAACGGCCAGGGTGCTGGCCGTGACCCCTCGGGGCGTCGTTCTGGACCGCACCCCGTTCTACGCCGAAGCGGGCGGGCAGATCGGCGACATCGGCAACCTGTACCCCGACGGCGGCGACGAGGTGCTGGCGGTCACCGACACCACCTATGTGGTGGCGGGCCTGCACCTTCACCACGTCGAGGGCGCGGTCGGCCGTCTACAGGTCGGCCAGAGCGTGCGGGCCGCCATAGACGGCGAGCGGCGTGCCGACATCCGGCGCCACCACACCGGCACCCACATCCTGCACTGGGCGCTGCGGGAGGTGTTGGGCGCCCACGTCAAGCAGCAGGGCTCACTGGTGGCGCCCGACCGGCTTCGCTTCGACTTCAGCCACTACAGCGGGCTCAGCGACACCGAGATCACCGCCATCGAGGATCTCGCCAATGTCGAGATCCTCGCCAACCCGGCGTGCCGGCACTACGAGACCTCGATGGAGGAGGCCAAGGCGGCGGGGGCGATCGCGTTCTTCGGCGACAAGTACGGCGAGGTGGTGCGGGTGCTGGAGGCCGGCCCCAACTCCATCGAGCTCTGCGGCGGCACCCATGTCCGCGCGCTCGGCGACATCGGCCCTCTGAAGATCATCTCCGAAGGATCCATCGGATCGAACATCCGCCGGCTCGAGGCCGTGTGCGGCCGCGGCCCGATCCAGCGCTTGCGCCACGCCGAGGGCCGCCTGGCCGAAGCGGCCGGTGTGCTCGGCGTGCCCCCCGAGGACGTGGTGGCGGGAGCGGGCCGCTGGGCGGGCGAGATGAAGGCACTGCGTGACGAATTGAAGGCCCTGCGGCGCCAGGCGTCCGGTGACCGGGCCGCCGACCTGGCGGCGGCGGCCGACGACGGCCTCGTGGTGGCGCGCGTCGACGGCGTGGACCGCAACGAGCTGCGCGACCTGGCGACCGGCGTGCGTGACCGCGACGGCCTCACAGCGGTGGTCCTGGCCACAGCGCCGGCCGGCGGCGGTGTGGCGTTCGTGGCCGCGGTGGTGCCGGGCGCCGGCTGGCACGCCTCGGACCTGCTCGGCGACGCCCTCGAGCTGGTCGGCGGGGGAGGGGGGCGCAACCCCGACTTCGCCACAGCCGGCGGCAAGGACGCCGGCCGTCTCGACGAGGCGCTGGACCTGGTACGGCGGGCAGCCGCAGCCCAGCGCGCCGAGGCCTGACGAACGACGGACCGGTCCACCCAACTCGCGAGGAACGGGCGCGCCGGTGGCCGGCCGGCGGAGCGGGCGCGCCAGACGCTGCCGACGACGGCCACCGCCGTCCCCGCCCCGGGCACACTGGCGGCGGTTCGGCATGGACGACCCACCGCACCGGTGGGAAGCCCCCGCCTCGGGCTCCCTGGCGGGTCCCGGAACCGCTCAGCGCCGGGCCAGGGCCTCCGTCGTGGCTGCCACCATGGCCTGGATCGGCGCGTCGGTTCCGGTCCACAGCTTGAAGGCCCGAGCCGCCTGGTGGACCAGCATGCGCACGCCGTTGAAGGCGTGTACACCTCGGCGCCGTGCCTCCTCCAGCAGGGCCGTCTCAGCCGGCTCGTAGATGAGGTCCACGAGCAGCTGACCGCGCCGCAGCAGTGCAGGGTCGACGGGCATCGGGGTGCCGCCGTGGCCGCTCATTCCCAGCGGGGTGGCGTTGACGACGAGATCGAACCCGCCCACCTCGCCCGGCTCCGCCACGCGCCCCCGATCTCCCGCCAGCGCGGCGGCGGCCTCGGCGTTGCGGGGGGTCCGGTTCACGATCGCGACCTCTGCCGCCCCGTCCTCGGCGAGGGCCAAGGCCACCGCCTTGGCGGCGCCGCCGGCTCCGAGCACCACACAGCGCGCTCCGGTCGGCGACCAGCCCACTTCATCGGCGAGGGCGTCCACGAGGCCGCCGCCGTCGGTGCTGTGGCCCACCAGCCGGTCGCCGTGGCGCGCCACGCAGTTCACAGCGCCCAGCAGGCGAGCCGTGTCGGAGAGCTCGTCGACGGTGGCGGCGACGGCGGCCTTGTGCGGCATGGTCACCGAGAGGCCGTCGATCCCCATTGCCACCGCTCCCGCCAGCGCCTCGGGCACCCGCCCCTCGGGCACCTCGCAGGCCAGGAACACCCAATCCAGCCCGCGGGCGGCGAAGCCGGCGTTGTGGATGACCGGTGACAGCGAGTGGCGAACCGGGTCGCCGATCACGATCGCCAGGCGGGTGTGCCCGCTGAGGCCGGCCGGATGGATCATGAGAACACCCCCCGGGCGCGGGCGTCGGCCGCCCGCACCAGGAACTCGTCGAAATCGTCGGTGAAGAACAATGTGCCGTCGCGCTCGACGAGTACGAAGAACAGCCACTCGCCCGGCTCGGGGTTCATGGCCGCAGCCAGTGACTCGCGCCCGGGCGCGGCGATCGGCGTGGGTGGCAGTCCAGCGAACTTGCGGGTGTTGTACGGCGAGTCAACGTCGAGGTCCGTGAGGGTCAGGGAACTCTTGCGCCGGCCGATGGCGTACAGCACCGTGGCGTCCATCTGCAGGGGCATGCCGGCATTGAGGCGGTTGTAGATCACCCGGGCCACCTTCGGGCGGTCCCCCGAGTGCGCCGCCTCGGCTTCGACGATCGAAGCGGCCACCAACAGCTGGTAGGGCGTGAGGCCGATGCGATCGACGGCGTCGTCATAGCCGATCTGGGCGGCAACCGTGTCGAACTGCTCCACCATCCGCCGCACCAGGTCGCGCTCGTCGCTCACGCCCCTCTCGTCCACCTGGTAGGTGTCCGGGAACAACACGCCTTCGAGGCTGCTGATCTCTGCGGGGAGGTACCGGGAGCGGATCTGCCCGTCGCCCAGCGCCGCCTGCAACTCGACGGGGTCGAACTCCGGCAGGGAGTCCAGCAGCCGGTCGGCGATCTCGCTGAGCCACAGCCCCTCGGGAATCGTGATGCTCTCGAAGACCGGCGGGATCGGGCCGGACTCCAGGGTCGCCCGAGCCTCGTCCACAGACATGTTCTCGGCGAAGTAGTAGGCCCCGGCCTGCAGGTTGCCGGCATCGCGCCACCAGAGACGGGTGATCGTGGCGTTGGCCACCACGCCCTCGTTGGCCAGAATCCTGGCGACATCGTTCACACCGGCACCGCTGGGGATCTCCACCAGGAAGCGGCCCTGCGCCTCGCCGGGCGGGTCGAGTTGGCGCTGCAACCACGAGTTGCCCCACCAGTAGGCGCCGCCCAGCAGGAGCGCCAGGCCACCCGCCAGCACCAGCACGCGCCGCCAGAACCCCCAGGGGCGCCGGAAACGGATCCAGGCGTCGTCGCCGAAGAACAGGGCTTCGTCCTCGGCGATCGCCTCGGGGTCCAGGAGCATGTCGCCGGGAGCGGGGTCGCGGGGGGACGGGGGCGCCGGCGGCGCGGCACCGGCGCCGCGTGTCACCGGTGGTGCCGATTCCTGCGGTGGTCGCGAGCGGCGAGGCTCGCCGGGGGGGGGGGGGCGGCGGGCGCCGGGGGCGCGGCGCCGGTTGTCCCCGGGGGTCCCGATGCCTGGGGGGGTGCGGAGCGGCGAGGCTCGCCGGCGGGTGGCGGGCCGGCCGCCGGGCTCCGAGCCGCAGGATCGATCTCGCGATCGGGCTCGCCGATCAGCGGGTCGAACCCGGCGTTGGGGCGATCCTCGTTCACGTCATCGCGTCGGAGTCTCGGCGGGCGTCGAGCCACGACTGGAGAATCACTGCGGCGGCCACCATGTCCACGACCTGGCGCCGCCGGGATCCCTTGACCTCGCCAAGCCGCAGCTGTTGGGTCGCCTCGGCCGTGCTGAGGCGCTCATCGCAGGACTCAACGGGGACGCCCACCGTCGCCGCCAGGCGCCCGACTTCGGCGCGGGCCGCCCGGGCCGCCGGGCCCATGGAGCCGTCGAGTGAGAGGGGCAGGCCCACGACCACCACTTCGACACCGCGCTCGGCGACCACCTCGGCGATGGCGGCGTGGTCCTGCGCCTCGGACCCGGACCGTTCCAGCACCTCCAGCGGCGTGGCGACGCGGCCGTCGGAGTCGCTCAGCGCCAGCCCCACCCTCCGTGTCCCGAGGTCGACGCCCAACGCTCGCACGAACCCGACGGTACCGCTTCGGGGCCCCGACGCCGGGTAACCCCCGCCGCCGGGAGTGTCTCGGCCTCGCCCGGTGTGACCGGTAGCCTCGGATCCGTGCGCCACATCGCTCTTGTGGGGATGATGGGCTCTGGGAAGTCCGAGACGGGGCGGAAGCTGGCGCTCGTGCTGGGGCGCCGCTTCGTGGATTGCGACGAGTTGGTGGTCGCCGACGCGGGCCGGTCGATCCCGGAGATCTTCGAAGCTGAGGGGGAGACAGGTTTCCGGCGCCGCGAGAGCGAGATCCTCGCCGAGGTGCTGGCGAACCCCGAACCCTCGGTGGTGGCCACAGGTGGCGGGGTGGTGACCGTCTCCGTCAACCGTGCCCAACTGACCGGCGCTGTCGTCTGCTGGCTGCGGGTGCGCCCCGAGGTGCTGGCCGGCCGGGTTTCCGGCGGGTCGGGTCGGCCCCTGCTGGCGGGAGCGGAGGGCGACGAAGCGCTGGTCGCGAAGCTGCGCAGACTGACAGCCGAGCGCGACCACTGGTACGACGAGGTGGCCCAGATCGTTCTGGACGCCGATGAACTCTCCGCACGCGAGGCGGCCTCCGCGCTGGCGGGGCGCCTGGCCCGTCGCCAAGGGTGGATGGCCGACGAACCGGATGACGGCGATGATGGCGACGGCTGGGGTCAGGACGAGGGAGCGTCCACCCGCATCCGCGTGGGGCTCGGCAAGCGTTCCTACGACGTGCTGGTGGGACCCGGCGTGCGGCACCTGCTGGCCGAGCGCCTCACCGCCGCGCTCCCCGCGGGCCCCCGGCGGGTCGCGGTCGTGACCAGCGACGGCATCGGAGTGGATGTCAGCGTCGGCGAGACGATCGGCGCCGTCGAGACGTTCACCATCCCGGCGGGCGAGCGGTCCAAGTCACTGACCACCGTCGAGGATCTCTGCGGGGGCTTCGCCCGCTTCGGCCTCACGCGCGGCGACGCGGTGGTGGCCGTCGGCGGGGGTCTGGTCACCGACGTGGCGGGATTCGCCGCCGCCGTCTACCACCGTGGCGTGCCGGTGGTCTTCGTCTCCACGACGCTGCTGGGCCAGATCGACGCCGCCATCGGCGGCAAGACCGGCGTGAACCTTCCGGAGGGGAAGAACCTGGTGGGGGCCTTCTGGCAGCCGTCGCTGGTGCTCTGCGACACCGAGGTGCTGGCCACGCTGCCCCCTGCTGAGTACCGGTCGGGTCTCGGCGAGATGGCCAAGTACCACTTCCTACCGAGCGGCGATGCCGGGCCGATCGACGCCGCTGCCATGGCCAACCTTCCGCTCACCGAGCGCATCGCCCGCTGCGTGGCGCTGAAGGCCGAGATCGTGGCCTCCGACGAGCGGGAGTCGGGACGGCGCATGCTGCTGAACTACGGGCACACTCTGGCCCACGCCCTCGAGATAGCCGGGGGCTTCGACCTGCGCCACGGCGAGGCGGTGGCGGTGGGGTTGGTCTACGCAGCCGAGGTGGCACAGCGGCTCGGGCGCATAGACGGCGATAGGGTGGCCGAGCACCGCCAGGTGGTGAGTGCCTACGGTCTCGGTGCCTCGCTGCCGGCGGGCATCGAGGCCGACGAACTCATCGACCTGTTCGGTCGGGACAAGAAGGCCGTCGGACACCTGACCCTCGTCCTGGACGGTCCGCGCGGGCCCGAACCGGTGCACGGCGTGGACCGGGTCGTGCTGGCCGAGGCCCTGGAGGCGATCAGATGAACCAGACGTCCAACCCCGCCCCTGTGATCCTCCTGCTGTCGGGACCCAACCTGCAACTGCTGGGCCGGCGCGAGCCGGAGGTCTACGGCACCGACACCCTGGAAGACCACGTTCGCACGGCCACCGCGGCGGCCGCCGCGGCCGGCTTCGGGCTGGAGCACACCCAGTCCAATCACGAGGGCGACCTGGTGGACGCCGTGGGCGGGGCGGTCGGGCGGGTCGCAGCCATCGTCATCAACGCCGGCGCGCTCTCGCACTACTCGCGGGCGCTGCAGGACGCCCTGGCGGCCTTCGACGGGCCGATCGTGGAGTTGCACCTGTCGAACCCGTACACCCGCGACGCCTGGCGGCAGAGTTCGGTCGTGGCACCGGTGGCAGACGGCCTGATCTGCGGTTTCGGCGGGCTGGGCTACCGGCTGGCCGTCGAGGCCGCAGCCGAACTGGCGGGGGGGGGGGGTGGGGGGCGCGCCCGCGCGCCGGGCGGCGGCCGCGGGGGCGGGGGGCTGAGATGGCGCCGGCTCCGGCTGCCGGCACGGCGGCGTCGCGTTCGGTGGCGGCGGACCTACCGCCGCTGCGCCTCGGTGGCAGGGCGGCGAGCGTGCGGGAAATCCTCGCCACCGGCGTCGAGGTCGTCCCGGTCGCCGGCGCCGGCGACTCGGGCACCGTGCCGGTCGACGCGTTGGTGCTCACGAACCTGGCGAACGGTCGCTGGCTCAGTGGCTTCAGCGGTTCCGCCATGGTCGTGGTGCTCACGGCCGATGATCTGCTTGTCATCACCGACGGCCGCTACGCCACGCAGGCGCCGGCCGAGCTGCTCGCTGCAGGGGTGGACGGCAGGGTCGTGATCGCCAACCGCGGCAGCGAACAGCAGGAAGCGGCCGCGGGCGCCGTCGCCGGGCTGGGTCGGATAGCCCTGGAGGCCGAACACGTCAGCTGGTCCCGCCGGAGCAGGCTCGCCGCCGAGTGGTTCGCCGGCGCCGAGCTGGTGCCGTCGACCGGCGTGATCGAGGGGCTGCGCCGCCGTAAATCGCCCGAGGAGGTGGCACGCGTGGCCGCCGCGGCGACAGCGGCGGACGACGCGCTCGCCGAGGTGCTGCCCCGTCTCGACGAGCGGCCCACCGAGGGCGAGGTGGCTGCCGAACTGGACTATCTCATGCGCCGCCGCGGCGCCTCGGGTTCGGCGTTCGACACCATCGTGGCAGCCGGGGAGAACAGCGCCCTGCCACACGCCCGGCCCGGCCCGCGCCGCATCGAGCCCGGCGACCTGGTGGTCATCGACTTCGGAGCCATCGTCGACGGCTACCGCTCCGACATGACCCGCACCGTCTGCGTGGGCGAGCCCCGCACGCCCGGCGACAGGATCTATGAAGTCGTGCGGGCCTCCCAGCAGGCCGGCGTCGAGGCCGTGGCGGGAGGCGTGTCGTGCGCGGAGGTGGACGCTGTGTGCCGCGAGATCATCAGCGAGGCCGGCTGGGGCGAGGCCTTCCTGCACAGCACCGGCCACGGGGTGGGCCTCGACATCCACGAGGCACCCAGCCTCAGCGGCCGCAGCGACGAGGTGTTGGCAGCCGGCGAAGTCGTGACCGTCGAGCCGGGCGTCTACCTGGCCGGCTCCGGCGGTGTGCGGATCGAGGACACCGTGGTGGTGACCGACGAAGGTTGCCGCCGCCTCACGTGCTCGCCCAAGACGCTGATCGTGGCCTGAACACCGACTGGAGGTAGGAATGGTCGCCATCACCACAAACGACCTGAAGACGGGCATGACCCTCGAGTTGGGCGAGGGGCTGTTCTCCGTCGTCGGGTTCCAGCACGTCAAGCCCGGCAAGGGCCACGCCTTCGTACGCACCACCCTCAAGAACGCTCGCACCGGCGCGGTGCTGGAGCGCACCTTCCGGGCCGGCGAGAAGGTGGAGCGGGCCATCATCGACAAGCGCTCCATGCAGTACCTGTACCGCGACGGCGACGCCCGGGTGTTCATGGACAGCGAGACCTACGAGCAGCTGTACGTCGACGACACCACCCTGGGTGACGCCGGGAGCTACATCACCGAGGGCGACTCGGTGATCCTGCAGATGTACGGCAGCGAGATCGTCGGCACCGACCTGCCGGCCGCGGTCACCTTGGCCATCACCGAGACCGAGCCGGGCATGCAGGGCGACCGGGTTTCCGGGGCCACCAAACCGGCGGTCACCGAGACCGGTCTGGTGGTGTCGGTGCCGCTGTTCATCGAGCCCGGTGAGCGCGTCAAGGTGGACACGCGCTCGGGCCAGTACATCGCCCGAGGGTGAGCCGGCCCGCCGATCCCGACGCTACCCCGGGCGCCCGGAGCGAGGGCCGCCGGGCTCGCGAGCGGGCACTGGGGTTGCTGTACGAGGCCGAGTCCCGCGAGGTCGGCATCCTGGAGTTGCTGAGCCGCCAGGATCTGCCGCCGGTGCCGCTGGCCACCGAGTTGATCGAGGGTGTGGCCGGCTATGGCTCGGCCATCGACGACTTGCTGGAGGAGGTGGCGGTGGACTGGTCGGTGTCGCGCATGGCGCCGGTGGACCGGGCCATCCTGCGCCTCGCCGTCTATGAACTGGCACGCCGGCCGCAGACGCCGACGGCGGTCGTGCTGAACGAGGCCGTGGAGCTCGCCAACCTCTACTCCACGGCGTCCTCGGGCCGCTTCGTGAACGGCGTCCTGGCAACCGTCGCCCGTCGCCTGCGGTCCTAACGTTGGTGAAGGCTCGCCGGCGGCATGCGTCGCTACCGGCGGTGGTCGTGGTACCGTCACCCGACCGTTAAGCGGGTCCGGCGAGGCCTGTACGGACCGGAGGTAGAACGCTGTCTGACCGCGAGCGCAGAGCCCGGGCGGCGGTATCCCGTTCCTTCGACGCCGGCGCCGCGGCTGCTTCTTCCGGCGCGGCTCGCCATGCCGGTACACCGGGAGACTTCGTACCCCGCACCGAGATCATGGACGCCGAGGCGCTCAGCCGGGCGTTGCGGCGCATGGCGCATGAGATCATCGAGCGCAACGACGGCACGGTGGAGCTGGTGCTGGTGGGGCTGCAGACCGGGGGAGTGTTCCTGGCCGAGCGGCTGGCCGCGCTGGTCGGTGAGATCGACGGCGCCACGGTCCCCTGCGGATCCCTGGACGTGGCCATGCACCGCGACGACATCGGATTGCGCCCGGTGCTGGTGCAGGCCCCCACCACCATCTCGGTCGACCTGACGGGTCGCACCGTGGTCCTGGTGGACGACGTGCTGTACACGGGGCGCACCGTGCGCGCCGCCCTCGACGCGGTGTGCGACTTCGGCCGTCCCCGGGCCGTCCAGCTGGCGGTCATGGTCGACCGGGGCCACCGCGAGCTGCCCATCAGGGCCGACTACGTGGGCAAGAACCTGCCCACCCGGCGCGACGAGATGGTGGACGTCAGCGACCGGGGCGTCGTGCTGGGGGTGACGGTGTGAGCGGGCGGCACGCGAGCAACGGCGGGCGGCGGCACCTGCTGTCGATCGGCGACCTCGGGGCCGGCGGGATCCGCGAGATCCTGCGACTCGCCGACAGCTTCGCCGAGGTGAACACCCGGGCCATCCCGAAGGTCCCCGCCCTGCGGGGCAGGACGGTGGCCTCGCTGTTCTTCGAGGACTCCACCCGCACCCGCCTCTCCTTCGAGACCGCCGCCAAGCGGCTCTCGGCCGACACGATGACCTTCAGCGCCGGCGCCTCGGCTCTGAGCAAGGGGGAGTCGCTGCGCGACACGGCAGAGACGGTGGCCGCCATGGGCGTCGACTGCACCGTCGTGCGGCACCGCAGCGCCGGTGTGGCGGTGCAGCTCTCTCGCTGGCTGGACGGGTCCGTCATCAATGCCGGAGACGGTTGCCACGAGCACCCCACCCAGGCGCTCCTGGACTGCTACACCATCACCGAGAGGCTGGGCGGCATCGAGGGGCGGCACGTGGCGATCGTGGGCGACATCGCTCACTCGCGCGTGGCCCGGTCGCTGGTGGCGGCGCTGCAGCTGCTGGGCGCCGGGGTCACGCTGGTGGCGCCGGCCACGCTGCTGCCTCCGGCGACCGATGGTTGGGGTGTGAAGGTCAGCAGCCGCATCGACGCCATCCTGCCGCGCGCGGACGTTGTGTACCTGCTCCGCCTGCAGCGCGAGCGCCAGGAGCGGGCACTGCTGCCCAGTCTGCGCGAGTTCCATGAGCGGTTCGGGCTAACCGCCGAGCGGGCAGGCCGCCTGGCCGACCACGCCATCGTGATGCATCCGGGTCCCATGAACCGCGGGGTCGAGATCGGCGCCGAAGTGCCCGAGATGGACTGCGCGGTGGTGGCCGAGCAGGTCGCCAACGGCGTCTCGGTGCGGATGGCGGTGCTGTTCTGGCTGCTGGGAGCCGAACCGGGGGCAATGGCCGCACCGTCCGCCGACGCCTCGGGAACCCCGGAACCGGCTCCAGCTGCCGAGGTGGGCGATGGCTGAGCCGACCCTGTGGGCCGTCGCGGGCGGCAACGTCATCGACGCCTCCGGCGAGCGGCGGGCCGACGTGGTCGTGGGGCCCGACGGCACCATCGTCGCGGTCGGCGAGGGTCTGGCAGCAGCGGCCGGCGCCGATCGCATTCTGGACGCCGGCGGGTGCATCGTGGGGCCGGGCCTCGTGGACCTGCACACCCACCTGCGCCAGCCGGGCGGTGAGCAGGCCGAGACCGTGCTGAGCGGCAGCCGCGCCGCGGTGCTCGGCGGGTTCAGCGCGGTGGTGGCGATGCCCAACACCGACCCTGCCATCGACTCCGCCGCGGTGGTGCGCGAGGTGCAGGAACTGGGCCGAGCCGCGCTGTGCGATGTGGAGGTGGCGGGCGCCATCACCGTGGGGCGGGCGGGAGACCGCCTGGCTCCGATGGGCGAGATGGCGGCGCTCGGCGTGCGGCTCTTCACCGACGACGGCAGCGGGGTGCAGGACGCCGGGATCATGCGCAAGGCCCTGCAGTACGCCTCGGACCTCGGGGCGCGGCTGGCGCAGCACTGCGAGGTGGACTCCCTCGCCGCCGGGGGGCACATGCACGAGGGCGAGTGGTCGTCGCGCCTGGGCATCCCGGGCATACCGGCAGAAGCCGAGGAGATCATGGTGATGCGGGATGTGGCGCTCAGCCGCCTCACCGGGGCGCCGGTGCATTTCCAACACCTCTCCACGGCCGGGTCGGTGGCCATCGTGGAGGCGGCCCGCCGCGGCGGCCTGGCGATCACCGCTGAGGTGGCGCCGCACCACTTCACGCTCACCGACGAGTGCTGTGCCTCCTACGACGCCCGCTTCAAGGTGAACCCGCCGCTGCGGTCGGCCGACGACGTGGCTGCGGTGCGTGCCGCCCTGGCTCGCGGCAACCTGGACGCCATCGCCACCGACCACGCGCCCCACACCAGCGACGCCAAGGGCCGTCCCTTCGAGGAGGCCCCACCGGGAATGCTCGGCCTCGAGACGGCGCTGGCCCTCGCCCTGACCGAGTTGGACCTCGCGCCGGCGGGAGTGCTGGCGCTGCTGTCGTGGCAGCCCGCCCGTATCGCAGGCATCGACGGTTCCCACGGCGGGCCCATCGAGGCGGGCCGCCCCGCGAACCTCTGCGTGTTCGACCCCGCGGCCATCTGGACCCCCGACGAGGGCGGCGGAGCCAGCCGCAGTCGCAACACGCCCTACCTCGGGCGCCGGCTGCGCGGCAGGGTGCGGCACACGCTGGTCGCCGGGGAGGCGGTGGTCATCGACGGCGAGGCGCAGCGGTGACGGCCGGCGCCCGGCGACCCGGCGCCCTGGTTCTCGCCGACGGGGAGGTGTTCGAGGGCGAGGTGGCGGGAGCGGACCCCCCGGGCGGTGTCACCGCCGGCGAGGTGGTGTTCAACACCGTCATGTGTGGTTACCAGGAGGTTCTCACCGATCCCTCCTATGCGGGGCAGATCATCACCTTCACCTACCCGCACATCGGCAACTACGGCGTCAACGAGGCGGACTTCGAGAGCCGCCGCCCGTTCTGCCGCGGCGCGGTGGTGCGCGATCTCGTGCGGACTCCCAGCAGCTGGCGTGCCGCCGGCGGGCTGGAGGAGTTCCTGGTGCGCCACGGCCTGTCGTGCCTCACCGGCACCGACACCCGCCGGCTCACCCGCCACATCCGCTCTGCGGGCGCCATGGTGGGCGCCTTCGGTACGGCCCCGGAGTCGGACCTGCGGGCAGCGGCGGTCGCCGAGCCCGGCACCGACGGTGTGGACCTCGTCGCGACGGTCACCTGCGAACGCCCCTACCGGCTGGCCACGACCCGAGCCGACGGTCGATCACCGTGGCGTATCAGCGTGGTGGACTTCGGCGTCAAGACCTCGATCCTGCGCCGGCTCGCCGCCATCGCGCACGTCGAGGTGGTTCCCGCCGGCGGTGGCGCGGCGGCCATCCTGGCCCGCCGCCCCCACGGCGTGTTGCTCTCCAACGGTCCCGGTGATCCCGCGGTGGTCCACGGCGCCACCGAGGTCATCGAGGGACTGTTGGGGGAGGTGCCGGTCTTCGGTATCTGCCTCGGCCACCAGCTGCTCGGCGCCACGCTGGGTGCCGAGACCTTCAAGCTTCCCTTCGGGCATCACGGCGGCAACCACCCGGTGCGTCACCTTGCCACAGGCGTCGTCGAGATCACCAGCCAGAACCACAACTTCAGCGTGGCCGACAGCGGCGTTGCCGGCACCGAGGTCACGCACCGCAACCTCAACGACGGCACCACCGAGGGCCTGCGCAGCCTGGAGGTGCCCGCCTTCGGCGTGCAGCACCACCCCGAAGCGGGCCCTGGGCCGCATGACAGCAACTACCTGTTCGGTACCTTCGACGTCTGGCTCCGTGGCCTGCACGGTGCCGACGCCGACGGCTCGCGGTTCGCCGACGACGCCGAACTCTTGCCACCCGCTGACTGCTGATGCCACGCCGCAGCGACATCGAGTCGATCCTGATCATCGGTTCGGGGCCGATCGTCATCGGCCAGGCCTGTGAGTTCGACTACTCCGGCACCCAGGCCTGCCGGGTGCTCCGGGACGAGGGCTACCGGGTGGTCCTGGCGAACTCGAACCCGGCCACGATCATGACCGACCCGGAGTTCGCCGACGCCACCTACATCGAGCCGCTGTCTCACGACGCGCTCAGTCGGATCATCGAGCGCGAGCGACCCGACGCCCTGCTGCCCACGCTCGGGGGCCAGACCGCCCTGAACCTGGCGATGGGGCTCTCCCACTCGGGCGTCCTGGAGGCGCACGGCTGCGAGATGATCGGCGCTTCGCCGGTGGCGATCGCCTGTGCCGAGGACCGCGAGCGCTTCAAGGCCGCCATGGTGGAGATCGGCCTGGCGGTGCCCCCCTCGATGATCGCCCGCTCGCTCAGCGAGGCCATGGCGGCGCCGGAGACCATCGGCCTGCCGGTGATCGTGCGCCCCGCCTACATCCTGGGCGGGCGGGGGACCGGCATGGCCGCCACCGTCGACGAGTTGGCCGCCGTTGCCGCCGAAGGGCTCGCCGCCAGTCCCATCTCCGAGATCCTCATCGAGCGCTCCATCGCCGGCTGGAAGGAGTTCGAGTTGGAGGTGATGCGCGACCGGGCGGACAACTGCGTGGTGATCTGCTCCATCGAGAACTTCGACGCCATGGGGGTGCACACCGGCGACAGCATCACCGTTGCGCCCGCCCAGACGCTCTCGGATCCCGAGTACCAGAAGATGCGCGACGCCGCCTTCGCCTGCATCCGCCGCATCGGCGTGGAGACCGGCGGCTCCAACATCCAGTTCGCGACCGATCCGGCCGACGGCACCCAGGTCGTCATCGAGATGAATCCCCGCGTCAGCCGCTCCTCCGCCCTCGCCTCGAAGGCCACCGGGTTTCCCATCGCCAAGATCGCCGCCCGCCTCGCCGTGGGCTACACGCTGGACGAGATCCCCAACGACATCACCGCCAAGACCCCCGCGGCTTTTGAGCCGACCATCGACTATGTGGTCACGAAGGTGCCGCGCTGGGCATTCGAGAAGTTCCCCGGGGCGCGACCCACCTTGGGCACCTCAATGCAGTCCGTCGGCGAGGTCATGGCCATCGGCCGGACCTTCTGCGAGTCGCTGCAGAAGGCCTTGCGCTCGCTCGAATTGGGCCGGGGCGGCCTCAACTGCGATCCGGCCGAGTCAGCCTACGAACGTCTCGACGACGCCGCCCTGCTGGGGGCGTGCGCCGTGGCGACCCCCGAGCGGATCTTCCAGTTGGAGACCGCTCTGCGGCGGGGTCTCGGCACCGCCGAGCTGTATGCCGCCAGCGGCGTGGACCCGTGGTTCCTCGAGCAGATGCGCCTCATCTGCGCCGGGCGGGAACGCTTGGCCGGGGCCGCCCCCGAGTCGCTGGAGGCACGCGACTGGCGGGGGCTGAAGCGCTTGGGCTTCAGCGATGCCCAGATGGCCTATCTCTGGGGTACCACCGCCGGCGAGGTGCGTCGGGCGCGGCTGGCGGCCGGGGTGGAGCCCACGTTCAAGACGGTCGACACCTGCGGGGCGGAGTTCGCCGCCGAGACCCCCTACCACTACTCCACCTTCGAGGACACCGACGAGGTGGCGCCCTCGGACCGGCCGAAGGTGGTGATTCTGGGTTCGGGCCCCAACCGCATCGGCCAGGGCATCGAGTTCGACTACTGCTGCGTGCACGCCGCGCAGGTGCTGGGCGACGCCGGCTACGAGACCATCATGGTGAACTGCAACCCCGAGACGGTCTCCACCGATTACGACACCAGCGACCGGCTGTACTTCGAGCCCCTCACCACCGAGGACGTGCTGGCGGTGCTGGACGCCGAGGAGCGCTCGGCGCAGCGGGGCGGGGGACCCGGTGTGGCAGGGGTGATCGTCGGCCTCGGTGGCCAGACGCCCCTGAAACTGGCGGGCGAGCTGCCGCAGGCGCTGGTGGCCGGAACGTCGCCTGATGCCATCGACGCTGCGGAGGACCGCGAGCAGTGGGGCGCTCTGTGCCGGCGCCTGGGGATCCCCCAGCCGCCCGGCGCGGTCGCCACCTCCGCCGAGGTGGCCAGGGAGGTGGCCGGGCGCGTCGGCTACCCGGTCCTGGTGCGCCCGTCCTACGTGCTCGGCGGGCGGGCCATGGTCATCGTGCACGACGACGAGGAACTGGCGACGGCCATGGCCGAGATGAGCCACGAGGGGTCCTTGGGCCGCGAGGGCGGCCTCTCGGCCGAGCGGCCCGTCCTGGTGGATCGCTTCCTGGAGGACGCCGTGGAGGTGGACGTGGACGCCCTGCGGGACAGCGCCGGCTCGGTCCTCATCGGAGGGATCATGGAGCACGTCGAGGAGGCCGGTGTGCACTCCGGCGACAGCGCCTGCCTGCTGCCGCCCGTGAACCTCCCCGAAGCGGTGATCGAGGTGCTGGAGCGGCACACCAGGGTCATTGCCGATGAACTGCAGGTGGTGGGATTGCTGAACGTGCAGTACGCGGTGACCCGCGGGCCCGACGGCGCCCTGGGCGGTCCCGACGGCCGCTCGGTGTTCGTGCTGGAGGCCAACCCGCGGGCGTCGCGCACGGTGCCGTTCGTGGCCAAGGCCACCGGCGTGCCGCTGGTGAAGCTGGCGACGCTGGCGATGATGGGGCGCACGCTGGCCGATATCGCCGCGGCGGGGTCGGTGGAGGGTTGGAGCGGCCCGGCGCCGGCCCCCGGGGCCGCCGCGGCCTGGCAGCGGCCCGGGCACATCTCGGTGAAGGAGGCTGTGCTGCCCTTCAACCGCTTCCCGGGCGTCGACGCGGTCCTGGGACCCGAGATGCGCTGCACCGGCGAGGTCATGGGCATCGACCGCCGGCCCGGTCTGGCGTTCGCCAAGAGCCAGATCGCCGCCGGGGCGGCCCTGCCGACGGAGGGGTCGGTGTTCCTGTCGCTCGCCGACAGGGACAAGGAGGCGGGGATCACCGTGGCTCGACGGCTCGCCGAGATGGAGTTCACGCTGCTCGCCACCCGGGGCACGGCTGACGCCCTCGCCTCCGCCGGGGTGGCCACCGATCAGGTCGTGGCGAAACTCGGCGACCCTGAGGGCCCCCATGCCGTGGCGCTCCTGGACGCGGGGCGCATCGATCTGGTCATCAACACGCCGCAGGGCCGCGGGCCGCGAGCCGACGGTGCCGACATCCGCCGCGCCGCCGCGCAGCGCGGCGTGCCGTTGCTCACGACGGTTGCCGCGGCGCTGGCGGCCACCGCCGGCATCGCCGACCAGCGCGACCACCCCATGGAGGTGTGCAGCCTGCAGGAGTACCACCGGGAAATCCGGGAGCGGGCGTGAGACGACGCCGGCGGCGCCCGGTGGATCTGCGGGTCTCGGTGGGTGCGGTGCAATTGCCGAACCCGGTGCTGTGCGCCTCGGGAACGGCGGGCTACGGGACCGAGCTGTCGGGGGTGGCGGATCTGGCGGCTCCCGGCGCGGTCGTCGTGAAGTCGCTCTCCGCTGAGCCCTGGCCGGGGAACCCCGCACCCCGCGTCGACGCAACCCCGGCGGGGATGATCAACAGCGTGGGCCTGCAGGGGCCCGGTGTGGCGGCCTGGGCGACCGAGCAGCTTCCTGCGCTGCACGCGGCCGGCGTGCGGGTGGTGGCCAGCATCTGGGGCCGCTCCGTCGAGGAATACCGCCGGGCGGCGGAACTCCTCGCGCCGCACCGCGCGGGCATCGTGGCCCTCGAGGTCAACCTCTCGTGTCCGAATCTCGATGCCGGCGAGCACCTCTTCGCCCGCAGCCCCACCTCCACCGCCGCCGCACTGGAGGCCTCCGCTGTTGCGGGGCTGCCCCTGTGGGCCAAGCTGAGCCTCGTCGCCCCTGACATCGTGGCGGTGGCGGCTGCGGCCCGCGAGGCCGGCGCGGCTGCCGTGACGCTGATCAACACGGTCCCGGGCATGGTCATTGACATAGCCGAGCGTCGCCCGGTCCTCGGCGCCGGTGCCGGCGGCGTCTCGGGCCCGGCCATCCGCCCGCAGGCGGTGCGGGCGGTTTGGGAATGTCATGCCGCGTTCGGCGATCTCCCGATCGTCGGGGTCGGCGGCGTGGCGCGGGGCGTCGACGCCGTCGAGATGCTGATGGCGGGCGCCTGCGCCGTGCAGGTGGGCACGGCCACATTCGCCTCGCCGCGCGCTCCCCAGCGGGTGTGTGCCGAGTTGGCCGACTGGTGCCGGCGCCGGGGTGTGTCCTCGGTGGGGGACCTCACCGGCGCGGCGCACCGCGCCGGTCCCCAGGAGACATCGTGACGCACGAAACCGCCTCCCGCAGTTCTCCTGGCCCCCTGGATCCTTCCCGTTGCGCGGTGGCGCTGGACACCGACGACCTCAGCCGGGCGCTGGAGTTGGCTCGCGCCCTGCGACCCTGGTTCTGCATCGCCAAGGTGGGCCTCGAACTGTTCGGAGCCGTGGGTCCGGGCGCCGTGCGTTCCCTGCGCGACGAGGGCTTCGAGGTGTTCGTGGACCTGAAGCTGCACGACATCCCCAACACGGTCGCCCGGGCCGCCCGAGCCCTGGGAACCCTCGGTGCGCGCTATGTCACGTTGCACGCCTCCGGTGGTGCGGACATGCTCCGCGCTGGTGTGGAGGGGCTCGGCGGCGCCGCGCGCCCGGCGGGCACCGAGCCGCCGGTGGCGCTGGCGATAACCGTGCTGACCAGCGATTCGGTGGCTGCGCCGGAACTGCTGGCCGGGCGGGCCCGGCTGGCTTCGGCTGCCAGCTGCGGCGGTGTGGTGTGTGCCGTCGCCGACCTCCCGGCGATTCGATCGGCCGCTCCCGACCTGCTGCGCGTCACGCCCGGGATCCGTCCCCGAGGCGCCGCCGCCGACGACCAGGCCAGGGTGGCGACGCCGGCCGGGGCGGTCGCCGCAGGGGCCGACATCGTCGTCATAGGGCGTCCCGTGACCGCCGTCGAGGACCCTGCAGCGGCCGCTGAAGCCCTGCTGGCAGGCTGATTCCGGACCCCGGTTATCGACGCCCCGACAACGTCGCGTGGCAGGAGTCACGTCAAATGCCGCCGATCCGCGCCGCGACACGGTTAAAGTCGCCGCCATGCCACTACCCCCCCAGCTCAGTGATGAGCAACGTAAGGAAGCTCTTGCCAAGGCAGCGGCGGTCCGCCGCCAGCGGGCGGAGCTGAAAGAGCGCCTCAAGATCGGAAATGTGAGCCTGTCGGAGGTGTTGGACATGGCGTCCGCCGACGACGTCGTCGGCGGTACGAAGGTGCTGTCGGTTCTGGAGTCACTTCCCCGCGTCGGGAAGGTGACGGCTCGACGCCTCATGTCCGAACTCGACATCAGCGAGACACGGAGGCTGCGCGGCCTCGGTGTCAAGCAGCGCGAGGCACTCTTGGCCAAGTTGTCGTAGCAGCCTCCGCGGCTGCGCCGACAATCAAGGGATCGGGACCGACGGCATCTTCTCTGCTGATCGTTCTGTCCGGACCAGGCGGGTCCGGCAAAAGTACGCTGGCGCGCCTGCTGGTCGACCAGGACGATCGACTCTGGCTGAGCCGGTCGTGGACGACCCGCGCCCAGCGTCCGGGCGAACCTGACGACGCCTACCACTTCGTGGACCGCGCCAGGTTCGACGCGGCCATCGAGGCGGGTGAGTTCCTGGAGTGGGCCGACTTCGGTGAGTACCGCTACGGCACGCCGCAACCCGATCCCCCGCCGGACTGCGACATCCTCCTCGAAATCGACGTGCAGGGGGCGCGCCAGGTTCGCCGGCGCCACCCCGAGGCGTTGTTGCTGTTCCTCGAGGCGCCGTCGGAGGGCGATCTGGCGCACCGCCTGCGCGGCCGCGGCGACAGCGAGGATCACGTCAGGGCGCGCCTGTCCTACGGTGCCGGCGAGCGGGAGACCGCCCGCGAACTGGGAGCAGTCGTCGTGGTCAACGCCGAACTGGCTGAGACCGTGGCCACCATGGGGCGGATCATCGACGATCACCGGCGTCACCTTGCAGAAGCGGCGGCCACCGGCGAGTCCGGCACGGGCGCAGGTCAAGCCGGCGGCGAATCCAGGGTCGACCGGTAGACTTCGAGGTCGCGTCGGTGCTGTGCGGTGGCTCGAACCAACTCCGTCCGCAGAGCGACCCGTGACACCGGGTGCTCGTGTCCCGCACTGCACCTGACGACAGACTCGACGACCATTCCGGGAGCGACGATGCAGGCCACCGAGATCGGCGACGACTCCAACAGCATGATCAACCCGCCGGTGGAACAGCTGCTGGAGCAGGCCGACGATTCCAAGTTCCGGCTCGTGTCGCTCAGCGCCAAGCGTGCCCGGCAGATCAACTCCTACTACGGCCAGCTCGGCGAGGGCCTCGGCAGGATGATCCCGCCGCAGGTCTCCTCGACCGCCCGCAAGCCGCTGTCGATCGCCCTGCAGGAGATCGAGCAGCAGAAGATCGTCGCGGTGACCGTCCAGGAGGAGCCCGAGCCCGAAGAGCCCGAGGAGCCCCCAGAACTGGCCGGCTGAGGTCGCCGGGCACTCCGGCGCAGCGAGGTGAGCGGCGCATGAGCCCGTTCGCCGGGCGCCGCATAGTCCTCGCCGTCAGTGGCGGGATCGCCGCCTACAAGGCCGTCGAGATCTGCCGGCGCCTCATCGACGCCGGGGCCCACGTCACGCCGGTCCTCACCGAGGCGGCTCGACGCTTCGTCGGCGAGGTCACCTTCTCAGCCCTGGCCAGCGAGCGGGCCCGCCTCTCGCTGTTCGATGACGACGACCCCATCCCGCACGTCACCCTGGGGCAGCAAGCCGACCTGATCCTCGTCTGCCCGGCCACTGCCCGGGTGATCGCCTCCTACGCCGCCGGACTCGCCGACGACCTGTTGAGCGCCACGCTGCTGGCCACCCGCGCCCCGGTCGTGGTGTGCCCGGCGATGCACACCGAGATGTGGGAGCACCCGGCCGTACAGGACAACCTCCGCCTGCTCGACGAGCGCGGCGTGACCGTTGTCGCACCGGAGGAGGGTCGCCTCGCCGGCGGCGACATGGGGGCGGGCCGGTTGGCTGCCCCGGAGTCGATCCTGGCCGCCGCCGCGGAGGCCCTCGCCACCGGCGCTCAAGCCTCCACCAGGGACATGATCGGACTGCGGATGCTCGTGACTGCGGGCGGGACCCGCGAACCGATCGACCCGGTGCGATTCGTCGGCAACCGATCGTCAGGCAAGCAGGGCTACGCGGTCGCGATCGAGGCGGCGGCCCGGGGCGCCAAGGTGACCCTCGTAGCCGCGGTCCGGCGCCCGCTGCCCGGGAGCGTGGATCTCGTGCTCGTGGAGACCGCCGAGGAGATGCGCGCCGCCGTCGTGGACCGGCTCCCCGCGGATGTGGTGGTGATGGCGGCCGCCGTCGCCGACTATCGCCCTGTGGCACCGGCGGCCGACAAGATCAAGAAGTCGTCCGAAGTGCGCACCATCACGCTCGAACCGACCGCCGACATCCTCGCTGAACTGGGGCGCACCGGTTCGGCGGGAACCCTGGTGGGCTTCGCCGCGGAGACCAGCGACGTGCTGGTCAACGCCGAGGCCAAGCTGCGCGCCAAGGGGGCCGACCTCATCGTGGTCAACGACGTCTCCGCTCCCAGCACCGGCTTCGACCACGACACCAACGAGGTCACCCTCCTCGACGCCACCGGCGAGCGCATCACGGTCCCACTCACCTCCAAGCGAGACGTTGCCCGAGCAATCCTCGACCGCGTGGCGGCCCTCCGCGCCGGGGCGCACTGAGCCAACCGGTCCCGCCGCTGCGTCCGCCCGGTCCGCCCCGCTGCGTAGGCCCCGGTCTCCCCCCCGCTGCGTGGGCGCCGGTCCGTTCCGCGGCGTCGTGTCCGGCTGACGTCTCTCTTCTCCCACTCGGACTGGGGTTGTCGTGTGTCGTTGGTTGTCAAGGTGCGTTTGCTGTGTCGGCGGTGTTAGGCGGCGAGTTCCGCGGCGTGCGTCGTTGGTCTTCGGGGTGGGTCGCCTGATTGTCGGGAGCCGATGGCGCGGGCTTCTTCGGCGTGGTGCTGGTGATGGTGTTTGCTGCACAGCAGTGTCAGGTTGTCGAGGTTGGTGGGGCCACCCTTCGCCCACGGGATGATGTGGTGGATCTCGCACATCCAGTGCGGTCTGTCGCAGCCGGGGGCGGTGCAGGTGCGGTCGCGGGCGATGAGCGCTCTGCGGAGGTTGGCGTTGGCGCAGCGGCGGCTGTATCCCAGGTCGAGTGTGAGGCTCGGCCGATCCAGGGCGGCGGTGAGGATGTCGGCGTCGCAGAGCAGGCGCCGGGCCGTCGCGGGCGACAGGGGTGTGGTGTCGTCGAGCTCGCACCGGCTGTGTTCGTGCACACCCCGCTGGAGTGTCTCGGCGTCGATGAGGACCATGACGTCGATGTGAGAGCCGAGTGGCTCACCGTTGTTGTCGCCGAGTTGGCGGGACCGGCGGGCCATGTCCACTAGGGCATCCGCGTTGCGCTGCGGGCAGGAGAGTTCGGTGGCGGGCACGCCGTCGGCGTCGGGGTGCTCGGCGCGCCAGCGGGCTTCGGCGAGGCGCCGCAGTTCGTTCTCGAAGAGGGCGAACTGATCGGCAGGGAGCAAAGCCCGCATGCCGTGCATGCCGTCGTCACCGTCGAATGTCGTCACGCTGCGCCGCCGGCGCTGCCGCAGATCACGCTCTGCCCCGTCGTCACCGGCCGCTCGGTCTACCCAGCGGCGCAGGAAGCGGCGGTACTCTTCGACGCTCATCGTTTCGGCGGCGCGGATCAACTCCTGCTGGTTGTCCTGCGCCGCTTCGGCGATGCGGCGCGCCGTCGTCGGGAAGTCCACATCTGAATCGATGCTGAGATCCACATCAGCGGGCAGGGCGATCTGGGTGAGCGCCTGCGCGTGGCCGTGCGTGATGCGCCCACCGGCAAGAGCCTCGCCCACCTCGGGCAGGTGCCCCAACGCCTCGGCGGTTCGGGTCCGGGCCAGCGCCTCGCGTCGGGTCACGCCCGCCACGCCGCGCAGCCAGCCGGCGGTGTCGACCGCGCCCGCCTCCCCGGCGACATCGCGCCGCGCCGCCTCAGCGAGCAACTCCGCCTCATACGCGTCCAGCCACGCCCGAGCCGCCCGCACAGCCCGCAAACAAGCGCCCAGACCCTCCGCGCCGGCCACCCCCGCCGGGCGACGCCGCAACAACCGCAGCACCGCCAGCAGCCGCCCGAACGCCTCGCAGGCGGACCCGCCCACCGGCGGAGCCGTAGCCAGCCGCTGTTGTTCACCAACACCCGAATGGTTCACGACCACCAATATAGAAAGGGGGTGTGACACTCATCCCGGTGCTGCTGGCAACCTGCCCCTTGTGCGCAGCTCCGGCCGCGTGTGACGAGCGACGACCCCGCCCGACCGACTAACCGGAGCCACCGATGGTGCCGAGCCCCGAGCCCAGCGCCGACAAAGCCGCACCGTAGCCGAGGGGCATTGGCACGGCGTCGCCGATCCACTTGGCCAGATCCTTCCGCGTCGGCGGATGCCGCGGGTCTGTCACGAAGCGGTACGTGTCGGGGAAGCCCTGAATCCGTGCCGCCTCCCGCGGGGTCAGTGTGCGGCGTCTGGTCGGATGCACGTAGCGGCCCCGTCCGGGCGTCATGAAACCGGTGGTGATCGTGGGGGCAGGCTTGTCGGGCCGCATCCGGCCGTACACCGAACCGTAGGTCGTGCCGCCGCGGTGACACTCGGGCCGTTGCGCGTTCGGCAGGTCGTACTCATCGTTGTCGAACAGCCAGTCCACTCGCTCCCGGTTGTCCAGGATCATCTCCGACGCCGCGTCCATGACGTCGCATTCCTCGCGGTCGAGGAGGTGACCGATTGCCCACTCGATTGTTCGCGGTTCGGAATCGGCCAGCACGTCGGCGACGATGTCGAGGGGGATCGGATCGGCATCGCGCCGGGCGACGAGGAACGACCGACGCCTCGTCTGCGGCCAGCCCATGGCGTCGGCCCGGAGCGTGCCGCGCACCACGCCGTATCCCGCGGCCTCGAAGAGCCGCTGGGCCGTGTCGACCACTTGCCTGTCGTCGTGCTCCACGTCCGGCACGTTCTCGATGATCGCCATGCGTGCGTCGGCGGCGACGGCGAAGGCCGGCACTGTCAGGTAGAAGGCGTTGCGCCTGTCGCTGCGGCGCGTGCGGTTGTTCAGATTCGAGTGACCCTGGCAGGGCGGACCCGCCATCACCACGTCAACCCCGCCCACGGCCGCGGCGAGACGTGGATCCAGGATCTCCGGTGGGTACACGAAGCCCGCATCTGTAGCCCTGCCCCTGACCCGGTAGTCGATGAGCGACGTGACCGACTTGGTGCAGCGAATCCTTGCATCGTGGTTGGCGGCGTAGACCCCAACGGCTCCGGCGTCTGAATCGGCCACCAGTTCGGTCACAACGCGGGTGCCGAGTTCCGCGGCGATCTGCGCCACCCCCAAGGCCAGTCCGCCGGTCCCGCAGAACAGATCGACGGCGCGCAGCCGTCGATTGGAAGCGGGCCCGGCAACGGGTGCCGGCCGCGCACCGACCAGGTAGGCACGCCACCATTCCCCCTTCGGATCCCGGCGGTCACCACCGCCCTGCACGGTCGTTTCGGGAGGCTCTACGCACGACCGGAGGTCCAAGGCGCCGAGTCCAAGCGTGTGGACTACCCGCGCTCCTTGCCGCTCGAAGCGCTCCCCCGGATCAACGGCGACCATCCCCGGCTTGACGCGCCGGGTTGGTCCGTGTGCCGGGATCATCCCGATTCGATCGGGAACATCTCCCGGCGAAACTCATTGATGAGTGCCCTGGCGTCCTCGTCGTCGTAGATCATCGGCACGACATTCGCCCAAGTCTTGGTGAGCGCCTTGGCGAACGCCCGGAGGTCGTCGGTCTTCAGGGGATGGGCCGCCTGCATCTCCACGAACGCCCGAACGACCGGGGGAGCCATCGCCGTCCTGACCCGCAGGATGTGGCTCCGCCAGAAGTCCGTCCCCGCGACGGCGGTCGCCGAGTCGAGATATTCGAGGCCGCCGACCGAAGCGCCGCGCGCATACACCCGCGTGAGGACGCACTCGGTGGGCGACTCCGCGTCCACGTACTTCTCGAAGTTGCCCCTGGCGAAGGGTCCCTGCTCGCGCCATCTGACGAACTCCCAGAAGTAGGCGAGGCTCAGATAGCGCCAGAAGGCCGGATCGTCCCTCGGATCACCCCGGACATCGTTGTCGATGTGTTTCAGCGCCTGGTAGAGCAGCACCGCCGCGGTCCCCTCCACCCGGTAGCGCTCTCTGTAGTTGTCGGTCTTGGCGGAGTGCATCTCCTCGCCGATCAGATCCGCGGCGTGGCGAAGCTCGTCCAGATCGACCGTCTCGCCCAGGCCCTGCCACGTGACATGCTCATCAATGTCGGGTGTCTCGCCTGCGATCATCCGTCGGGCCAACTCCACGCACCTGTCTCTCGACAGTGCCGGATACCTCATGATTCCGTCTCGAAGGAGCCGATAAGCAGCTTCCGGATGTCGATCCGATCCTCAGTGCGCGCCAGCATCCGCTGCGGTTGTTCGCTCACCTGCTTCAGCAGCAACCGCCTGTCGTCGTCCGAGGCGCCCGAGCCCGCCGCGTAGTGCAGAACCCGCCCGAGAAGCGAGTCCTCGACTTCCGCCCAGGATCTCGTGCTGACATCGGTCTCGCCGGCGGCGCGATTAACGACGGCGGTGATGAAGTCCTGCGCGAACTGCGCCTGGATCGCCCGAGCGACGGGAGAACTCTGCCGGGCGCCCAGTTCGCGCAGCAAGTCAGCGTCTATGTAGAAGCGGGGTGGCTCCGACTCCCCGAAAGGTTCCAGGACGTCGTGGTGGTCGAGATCGACGTAGCGCACGGTGCCGGCGGGAAGATCGAGGCGGTCCCGCTGCTCGCGGTCGAGCGGTACCGGGCGGAAAAGCGCCGATCCCGTCGCCACATCGATTCTGAACTTCCCGCGGGAGATCCAGGTCCCTTTCCGCCATGGCTGCAGCGGGCGCTTCGCCACCTCCCGAAGGAGTAGCAGGTAAACCTCCACGGCCGCGCCGTGGAAGCCCGTACGAAGCGCCACAGGCCGCTCGCCGTCGGTGACGTCCGTGACACGGCTGAGACTCTCCAAGTCGGTCAGTGGGCAGCGGTATACCTCCTCGGAGCGCTTGATGTAGGTCGTCGAGGCGACGGCAAGCAGCCCGAGCGCCGAGGGTTCGATCCCAAGATCCGCCGCGCCGCGCCGAAGCGCCTCCTTGAAGTCCTCGAACCCGTCCTCCGGGGCCCAGACGATCCGGCCGCTGCTGCGGGCGAAGGCGTCGGGATCGGCGACCGTGATGCCGGCATTCGCCTTGCACTCCTGACCGCCGAACTGGAACGTGCACGACGACAGGACCTCGTCAAGGGGAGTGCTTCGGAAGGGTCGCACGATGCGGGATTCGAAGCTCATGGCTCCCGGATCTCCGCCGGGTCGAGGTCTACGTCCGCCACGAGCCGCCCGGTCCAGTCGGAACTGTACGGCTTGCTGGCGAACTCGAAGCTTACGGGCTCGTGCGAGAGCATTCCCTCGAAGGTGGCGTCGTCGCCAGCGAGCCGGCCGAATCCTGCGGGGACCTCAACATCCAGTGAGATCGGATCGCGTGCCCTCTCGTCGTCGAGGATGTGGTAGCGGAGCCTGACTGTTGCCGACGACTCGTCGCCCTCAAAGTGCTCGCTGAGGGAGACCACGGCGCGCCCGACGACGCGTATCGTGCCCGCGCCCGCCTGCTCCGCCCGGTGAGGCAACTCGATGCTCACCGGGCGGATGTCCGAGGGTGGTGCCGACGCTCCCGTTCCGATTCCTCGGAGGATTCGCCGCATCAGGCTGTCGAAGAGGTCAAGCCGGATGTCCTCGGGCGGGCGTTCGGGAGGGGTGAGACTCCTTTGGAACTCGCGCACGCGGCCACCAATCCGCTTGATGACGGCGTGGGCGATCGCAGCATTCTCACCGTCGGTTGCATCGTCGCTCGCCGTGGTCCGCCAGGCGTCATGGCCCATGGGCTCGGTGTCGCGGAGGGCATCGTTGATCCCGTCGTCGGCAATGAAGACGCCGCGAACGCAGGGCCGGTTCTTGCTCCCCCGCCGCGGGGTGGGCAGGTACTCCACGACCATCCGCGGCTTGCGCACGAGGGCCACGAGACTCCGATGGTCGATCCCTTCGTCGTTCTGCGAGCCGGTCTGCTCCGGGTACGACCAACCCTCCGGGTCGGCCACGATCCCCAGCGATCCGAGACGATGAGACGAGGTGCCCAGTTCGTAGCGGCGCGCCGTCATCGTGGCGTTGTCCTGTGGGATCGTTGCCCACTCGTAGGCGTCGATGAAGCTGTTCAGCACTGGGTCGGTGCGCGGTCTGGGGTGGAGCCGACCGCCGTAGCCGTCGACGACGGCGTCGAAGTCGTCCTCCTCCAGTGCCGGCCACCAGTTCCGCTCGATCGCGGTGACGAGGTCGTACTCGTTGACCGTCGGCTCAACGAGGAGGAAGGTTGTGCCGAGCAGCTCGGGCTCCTCGGGATGCCGCACCGCGAGGCCGAGGGATCCAGCGACGCTGTCGGCCGCCTCGTTCTCGAAGGGGCGGACCGTGCCATCCGATTTGCGCTCTCCGAACCGGGCGAAGCCGGTGAAGCTGTCGCCGTGCAGATCGTGCTGACCCCAGTACGTCATGCCCATGAGTCGGCGGGTGATCCCTGGATCGTCGGGGCGCTCCTCGAAACAGGTGTAGACCAGAACCGCTCGAACGGCCGAGCCCCGTATCAGCCCGGCCTTGCCGTAGCCGTACGATCCTCCCTCACCGCTGGTCTTCGGCGTGTAGCCCAAGGTGCCGAGCGCCAGGTAGAGCTTGGACTTGGCCGCTTGCCATGCGCCGTACATGCCGGAGGCGGCACTCTCCTCGATGACCAGGTAGGGCAGCGGCGATGCGTCCTCTAGGCGGTCGAGGCAGTCGGAGGCCCGTAATCCTATTCGCCGTCTGTCGACGGAGGATGCCCGCTCGGCCGCCTCGCGCAGGCCGAGCCGATCGATCAGCCGGCGCTTGTCGTCACCGGATGCCGACTCGTAGCGGAAGAGGATCTCGAACGGGGGGGGGTCTCTGGCCGCGTCCAGGTCTCCCGCAACTCGATCGCGGCGTCCCACGAGTTCTGGATGGCCTCGCGCGCCAAGACGGTAGCGTCGTCGGACGGAGCGCCGATTTCCATGACGCCGGGCTTCTTCACGTTCACATTGCGGAACAGTCTTGACAGATCACCCGCCGATCCGCTGCGGTTCGGGTCGGGCTGCTCCCATTCCCAGCGGGGTTCAGGCAGGGGCGGCGCGGCGCCGGGCAGACGTGGAGCGCTCATGAGGATGCGAACCGGGGAAGCTTCACGAGCGATGAAGTGTAGTCGTTGTCCCGAATCGGCGTGAGCCGGCACACCGGCAGGGAGCACTCAACACGGAGCCACCACCGCGAGGCGGGACATGTAGGAGTTGAGTCGTCCCCGTCGGTGCTGTCGATCCGAAATCGAACACGCATGTAGTAGCGCTGCCGCGTCACATCGCTTCTTGGGGGCAGGTCGAAGTGGCCGCGGCAGTAGCGGCCGGCTGTCTCGTAGGCGCCGGCAGGCTGCCTCGCCTCCTCGAAGCTCGTATCTCATGGGATACACTGAGGCTCGATGCTGGAGGTCCAGCAGACCGAGGCGTATGCCCGCTGGTTCCGGCGACTCCGGGACACGCGGGCACGAGCGCAGATCAACGTGCGCATCCGGCGGCTCTCGTTGGGGAACCCCGGCGACGCACGGCCGGTCGGCGAAGGCGTGTCGGAACTCCGCATCGACTATGGACCCGGCTATCGGGTCTACTTCGTGCGCCGGGGACGGTCCCTGATCGTCCTGCTCGCCGGCGGCGACAAGGACAGCCAGGACCGGGACATACGACGAGCGCTGGAACTCGCGAACAGCCTGGAGGAGGGAACAGAGTGAAAGAAGCCGAAACCCGGCCGTGGGACGCGGCCGAGCATTTGCAGAGCGACGAGGACAACGTCGCCTACCTCGAGGCGGCTCTCCAACAGGACGACCCCCAACTCGTGGCGGCCGTTCTCGGCGACATCGCCAGAGCCAAAGGGATGACCACGGTTGCCCAGGACGCCGGACTGGGAAGAGAGAGCCTCTACAAGTCACTGTCTGCGAGCGGCAACCCCGAGTTCGGCACTGTGCTCAAGGTCGTGCGTGCGCTGGGGCTCAGGCTCCGCGTCGCGACCGCGTAGGACACCGGTCGTCCCGCAGCTGGCCCTGCTCGTCCTCGATCGCGTCGCCCGACGCGCCTTCGACGCCTGGCCTATGGGCCGCCGCCGGTGCGGATCCCGGGGTGCTGCGACGGCTCCCGGCGATCCGGGCCAGTTCCTCGGGCGTGAAGTCCCGGTTCTCGAACTCGAGAGCGATCCGCTCCATCTCCTCGGGACTGAGGGAGTCCTTCTTCACGCGTTTCATGGTTCTCCTCCAGTCTGCCGGTGCTATCGAAGGTCGGCGCGCAGTCTCCCCTTCTCAACCACCGCCTCGCCGTCGAGGGTGACGGTGCAGTTGCGCATGGGCAGGTCGAAATGGCCCCGGCAGAAGCGCCCGGCGGTCTCGTTGGCACCGGTGGAGTACACGACGTTGCCGGCGAAGGCCCGCAGCTCGGTGCCGTTGAGGTCCGCCTTGTCCCACATGGCGAGCGCCTCCCAGCGGGCACCGGGGTTCATGCCCCAGCCGACGTGGCTGACCGCGTACGCCTCGGGCTCGGAGAAGGACGCCATGTAGGACTCCATCAGGGCGCCGTCGTGGCCGTCGCCCTCGATCGAAACGATGTAGTCGTCCACGATGCGCAGCCTGACAGGGTCCCTGATGTACTCCTTGAAGGTGAGGTTCACGTCGCCGGGCGACAGAACCAGCGTGCCGTTGACGGTCTGCGCCGCGGGGAACGCCAGCACCAGCCCGCCGGGCCAGTGGGCGATCGTGCCGGGCTCGGTGCACCACCCGTGCGAGCCCGCCCGGACGGCGCCCGCCAGATCCACCCGCAGGTCGGTGCCGGCGGCGCTGGTGATGGCCATCTCCCCGGCGGAGCGCAGCAGCGCCACTCCGTGCGCCACACGCTCGGCCAACGCCGGGTCGTGCGGCCAGCGCTCAGCGTTCTCGGGGTGTTCGGCGGAGATCATCAGCACCCGGGGGCCGCCGGCCAGGATCTGGCCCAGTTCGGGGGCGTGCAGCAACCCCTCGGCGGTGCAGTCCACGACGAAGTCGGCCGCCGCCAGGGCGGCGATGGCGGCCCGGTGCCCGTCCAGGGCCACCGAGGCCCCGGTGGAGCGGATGGGAACCGGCCCGGGATTGGCCGGCGTCGGCATGCGCACCTCCGCGGTGGCCGCGCCCGTCGACTCCAGGGCCAGGCGGGCAGTCTCGGTGATCAGCGGGTTACTGGCGGCCTCGGTCAGCAACACCGCCACCTCGCCGGGCCGCAGGTTGCACGCCGCGAACTGCTCGGCGTAGCGCTGCACCCAGCGCCACTCGGTGGCGGGCGTGTTCATGTCGACGTCACCGCTCCATTGTGGCCGACCGCGGGCCGGCCCAGAAACTCCGCCACGAGTCGATTGAACCGATCCGGCGCCTCAGCAGGGGAGAGATGGCCGACGCCATCGAGCACCTCGAGCGTGCTGTGGGGCAGCCCGGCCGCCAAGGCCTCGGCGTACGCCAGCGGGGTCTCCCGGTCGGCCTCGCCGACGATGATCAGCACGGGGCAGTCGATGTCGCCGAGTTCTCTTCGCACGTCGTGGGTCGGCAAGCACTCCACGGCCGCCCGGAATCCGCCGGTGGTGATCCGGCCGAACGAGGCCACGAGTCGGCCGCGGACTTCCGGTTCGAGCGGGGTGGCGCAGATGGCGTCCAGCACGCTGCCGGCGAAGTCGACCGGAGCGAGGCCGCGCTCGATCGGTCCGAGCCGGGTGGCCCTCCAAGCCTGCGGGCTCGTGCCGTCCAGTCCGAAGGCGGGGCTCGTGCCGGCGAGTACCAGGCGGCGCACCCGGGAGGGGTGACGGATCGCCGCGTGGAGAGCGTGCATCCCGCCGAAGGACAATCCCACGAGGTCGGAGGCTTCGATCTCCAGGGTGTCGAGCAGGCCGGCGAGGCTGTCGGCCACGGCGGGGAAGGTCAACTCCGCCGGGGGAGCGGAGGCCCCGTAGCCGGGCATGTCCCAGGCGATGCAGCGGAAGCGGTCGGCGAGGGCGTGCAACTGCAGATCCCAGGCCGTGCGGCTGCCACCCAGGCCGTGCAGGAACACCACGGGCGGCCCGGCGCCGGCCTCCCGCCAGGCGATCGGATGCCGATCCTGATCGATCATCCCGGTACGGTCGCCTCCTGCACACCGCCATTGTGCGCCCTCCACGACGCAGAGAGCAACAGCGCCAATGCCGGAGACCTCGGAGACCGAGCCGGTATACTCCGCGCCCACGGGGGACGGATCGCAACACGACGAGGACCGAACGCGGCGCACCTGAGACCGCCGAGCATGACGATCGAGGCACTGTGAGCCCCACGTATACCTTTACATCCGAGTCCGTCACCGAGGGCCATCCGGACAAGATGGCCGACCAGATCTCCGACGCCATCCTCGATGCGCTGATCGCCAAGGATCCGCGCAGCAGGGTGGCCTGCGAGACGTTTCTCACCTCCGGCCTGTGCGTGGTGGGTGGCGAGATCCGCACCGAGGCGTGGGTCGACATCCCGGCGATCGTCCGCGAGACCATCTGCGGGATTGGCTACGACCGCAGCGACGGCGGGTTCGACGGGAAGACGTGCGGTGTGCTTCTGGCCATCGGTGAGCAGTCCGAGGCCATCGCCGAGGCGGTGGACCGCGGCGAGCCGGACGATCTCGACGGCATCGGCGCCGGCGATCAGGGGCTGGTGTTCGGGTTCGCCTGCAACGAGACCGCGACTCTCATGCCGCTGCCGATCCACTTGGCGCACCGTATGGCGGAGCGTCTGGCCGAGGCCCGCCGTGCCGACACACCCCCCTACCTGCGCCCCGACGGCAAGACGCAGGTGAGTGTTCGATACGAAGGGGTCGAGCCGGTCACCGTCGAGGCGGTGGTCACCTCCACGCAGCACTCCACCTGGATCGACCCCACGACGATACGCGACGACGTCTGCGAGCAGGTCATCCGGCCGGTGCTCGCGGAGGCGGCGGAACGCAGCGGCGGGCGCCTGAACGTGGAGGATCCGGAGATCCTGGTGAACCCGGGTGGCCTGTTCATCAAGGGTGGACCCGACGCCGACGCCGGTCTCACCGGGCGCAAGATCATCGTGGACAGCTACGGCGGGATGGCCCGTCACGGCGGTGGGGCCTTCAGCGGCAAGGATCCCACCAAGGTCGACCGCTCGGCCTCGTACGCGGCCCGCTGGGCGGCCAAGAACCTCGTCGCCGCCGGCGCTGCGGCCCGCTGCGAGATCCAGGTCGCCTACGCCATCGGCGAGCCACAGCCGGTGTCGCTGATGGTCGACACTTTCGGCACCCACCACGTCGACGCTGCCCGGCTGGCACCGGCGGTCCGCGAGGTGTTCGATCTGCGGCCGGCCGCCATCATCCGCGATCTCGACCTGCTGCGGCCCATCTACGGGGCCACCGCCTCCTACGGCCACTTCGGCCGCGAGGGCGAGGCGTTCACCTGGGAACGCACCGACCGGGTCCACGAGCTGCGATCGGAACTCGGCCTCTGAGCCGGACGCCGTCCCGGCCGCAGCCAACCGATCCCGGATCCACGCCCGCCCGCAGTCCGCGGGTCGTGCGGGTGCTGACCGACGTGGTCGCCGTGGACCGCGAGTTCGACTACGAGGTCCCCGAGGCTTGGCACCGGGACGGCCGGGCCGCCCGGCTCGGCGTCGGAACGATGGTGCGGGTGACGCTGCACAACCGCCGGGTCGGCGGTTGGGTGACCGCCTGTGACCCGGGTCCGGAAGACCGGTCCGGTCCGGCGGGGTTGCCCCCACGATCCCGGTCGCCTCGCCCCGCGCCGGGCGGTGGGCCGGAAGGCCGAGCTGTTGCAGCGGCGTTGCCCCTGGGCGTCGGAGCCGCTGCCAATGCCACGGAGCCCGTCGCGGGGCGCACCCGGGAGTTGCAGCCACTCGCCAAGCTGGTGGGAGTCGGCCCGCCGCCGGAGGTCTTGGAGTTGGCCGGCTGGGCCGCCCGGCGCTGGGTAGGCCGGCGGGCGACATTCTTCGGGACGGCCTCGCCGCCGCGGGTCGTCGAGGCGCTGCCACGAAGTGAGGGGCGACGATCGTCCCCGGCTCCGGCTGCGACCCCGGCAGATGCGGGCGCCGATCCGGTCTTCGACGCCGCTTTCGAGCAGCCAACGTCGCTGGTGCGGATCCCGCCCGCCGGCGACCGGGGACCGCTGCTGGCGGCGGCCCTGCACCGCGGTGATGCGTTGCTGGTTGTCCCGCAGGTCGCCGAGGCGGCCCGCTTGGTCGGCTGGGTGCGCCGCCGGGGCGTTGCCGCAGCGTTGCTGGCCGAGGACTG